>Ga0114974_10002334_pt1 | contig 14561 bp, 12 predicted proteins | sample S_130206_EF_Meta_FD_87318 | JGI IMG/M metagenome (GOLD analysis project Ga0114974, IMG submission 87318) | Freshwater microbial communities from Lake Simoncouche, Canada to study carbon cycling - S_130206_EF_MetaG | ecosystem: Environmental > Aquatic > Freshwater > Lake | place: Lake...
AGGACGATTGTTTAATAAATTTAAAGACTCCCATTTGGTTGCTTGTATACCATATTCAAAGTCAGTATCAATAAGAGATTGTGGTGTAGACACACGAAGTTTGTCTACAGGATCACGCATTACTTCAGAAGGAATAATTTCTTGATAAGTTTCTTCTGTAAGAATAGATAACTTATCGGTAGAGTTCATTGAACCAGTAGCAAAGGATAATACAACCGTGGTAGTTTCTAAACCACTAACTGTGTTGGCCGAGTTGGTGTAACTGGTTGCTTGTAGTGCTGGGTCTGAGAAGTTATAAATTACCGTTCCGGTCGTGGTATTGGTAATCAATAACAACTGTTCCCTACGAATATTTTTACCATTAATTACAACCGTTCTTGTGGACGGTGTAAATGTATAGTTTTCAAGTATAACGTGCTTTGCCATTTAATTAATCTCCTAGTGCTATAGTAGCAGCTGAATATGGATACCTTCTGTTTTGTGAGCTTGATGAATTATTTATAAGTGTTAGAATCGCTTGGTCACCAGGTGCCGGTGGGTTATAAATGACAACCTGAGAGCTGGTATTACTACTTACCACCCTATACCCCTTAAAGGAATCGTATGGTGTCAACCATGGGTACCTAAGTTCGGTCACATATGGTGCCAATTTAGCACCATTAATAACGACTTCCAGATTTCTGGAGTTCATAATGTTGACTACATTTGATTGTTCTGATGTCAAATTGAATACACATTTAAGGTTATCAAACTGATTAGTGATGTCATTTAGAACTACAGATTGTGTTGCAGTGACCACATTGTTTGCACGAACCGAGGTTACTATTTCAATGCCATTAGAAACAATAAATGAATTGGCGGTAACAGTACCAAATATATAATTTGCTGTGTTACTGACCGCATCTGGTAGTATTTTTAATATTGGCATTTTTTTCTAATTAACCTTTTGGATACTTGGCTTTAACTGCTTGGCAATCAGCTATATATTTATCGATTTGTGCTTGGTCGCCTTTTACAACACCATCAAGATAATCGGTGATGGGTGGATATTCAGCAGCTCGTTTGGCAATATAAGCATGAGCATCTACATAGGCTTGCACGGCTTTTTTGTCATATTCTACAATGATACCATTGGTGTCGTAGGCTGTTACATCATTAATTACAGTTACTTGTGGATATAACTTAAAAATTGCATCTGAAATATCAATCATGCAGCAATCTCCATTAAAATAATTGTTGAATTAGACAATCCATTACTACTTTGAGGTTCAACACGACCACCACCACTCGATAAATTCATTTGCGTTTTATATGTTATAGATGATGTTGTTGCTGGAGAATCAAGATAATTAAAAGAATATTGACCAGATACACGAAGTTCACTAGCATTACCTAATCCAGCTACAACGCTTATAACATTTTCTGATGTAAAAACAATTGTTGAACCTCTAACTATTCTAAGATTACCAGCAGTTCCAACGTTTGAACCATTGTATGTTCCAATGTTTTGTGATATTAAAACTAATATTTTGCTTGATGAACTTGATGGAGTAATAGTAGCGGTTAAGTTGGTATCTACGTAAGTCGAATCGGTTATCTGAACTCTTGTTGTTGTGCTTGATTGAACCACCTGCAACACTTTACCAGCACTTGATTGGAGTGCAGAAGTTCCACCTGCTATTACTGGATAGGTTACTCCTGTATCACCATTTAATATTAAAGCCATTATGGTAGTCCTCTCACATACGTTTTAGCTTCTTCAGCAGTCATGGTATTACCATCAGCGTCTTGTAACTCTGCACCAGCTAAGACTTGTTCTTTGAAGTTAGCGTAGTCGGTATTGCCAACATAGATGGGAATAGATATCATTCCATTATCCGTAGTTTTATTAACGGCACAAACTTTGTTTAACATCAAATTTTTTTGTAATTGATACATTTTATAGCTCCGCACTAAAACCAACTCTTGCGCTGGTTGAAGTATTTAATACAGCCAAACAGGCATCTCCAGCAGAAGCCGAACTACTGCCAACACTAACATCAATAAAAGCTTTATTTGTTGGTGTTACTGTATAAGCTATGGAAAAACCAGTTGCTGACCTAGTGGTTGATGCCGCAGCATCAAAAAGTCTAAGGCTTGCAGCTTCTAATGTTGGAACTACTCTCAAAGGCACTGGAAGGTCTATCAAAACTTTTCCAACTGTTGATGAAAGCCAAACGCCACAACCAAAAGCTTGAAAATCGGATGCTGTTCCAAAAATATTGTAATAATAGCGTTGGCAAAGCTGTAATTCAGTTCCGTATTGGCGGTATTCAAAACTTGTGGCCGATGAGCCAACTTCCAGCTGAACACCAGTGATGTACCAAGTAGCGTTTATTGTTCCAACTACGGATACAGCGCCAGTAGCACTAGAATTAGTATTTGAGTTCCAAGCACCTGCAGTTCCGCTTCTATCAACACCAGCACCAAGACCAAAAATTAAGTTTATTCCAGTGTTATTGTCAGTAGCCCATGTTCCACTAGTATCACCAGTTATAGTTACTGTTTTGTATTCCCAAGTGTCAGCAACTGAAATGGAATATGTATATGGATAAGACCGATTAGTATCGTTATTTCTTAATGCACCGCCAAAAGTTCCAGTTAGACTAGAACGAACCCAAAAGGATAGCGTAACTGTTTTAGCGTTTGCACTACCCCAATTCAAATCAGCAACATTAAAACCTTCTATTCTTTGAAGAAATGAAAGATTTTGTGTTGCGGCAAGACTTGTATCTGCGGTAGTTATGGTTATTTTTGTTGATTTAGTAAAACCCGCTGGTACAGAGGAATCTTGTTGAGCAGAAAACGTTCCGTCAGTTCCGTTGCTTACGGTAAATCTATCAACAGGAAAAGCACCATTTGATGTAACAGCAGCACCAGCATTCCTCTGGTCAATCACCATGGCTCCGTTAATAATTCGATTGCGAAACATAGCCGAATCAGGACTAAAGCTATTAATTGAACCTTGAATTTTATCCGCTTGAATTGTACCGTATGGCATTATTGTATTCCTAACAAAGCTTTAATTTCATCAGCAGTTAAACCAAGTGCGGATAATTTAGATAATGCTGATTCTTTGGCTGCTTCTTGTGCTTGCTGTTTAGTAATTTCAGCCGTTTGTAGTTCCGCTAATTTTGCATCAAATTCTTCTTTAGTTGGTTTGGTTACACCATCTTGAATAACAATAGCGTGTTCCCAACACATACGTTGGTCATTAGGTATTTTATTACCTTGTGCATCATGCGTAGCCCATCCATACCAATCAGGTGTATTGGGCCGTAAAGCTTTTAGTGCATTTTGAACAAAATCAATTTTCATGTTGATGCTCCAAGACGAATAAAGTTTGCTGCTGTTGAATTACCAGTCGTATCACCACCAATAACCCCAGCAGTTCCTTCACAATTCTGTGTAAACCTAACTTTACAATTAGTAGTATTTGTTACATTAAATATAAAAAATGCATATAAACTTCCAATTGTATAGTTTGCATTTACTCTTGAAATAGATTGAGAAGCATATGCGGCATCGTTATATGTTGAATTATCTGTTGTAGTTTGTATAGTAATAGCGTTATATCTTTGACTACCATCAATAGAAATATAAGCCATTATTTGAACTAACCAAGTTCCTGTGCTTGGAAATGTAAATACTCCGCTTGATTGAGTCATTCCCGTGCCAACATATCCAGCACCATAAGTATCACTTCTTTCCCAATTTGTGCTAAGAACAGTTTGTGAAGTAACTGTTGTTATATTGGTAGTTAATCGCCATTGATCTGCTTCAGTGACTCCAAGTTGTGATGTTAAAGCAGTAGTTCCAGTTGTTGCTGGCAAAGTCAATGTAAAGTCACTGGCCGTTGTTGGCTCCTGTAACGTTACTTGTCCACCACCCGTTGATTTAAGAACAACACTCATAGAATTACCCACCTTGCATTATTTGCTACTGTTACCGTTTGGCTTGTATTTATTACGACTGGTCCAACTGATAGTCCTCCAGTATTTGCAGCTACTGTACAGTTTGCAGTAATTACTGTATTGGTTACTAATATTACACTATTTGAATTCTCAACGTATGCACTAGTTACATTTGAACCTCCTCCAAACAAGGTGGTCACTTCCACTATTTGGCCATTCTCTGGTGCAGATGTAAATGTAAGAGTTGTTCCAACGACCGAATATGCAGACCTTGGTTGACTAACACCACCAACTACAGCTGTTGTATAATTAATTGATATTGGTGTAACTGATAAGTTAAATGTTGTACCATAACCGTTACCTGTAAATGTATCAACAACAGAAGTTAGATTTGATGTAGCACCTCCGCCACCTCCAGTATTTGCTTTGTCAAATGCAGCTTGTGCTCTAACTTCAACAACTGTAATTCTGGTATTTTGTGTTACATCTACACCTTGAATTATAATAGTATTTGATGAAGCATTATTTGCAGTATCTCTAGCGTATTGATCCAAACCACTAGCACCACCAGTATTAGCTTTATCAAAAGCAGCTTGTGCTTTAACATCAGCAGTATTGGCCGCATTGTAAGCACTTTGCATCTTATTATCTGTTGCTGCAATGGCTGTATTTTGACCAACATTTACACCCTGAATAATAGTAATAGCGGTGTTGCTATAATCCAATCTAACATTTTGGCTTAAATCAGTACCTTCAATAATGGCCATACGAGTATTACTGAAATCCAATCTAACATTTTGGCTTGCATCTACACCTTCAATAATGGCCATACGAGTATTGCTAAAATCTAACCTTACATTTTGGCTTGCATCTACACCTTCAATAATGGCCATACGGGTATTACTGAAATCCAATCTAACATTTTGGCTTGCATCTACACCTTCAATAATGGTCATACGGGTATTACTAAAGTCTAGTCTTACATTCTGGCTTAAATCAGTACCTTCAATAATGGTCAATCTGGTGTTTTGTGTAGTATCGACCCCAATAGTTACATTAGCCTGATTGTATGCAGCTTGAGCTAAAACTGTTCCTGTATTGGCTTGGTTATAAGATGCTGTTACAACAGTAGAAATATCTAAACCATTTACTCTTGCTGTAGTAGCAATTAAATTACCTTTGAACCAATTGCCGTGTATGTTTGCTTTAGCAAATGAGGCAGCGTTAACATTAATTACGTTGCCTGTTGTTTCTGGTGTGTAACCTTGGAAAGCATAAAATTCTTTTGTTGATGCATCTCTAATAAATCCGGCATGAGCATTTATTCCATCGTTGTAATGACCAACATAACCAATACTTAAAACATCTGTATAATAATTTCCTATTCCCAGCTGAATTAAAGTATCTTCTACTTCAAGTGAACTGACGTTAATTGACAATGTATTACCAAGAACAATTAAGTTACCAGTTACCGTAACATCATTACTGAACACAACATTACCTGAAACAGTTTGAAGGCTTGCTCCGGATAAAGCTAATCGATTTGCTATGCTGGTATTTTGAGTTACATCCACACCTTCGATAATAGTCATCCGAGCATTACTAAAATCCAGTCTAACATTCTGGCTATTGTCCACACCTTCTATGATGGTCATCCTGGAGTTCTGACCAACATCCACACCTTGAATTATGGTGATAGCTGCATTGCTATAATCTAACCTTACATTCTGGCTAGCATCAGTACCTTCTATTACAGTTAAACGAGTATTCTGAGTAACATCTACACCTTGTATAATGGTGATAGCAGTATTACTATAATCTATCCTTACGTTTTGGCTATTATCTACACCTTGAGCAATCGTAAGAGCTGTATTGCTGTAATCAATTCTTACATTCTGGCTAGCATCAGTACCTTCAATAATATTCATTCTAGAATTTTGACTTACATCCACACCTTCTATGATGGTCATTCTAGTATTACTGAAATCCAACCTTACGTTTTGGCTGACATCAGTAGCTTCTGTTACGGTCATTCTGGTGTTTTGTGTAACATCAACACCTTCTATGATGGTCATACGGGTATTGCTAAAATCCAACCTTACGTTTTGGCTAGTGTTTACACCATCACTAATGTTCATTCTAGTATTACTAAAATCCAACCTTACGTTTTGGCTAGCATCCACGCCATCAATGATATTCATACGGGTGTTGCTAAAGTCCAGCCTTACGTTTTGGCTTAAATCGGTGCCTTCAGTAACAGTCATTCTGGTGTTTTGTGTAACATCAACACCTTCTATGATGGTCATACGAGCATTTTGACTCGCATCAGTACCTTCAATGATGGTCATCCTAGAATTTTGACCTACATCTACACCTTGAATAATAGTAATAGCTGTATTACTGTAATCTATTCTAACATTTTGACTAGCATCTGTACCTTCAATAACAGTCAATCTGGTGTTCTGAGTAACATCTACACCTTGAATTATAATAGTGTTTGCTGACGCACTATTTGCAGTATCTCTAGCATATTGATCCAAACCACTAGCACCACCAGTGTTAGCCTTATCAAAAGCTGCCTGTGCTTTAACATCAGCAGTATTAGCCAAATTGTAAGCACCTTGCATCTTGTTATCTGTAGCTGCAATGGCTGTATTTTGACCAACATCCACACCTTGGATAATAGTAATAGCGGTGTTACTGTAATCTAGCCTTACGTTTTGGCTAGCATTAACACCATCACTAATATCCATCCTAGTATTACTAAAATTTAACCTTACGTTTTGGCTTAAGTCCGTATTCTCAATAATGGCCATGCGAGCATTTTGGCCCACATCCACACCTTGAATGATAGTAATAGCTGTATTACTGTAATCCAATCTCACATTCTGGCTTAAATCTGTACCTTCAGTAACAGTTAATCTGGTGTTTTGGCCAACATCTACACCTTCAATAATCGTCATACGAGTATTGCTGAAATCCAACCTTACGTTTTGGCTTAAGTCCGTATTCTCAATAATGGCCATACGAGAATTCTGGCCAACATCCACACCTTGAATAATGGTAATGGCGGTATTACTATAATCTAAACGAACATTTTGGCTTAAATCTGTACCTTCGATAATGGTCATACGACTGTTCTGTGTAGCATCAACACCAATAGTCACATTGGCTTGATCAAAAGCAGCATTGGCTTTAATGAAAGCACCGTTAGCATGGAAGTACGCAGATACAGACCGAACATCAGCAGTATTGGCCACATTGTAAGCACTTTGCATCTTGTTATCTGTAGCTGCAATGTTGGTGTTCTGAGTTAAATCTACACCTTCAATAATGGCCATACGGGTATTACTAAAATCTAATCTAGAATTTACATCTAAACCACCAACTCTTGCTGTAGTAGCAATTAAATTACCTTTGAACCAATTGCCGTGTATGTTTGCCTTGGCGAATGATGCAGCGTTAACATTAATTACGTTGCCTGTTGTTTCTGGTGTGTAACCTTGGAAAGCATAGAACTCTTTTGTTGATGCATCTCTAATAAATCCTGCGTGAGCATTTGTGCCGTCATTATAGTGACCGACATAACCAATACTTAAAGCGTCTGTATAATAATTTCCTATTCCTAATTGAATTAGAGTGTCTTCCACTTCAAGTGAAGATACATTAAGTGATATGGTGTTACCAAGAATAATTAAGTTACCTGTTACTGTAAGGTCATTACCAAATACAACATTACCTGAAACAGTTTGACTTGCTGCCCCAGTTAATGCTAATCGATTTGATATATCTGTATTCTGTGTTACATTTACACCTTCAATGATGGTCATGCGAGCATTTTGGCCTGCATCGACACCATCAATAATGTTCATTCTAGTGTTGCTAAAGTCCAGCCTTACGTTTTGGCTTAAATCAACACCTTCGGAAACAGTTAGCCTTGTATTTTGTGTAACATCAACACCCTGAATAATAGTAATAGCTGTATTGCTGAAATCTATTCTAACGTTTTGACTTGCATTGGTGCCTTCAATAATGGCCATTCTAGCATTTTGGCTAGTGTCAGTACCTTCGATAATGGTCATCCTAGAATTTTGACCTGCATCAACACCATCAATAATATTCATTCTAGTGTTGCTAAAATCCAATCTTACGTTTTGGCTTAAATCTGTATTCTCAATAATGGCCATACGACTATTCTGGCCAACATCCACACCTTGAATTATGGTAATGGCGGTATTGCTATAATCTATTCTTACGTTTTGGCTTAAATCTGTACCTTCAATAATGGCCATTCTAGCATTTTGGCTAGTGTCTGTGCCTTCAATGATGGCCATGCGAACATTTTGACCTGCATCAACACCATCGATAATGGTCATGCGGGTATTGCTAAAATCCAATCTTACATTTTGGCTAGCATTAACACCATCACTAATATCCATCCTAGTATTACTAAAGTTTAACCTTACGTTTTGGCTAGCATCTACACCTTCAACGATTGTTATTCTAGTATTGCTAAAATCCAATCTTACATTTTGGCTTAAATCTGTACCTTCAATGATGGTCATGCGAGCATTTTGACCCGCATCAACACCATCAATAATATTCATTCTAGTGTTGCTAAAATCTATTCTAACGTTCTGACTGGTATTGGTACCTTCAATGATGGACATCCTGTTATTTTGACCAACATCCACACCATCAATGATATTCATGCGAGTGTTGCTAAAATCCAGCCTTACGTTCTGGCTAGCATCCACACCATCAATGATATTCATACGGGTATTACTATAATCTAAACGAACATTCTGACTAGCATCTGTATCTTCTATTACAGTTAGCCTGGTGTTTTGAGTTGTATCTACACCTTGAATAATAGTAATGGCTGTATTGCTATAATCTAACCTTACATTTTGGCTAGCATCCACACCATCACTTATAGTCATTCTGTTATTTTGACCAACATCTACACCTTCAATAATGGCCATTCTAGTATTACTGAAATCCAACCTTACGTTTTGGCTTAAATCAGTATTTTCAATAATAGTCATTCTAGCATTTTGGCTAGTATCAACTCCTATTGTTACATTGGCTTGGTCAAATGCCGCATTAGCTTTAATGAAAGCTCCGTTAGCATGAAAATAAGCTGCACTAGAACGAACATCAGCAGTATTGGCTTGATTGAAAGCAGCAGTAGCAAAATCTTTAATATCCAAGCCACCAACTCTTGCTGTTGTAGCAATTAAATTACCCTTGAACCAATTGCCATGAATATTTGCTTTGGTAAAAGACGCATCATTAATGTTGATTGTATTGCCTGTTGTTTCTGGTGTGTAACCTTGGAAAGCATAGAACTCTTTTGTACCAGAATCTCTAATAAATCCTGTGTGAGCATTTGTACCATCATTATAGTGGCCAACATAACCAATTGTTAAAGCATCTGTATAATAATTTCCTATTCCCAGCTGAATTAAAGTATCTTCTACTTCAAGTGATCTTACATTGAGTGATATGGTATTGCCGAGAACAATTAAGTTACCTGTTACTGTAAGGTCATTACCAAATACAACATTACCTGAAACAGTTTGAAGGCTTGCTCCAGATAGAGCTAATCTGTTTGCTATATTGGTATTCTGTGTAACATCTACACCTTCAATAATCGCCATGCGAGCATTTTGGCTAACATCTACACTTTCTATTACTGTTAATCTGGTGTTCTGAGTATTGTCCACACCTTGAATAATAGTAATAGCAGTGTTACTATAATCTAAACGAACATTTTGGCTAGCATCAACATTTATAGTTACGTTAGCTTGATTAAACGCACCTTGAGCAAAAGATAATATATCAACACCATTATCAATAATATTTGTTGCAATTATAGTATTTGCTGAAATTAAATTTGCATTTGTAATATATCCATTAGAACCTACCGTAATAACATTACCAGTAATTAAAGTATTATTAGAAGTTAAATATTGTAATGATGAAGTTGTGGAAATAAATCCATTTGCATTAGCAAAAAGAACAGAATTTGCTGTATAACCTGATGCATTTGATCTTGTATTTGCAAAATCAAACGCTGCATTGGCTCTTATAAGTGCTCCATTAGCTTGGCTATAAGCCGATTGCATTTTATTATCAGTTGCATTAATAGCTGTGTTACTGAAATTTAATCTAACGTTTTGGCTAGCATCCACACCATCAATGATATTCATACGAGTATTACTAAAATCCAGCCTTACGTTCTGGCTAACATCAACGGCTTCACTTAATGCTATTCTGGTATTACTAAAATCCAGCCTTACGTTCTGGCTAGCATCAACGGCTTCACTTAATGCTATTCTGGTATTACTAAAATCTAAACGAACATTTTGGCTTGCATTAGTGTTTTCTATTACAGTAAGTCTAGTGTTTTGAGTAACGTCTACACTTACTGTCACATTAGCTTGATCGAAAGCTGCTTGTGCTAAAACTATACCTGTATTGGCTGTATTTCTGGCAACATTATCAACTTCATCACCAGGAACATAAGCTGTCGTTTGAATTGTATTATCAGGAAATGTTAATGTACCCTCTGCGCCAAATGTCCATGCTTTTGATGTTCCTCCAGTGTTGGCCCTAATTTGAATACTTGTATCGGCGTATAACTCAGCAGTTGCCGTCCCCATAAACAACGCAGTAGAATCATCATTAGTGTTTGTTAGATATGCGGTGTTGGAACCGTAAGTAGTAAAGTCTAGTTTAGAATATCCTAATCCACTAATTGGTCCTGGTACTGTTAATGTACCACTTGTATCAAACATCCAAGTATCTCTAGTTGCACTGCCATCAGTTGATGTAAAAATTTCAACATTGCCAGATGTATATGCAAGAACTTGTGAGTTTGGTGTTTGTAGTGCAGCCTCAAATCCATCCACATAAGCAAAGTTTGTGTTTGCAAAATTTAATTGAGCATGGGAAGTATTATTATTTGCCCACAAATCTATACCACCAACAACATCATATTGACCAATGGCAAAATTTGGTCCAAAAAACTGCAAAGGACCTGTCATTCTATCACCAGATTTACTGACTTTACTGTTAGCCAAATTAGCAGCTAAATTGGCTGTTGTTTGGTCTGATATGGCAATAACGCCACCAGTATTTGAACCAATGAATAAAGTATTAGATTTAAAAGAATATGCTAATTGACCATCTTGTAGTGTTAATGGTGTAGTATTTGAGTACGACCTAAGAATCTGTATGGTCGTTATATTAGACGAATTTGCTACTGGCATTAAAAGAATCCGTTATCTATAATTAATCGAGAATTTTCTGCTGGAGCAATGATAAACGAATCAGTTGCAGCCACATAAGTGACCACATCACGGTCTTGAGCACCAGCCATACTGACATCGGTCAATGCTTTTAATGTTCCTGCTCCACCATAAGAAATAGAGGTGGCTGTAGGAGCATTTGTTGTTCCTACTCGCACATTAATTGTTGATGGGGGTAATACAGTAGCGTTAGGCATTGATTACCTCGTTACGCATGGTGAAACGTCAATGATACCTTCTAAAATTCTTGTGACTGTGTTAGTTGCCGTTTGTGTAATTTTTGTATCATAAACATATCTTCCTGGAGCAATATTGGCTGTTGTATTGGCAGGTAAAGCTAGTGTTATGGTACCATTAGAACTATTGATTGTTGTTGAAAAGGTTGCCGTGGCATTTGAAGAATAATAAGATTTACGCATCTGACTATTAGCAGTAAATCCCATTAAATTGTATGTTTCACCATATACATCATCTAAAGTAATGGTAGTATTGAAGGTAGCACCTTGTTCCATCAATAAATTTGAGTAAGCAGCTGGCATTTTTTATTCCCGATATCATTAATCCTATTGGATATTTATGTCAACACCAACCTAAGCTCAAAAGTAAAATCGCTTTTTGGAATCTAGGATTTCGTCTCCGGAAATTCTAGGCCGGAACGAAAATTTTCGAATTTTTACTTTTTCAATTCGTCAATTTCTTTTTTGAGTTCTTTGATGGCCTCGACTAAAAGTGGTATAACTCGTTCATAATGAATAGTGAGATATTTTTCATCAATAGGTGCTGGAACGACCACTTCAGGTAAAACAGCTTGAACTTCTTGTGCCGATAGACCAATTTCTGGTTTAACTGCATATCCTAGAGCTTGTGCGGTTTCATTGGCTTCGTACTGAAATCCATTTAATGTCATTACTTTGGCCAACGCATTTTCAATGTTACCTAAACGTTTCTTTAATCTATCATCTGAGTAATACGCAGTAATATTGTTGGTGGCACGAATTTCACCTGTAGTACCAGAACCTAAAGTTCCCACACCCAAAGAACGGAATTGTGTATCACTGGCAGTACTTAAATTTTGATTAATAATGAAATTTGTGATATTTGCAGAACTTCCTGAGATAGAACCAGAAATCTTAGATCCAGCCAATGATGTAATAAATGCAGGATCAGCATATGAACCATTAGTATATACACCGTTAGTTACAGTACCGGCATTTCCAGAAACACTATGATTATAGGTGTTACCAGCATTTAATTGATTTTGTACAAATTCTGTTGTAGCAATTTGTGTATTGTTTGTATTGGTTGATGGAGTTACACTTATTGAGGTACTAATTAATGAGGCTCTACCAGTAATAAAACTTGTTGTGACGTTTGAACTACTAATATTTCCTGTAACTGCCAAATCTTTACTATAAATTGTATTATTTGAACTTAAATTTTGAACAAAAGCATTTGTACTTGCATTAAGAAATGGCGAAAATACAACAGTATTTGCAGTAACACTATCCAAATAAGATGCGCCTGTTGAATTTAGTGTAACTGTTCTAATAAGAGTATTTGCTGTAACCCCATTAACAAATGCAGTACCGCTAGCGTTAACTGTGGCTGTTCTTACTAAGGAATTTGCTGTAATTGAGTCTGTAATTAATGTTCTTGCAATAACAGCATTGTTTGCAACAGTTAAACCAAATCCAATACCATTAAACGCTGCATTAGCAGTTGAAATAATATTACCTAAAAAACTTGAAGTATTAGATGTAACTGTGGTACCTAAACTAGTAGTATTAGCTACAGATAAAGCAACACCAACACCATTTAAAATTAAAGTTCCGGTGTCTTTAGTGAAGTTATTGGAAGATGGTCCTCCAGCAAGATTATTTAATTCAACAGCTGCTTTATTTTGTTGAGCAACTAAATCACCAAATGTGTTATTATAACTTAAAATATTTACTGTATTTGCCATTATTAGTTCCTAGTGAACAATTGTTGTAAAAGTACTTTAATTTCTTTTACATCATTTTTTACATCATTAATTTCAGATTTTAGATTATTTATTTCTGCTTTCTGATTATTAATTAACTTTGATTTAAAATTATATTCTTCTAAACCCACAGAATCAGTATTAATTAATGCCATAGTATTAGTATCTCTGACAAATGTAGTTCCTGGTATTTTAACTAATGGCATTTTTTAACCTATTGCTGGAAGAGCGATTGCACGAATATCAGTTAAGAACGGAACAGCAGTTTTATCTGATGTTGAAAAAACTACTTTAATTGCAAACTGACTAAATCTGTTGTATGTTTGACCATTAACTGTGCTAGTATACGAAACATAATTTTGAGCAAGTCCGCCAGCTCCTGGAGCAGCAACATATTCATACAAATTGTTTCTATTCTGAGAAAACTTAGAATCACCACTATTAATTAAAGTCATTAACTGCCAGTTGCCATCATCAAACAATTGAGTATCAGTTCTGGAAAGAATCTTGTAGTAAACGTAGATATTTGTGTTGACTGGACGATATGCGGTAAAGTATACACGTAAATCACCAGAATCAAATCCTTGGTCTAATACAACTTTTTTCGTAATATATTTGGCAAGGCCATTACCACCAGACTTCGATGTTTCACCAGCAATCGTAATGACAGCATTTGCATTTCCTGTCAACCGAGTTGCTGGATCTGAAATGGTGATTGTTGGCGTTGTTGCATATCCAGAACCAGCAGTGGTAATGAAAATACTATTGATATTACCTTGTGCTGAAACATTAGCTACGGCTACTGCACCAGAACCAAAACCATTTGCTGCGGTAACTGTAACAGTTGTCGTAAGTACGTTATAACCACCACCAGTATTGGCAACAGAAATCATTGAATTAGATAATCCAAGATTATTAATATTCCAACGAATTGTATATACACTTAAACCATCATCAGAAATCATTGGAGATACAGCATCATCTGCGGTACTCATAGCAGCATATAATGAGAATGATGTATTAGAATCGGCAACAAGAACACGTTCTCCAAAGCCATCATTCAAATAAATGTCATCATATGTTGGTGTACCATATTTTCCTGGTGTGATGCCTGCCGTTGCTGCAGCTGTGAATGAAGTGTTTAGTGTTGCTGCATAAGAATAGTTTAATGTCGTACTGCCTGGTAAAAAATCAGTTGTTGAAATGTTCAATGCGTGAATTGGAATATTTGTATTTGCTGATGTAACAATTTTATTTGAAACTGTATTAGGATTTAAATAATAGTTAATATCATTTTCAACAATTTTTCTG
>Ga0114974_10002336_pt1 | contig 14558 bp, 16 predicted proteins | sample S_130206_EF_Meta_FD_87318 | JGI IMG/M metagenome (GOLD analysis project Ga0114974, IMG submission 87318) | Freshwater microbial communities from Lake Simoncouche, Canada to study carbon cycling - S_130206_EF_MetaG | ecosystem: Environmental > Aquatic > Freshwater > Lake | place: Lake...
CCATGGTGATTCGACCGGCCGCCTGGCCAGCCTGAGCATCTGATCGTTCCCGCAGAAAGCGTGAAAAGCCCCGTCTGCTTTGCGGCAGGCGGGGTTTTCGCATTTCGGGGCTGCCGGAATTGATATTATTATAGCGCGTTAACACTTGCGCCGATGCGCGCCGCGTTTTGTATACAGTTGCTGTGCCAAATGTTATGACGACGGACAGCCGAACACGAAATAGAGCGCCCCACCCAGGATGGGCGACAGCCAGGCGGCGGCGATCCAGCCCAGGGCGGCGCGTACATCACTCTTCTTCAAGAGGACATCGATGGTGACGCTGGCCGCGATCACCAAGTAGGCAGCGGCCAGCACATATTCCACGGCGGGAAGTGCCAGGATCTGGGAAAAGGTCATACGTCTTTCTATCCCAGAACCGGCCCCCGCAAAGCCGGGCTGGAGGTGAGGCATGATGCTGCTTGCAACCGGGTGATGCCCAGCTAGTTAAATATAACGTCCTGGAGCGTGATTGGTTTGCCCCCCCCTTCGTCCGAATCCCCCGTTTTGGCAGCCAAGCTGCGCGTCATCAGCTGGAATCTGCTGCGGCGGGTGGGCGCGCGGGCTGAGGATGTGGCGGGTCTGATCCGGACCCATCGTCCCGACCTGCTGCTGCTTCACGAACCGACCGCGGAGATCCAGGCGCTGCCCACCCTGGTGGGCGGCCAATTCCATCGCCACGGCATGGCCAAGCGCATCTACGGGCTGGCGGCCTGGAGTCCCGAACCCTTCGACCCGACGCTGGCCCTGCGGCTGCCGGAATCGGTGATCCCGGGCCGGGTGCCGCCGCGCCTGGCGCAGCTGGTGAAATTCCGCGGTATCCATTTCGCCAATGTCCATCTCAGCCACGGCCAGTTTCTCAACCGCTGGCAGATTTTCCACATCGCCGAGGTGCTGGAAGGCCCCGCCGCCATCATCGGCGATTTCAACGCCGTGGGCGCGGTCCCGCTGCCGGGCTTCCGCGATGTCGGCCCGCGCCGCCGCACCCATCGCGCCGGCAATGTCATGGCCCTGCGGCTGGACCGCTGCCTGGCGCGGGGGCTGGCCTGCGATGCCTCCGAGGTGCTGGAGAAGGGCGCTTCCGACCATCATCCCATCGTGCTGGATCTCAGCGTCTCCCAGGCGGTCCTGCCCAACCTGCTGGAAAACCTGATCGCCCGTCGCCGGGCACGGCGGCAAAGCCGATAAAACAAGGGTTTTTCGCCGTTTTGCTGCCCCGCGCCCGGACCGTTACACTCGTCACATGAGCAAACCCCGCATCGCCATCACCATGGGCGACGCCGCCGGCGTCGGTCCCGAAATCGTGATGAAGGCGCTGGCGCATCGCGACGTCTATGACGATTGTCGTCCCTTTGTGGTGGGCGATGCACTGCGGCTAACCGAGGCCGGGCACATTGCGGGCGCGGCACTTGCCATCCGCATGATCGCCGATGCAGGGGAGGCGCGCTTCGAACCGGGCACGGTGGATTGCCTCGACATCAAGCTGCTGCCGCCGGGCCTGCCCTTCGGCATGATCTCGGCCGTGGCCGGCCATGCCGCGCATGAATATGTGCGCACCGCTACCGAACTCGCCCTGGCGGGCAAGATCGAAGCCCTGGTCACGGCGCCGCTCAACAAGGAAGCACTGCAGGCGGGCGGGCATGATTATCCCGGCCATACCGAATTGCTGGCAGCGCTGACCGCACGCCTGAAGTCTCGATGATGCTGACCGGGCCAGGCCTGCGCGTCATCCTGGTGACCTCGCATATGGGCCTGCTGGCGGCCATTGCTGCCATCGAGCCCGGCCTGGTGGAGCGCACCATCGCGCGGGGCCGTGATGTGCTGCTCAAGGCGGGTATCAACCGCGCCCGCATCGCGGTCTGCGGCATCAATCCCCATGCCGGCGAAAACGGCCTGTTCGGCGCAGGCGAGGAGGAGAGCAAGATCGCGCCCGCCATCGCCGCCTGCCGCGCGCGGGGCTGGGATGTACAGGGCCCCCTGCCGGCCGACACGCTGTTCTATCGCGCCCGGCGCGGCGATTTCGACATGGTGGTGGCGATGTATCACGACCAGGGTCTGGGACCGGTGAAGGTGCTGGGTCTGGAAGCGGGCGTGAACATCACGGTGGGGCTGCCGGTGATCCGCACCTCGGTTGACCACGGCACCGCTTTCGATATTGCGGGCACCGGCCGGGCCGACGAACGCAGCCTGCTGGCGGCCATCGACGCCGCCATCGCCCTGGCACCCAGGGGCCTGTGAAGATAACAGCCATGCCGTGCCTGCAGGTTGCGCCCCAAGGCCGCCCGGCTATTGTTTCGTCCGGAGCAGGAAACCTTTCCCCATGACCGCCCGCCTGGACGGAGATTTCGACTACATCATCGTGGGCGCGGGCTCGGCAGGCTGTGTCCTCGCCAACCGCCTGTCCGCCGACCCGTCAAAGCGGGTTTTGCTGCTGGAAGCGGGCGGCGAACCCGACTGGATCTGGTTTCACATTCCCGTCGGCTATCTCTACCTGATCGGCAATCCGCGCTCCGACTGGATGCTGCAGACCGAGGCGGATACGGGCCTGAATGGCCGCACGCTGAACTATCCGCGCGGCAAGGCGCTGGGCGGTTCTTCCTCCATCAACGCGATGCTGGCCATTCGCGGCCAGGCGGCGGATTACGATCACTGGCGGCAGTTGGGCTTGTCTGGTTGGGGCTGGGACGATGTGCAGCCGCTCTTCCACAAGCTGGAGAACAGCTTCCTGGGCGACAGCGAACATCACAGCACCAAGGGTGAATGGCGGGTCTCGGCGCCCCGTGCCCGCTGGCAGATTCTCGATGCCATCGCCGACGCGGCTGAAGAGATGGGAATTCCCAAGACGAACGACTTCAATACCGGCGACAATGAAGGCGTCAATTATTTCCATGTAAACCAGAAGAATGGGCGGCGCTGGAACACCGCCCGCGCCTTCCTCGATCCGGTGCGTCTGCGCCGCAACCTGCGGATCGAGACCGGTGTGCTGGCCGACCGGCTGGTGTTCGACGGCATGCGCGTGAAGGGTGTCCGCTTCAGCCAAGGGGGGCAGGACTTCGTGGCCGAAGCGAAAAGCGAAGTCATTCTTTCGGCAGGCGCCATCGGCTCGGTCGAGATCCTGCAGCGGTCCGGCGTTGGCCCGGGCGCCTGGCTGAACGCGTTGGACATCCCGGTCCAGCATGCGCTGGAAGGCGTGGGCCGCAACCTCCAGGACCATCTGCAACTGCGCGCCATGTACAAGGTATCTGGCACCAAAACGCTGAACCAGACCTATTACAATCCGCTGGGCCGGGCCTGGATGGGAATTGACTATGCCTTGCGGCGGCGCGGCCCCATGAGCATGGCGGCCTCGACCATGGGCATCTTCACCCGTTCCGATCCGTCGCAGAGCCGCCCCAATATCCAGTTCCATATCCAGCCCCTGTCGCTGGACAAGTTCGGCACGCCGCTGCATCGCTTTCCCGCCATCACCGTCAGCCCCTGCAATCTGCGCCCGAGTTCACGCGGCGAAGTGCGGCTGCGCGCGCGTGATCCCCACGCCAAGCCCATCATCGCGCCGCATTTTCTTTCCACCGAGGAAGACCGCCGCATCGCCGCCGATTCTTTGCGCGTCACCCGGCGCCTGATGCAGCAGCCGGCGCTGGCCCGCTTCCGGCCGGAGGAGTTTCGCCCGGGCCCCGCAGTGGGCGACGGCACCGAGGAACTGGCGCTTGCGGCAGGCGATGTCGGCACCACCATCTTCCATCCCGTTGGCACGGCGAAGATGGGCCTGGCCAGCGATCCTATGGCGGTGGTGGATGAACGCCTGCGCGTGCATGGCCTTGCCGGCCTGCGCGTCATCGACGCCTCGGTGATGCCCAGCATCACGTCCGGCAACACCAATACCCCCACCATCATGATCGGCGAAAAGGGTGCGCAGATGGTGCTGGCCGATTCCCGGAACTGAAATAACAGGAGAAGAAAATGAGCACTCGCATCACACTTAAACAGGCCAATACGGTCATCGCTGCCGCCTTTGCCAAGGGCAAGGAGCTGAATCTCAAGCCGCTCAGCGTCGTGGTGGTGGATGCGGGCGGCCATGTGCAGGCCTTCCAGCGTCAGGATGGCGCGTCCTCGATGCGGCTTGGCATCGCGCTGGGCAAGGCGGCTGGCGCACTGGCGCTGGGCGTTTCCTCGCGCAAGATCGCCGAGATGGCGGCGGAACGGCCGCCCTTCTTCGCCGCCGCTTCCGGGCTGGTGCCGCATGGCCTGATCCCCGCTGCGGGCGGCGTCATCGTCAAGGGTGCGGATGGTTTTGCCATCGGCGCGGTCGGCATCACCGGCGACACCTCCGACAATGACGAGATCTGCACCCTGGCGGGCATCGCCGCTGCCGGGCTGACGGCGGCCTGATGCAGGCGGCGCTCACCGCACGCTATGGCGCACAAATGCCTGCGCCCGGCGTCTGGAACGAGACGCTCGACCTGCTGCTGGCGCATCGCTCGGTGCGTCATTACCTGCCCGATGCCCTGCCCGATGGTGCGCTGGATGCCGCCATCGCGGCGGCGCAATCGGCCTCGACCTCGTCCAACCTGCAGGTCTGGAGCGTGATCGCGGTGGCAGACACCGCGCGCAAGGCGCGTCTTGCGGGCCATACCGCAGGCCAGGCGCATGTGGCAAAGGCGCCGCTCTTGCTGGTCTGGCTGGCCGACCTGGCGCGGCTGCGCAGCCTCAGTGCACAGGCCGGCGAGCCCGGCGAAGGGCTGGACTATTTCGAGGCCTTCCTGCTCGCATCGGTGGATGCGGCGCTGGCGGCGCAGAACGCGGCCATCGCCTTTGAATCGCTGGGGCTGGGCTGCTGCTATATCGGCGGCCTTCGCAACGACGCGGCTGCGGTTGCCGCCGAGCTGGCGCTGCCGCCGGATACCTTCGCCCTGTTCGGCATGACGGTGGGCGTGCCCGATCCGGCGCGCCCCGCAGCGGTCAAGCCGCGTTTGCCGCCGGACGCGATCCTGTTCCGCGAACAGTATCAGTGGAGCACGGCGCAGCAGGCCGCCATCGCCCAGTACAATGAACGCCTGCGCCTGTTCCAGCGGGCGCAGAAAATGACCGAGCAGGACTGGACCGCGCAGGCCACGGGGCGCGTGCGCGACGCGAAGGCGCTGACAGGCCGCCATGTCCTGCGCGATTTTCTCAATCGCGCAGGCTTCAAACTCCGCTAGGAATTTGTCAGTCCGCGCATGTCGCGCAGCGCCTGGCGCACAGACCAGGTGCGCGGCGTGTGGCCGCTGAAATCGACGCCGTCGGTGGACCGGAATTGTATGTTCCAGATCACCGCGAACAGCGAGATGCCGCAGACCAGGAACCAGGCGATCGAGAAATCCGCCAGCGCCGGGGTGGCATGGCCGCGCGCCGCCATCGCGCCTTCCAGGCCCATCGCGGCGACGCAGATGCCCACCGACAGCATCAGCTGCTGGAAGGTAGTGTAAAAGGCGGTCGCACTGCTCAGCTTTTCCGCCGCGACCTGGTCATAGGCGATGGTGTTGTAGGCGGTGAACTGGAACGACATGAAGAAGCCCGATGTCACCAGGATCGCGAACATCAGCGCGAAGGGCCAGCCCGGCTGGAAAAAGGCGCAGAGGCCGTAGCAGAAGCAGGCCAGGAAGCCGCCCACGATCAGGCTGTCGCGAAAGCCGAACTTGCGCAGCACATGCGGCGCCACCGTCTTCATCAGGATGGAGCCCAGCGCGGTGGCCAGCGTCATCAGGCCGCTCTGCGCGGCGGAGAGGCCGAACCCCAGCTGCATCATCAGCGGCAGCAGGAAGGGATGCGCGCCCTGTGCGATGCGGGTGACCGAACCGGCGACCAGCGAGGTGCGGAAGGTGCGCACCTGCATCAGCCGGGGATCCAGGATGGGTTCGGCCACGCGCCGCGCCCGGCGCAGATAGACAAAGCCCGCTGCCAGTCCCAGCAGGATCAGGCCAAGGCCCGCACCTGTCTGGCCGGGATGGCTCACCAGCTCCAGCCCGAACAGCAACGGCCCCAGCGACAGCGCCGTCAGGATCATGCCCGTGCCGTCGAAGCGCGGCGCTTCGCCGGGAATCTCGGCGATGAAACGGCCCACCAGCGCCAGCCCCGCCGCGCCGATGGGCAGGTTGAGGAAGAAGATCCAGCGCCAGTCGAAATAGGTGACGATGAAACCGCCCACGGGTGGGCCCACGATGGGGCCGATCATGGCCGGCACCAGCACCCAGGACATCGCCTGCACCATCTGCCGCTTCTCGATATTGCGGAACAGCAGCAGCCGCCCGATGGGAATCATCATCGCCCCGCCCATGCCCTGCACGAAGCGCGCTGCCACAAGGAAGCTGACATTGGGCGCAAAGGCGCAGGCCGCCGAGGCCAGCGTGAACAGCAGGATGGCGGCGCGGAAGATGCGGCGCGGGCCGAAGCGATCCGCCATCCAGCCGCTGGCGGGAATGAACACCGCCAGGCTGATGAGATAGGAGGTCAGCGCGATGGAGAGGCTGGGGGCGCTGACGCCAAGGTCGTGCGCCATGTCGGGCAGGGCCGTGGCCAGGATGGTGCCGTCCATCTGCTCCATGAACACCGCCGCGCCCACGATCAGCGCAATGGTGCGGAAATGGGGGCGCGGGGCGGTCATTGGTATGACTTATACCGGATGGCGGCGGGCGGGAAACGCGCTCCTTGCGCGTCAGCCCTGCGCCCGGTTTTGGGCCGTGAAGCGTTGCACCAGCCAGCGCCCGGCGGGGCCCGGCGGGGTGTCGCGCCGCCACACCGCCTGAAAGCGGTAATCCGCACCGGCCAGGCCGCCGGTCTTCAGCAAGACCAGCCGCCGGGCCTTCAGATCGTCGCGCACCAGGAATTCCGGCATGTTGCCCCAGCCCAGTCCCGCCAGCAGCAGCGCATGCTTGGTGGAAAGATCGGCCAGCCGCCAGCTATGGGCGGCCAGCACGCCAAAATCGCGTCCCGCCGTCAGCGGCGTGCGATCGCTCAGCACCAGCTGGATATGATCCTGCGGCCGCTCCCGGCTATTGCGGCGCGCCAGCGGATGGCCCGGCGCGGCCACCGGGATCAGCTGCACCACACCGGCGGGGGCCTGCTCCAGTCCGGTGGCGTCGATATTCTCGGTATGGGTGACGCCCAGCACCGCTTCGCCGCTGCGCAGGAGCTGGGTGACGCCGCCCAGCGCCTCCGCATGCAGGCGCAGCGCCACGGTGGGAAATGCGGCGCGGAAGCCCGCCAGCGCATCGACCAGCCGGTCATGCGGCAGCATCACATCCACCGCCAGCGCCACTTCGGCTTCCAGCCCCTCGGAAAGACCGCGCACCCGTGCCTTCAGTCCGTCCAGTTGTTCCAGCACCGCACGGGCATCGGCCAGCACGGCTTGCCCGCCCCGGGTCAGGCGCGGACGGCGGGTGGTGACGCGCTCGAACAGCTTCAGGCCCAACTGGGCTTCCAGATTGTCGATGGCATAGCTGACGGCGGAGGTGGCGCGCCGCAGCCGCCGCGCAGCGGCGGCCAGGCCGCCTTCATCGGCGACGGCGATCAGGACCTGCATCTGGTCGATGGTGGGGGTACCGGGACCGCGCATCACTTTTCAGATAAGTGGAATAATCAGTTCTATATTATACATATTTATTGGAATGAGAAGCCTTCCTACAGTGCTGCCGTTACCGCCTGTCTTGAGGGAAAGCATCATGTCCAAGGTTCTGGTTCTCTATTATTCGAGTTACGGCCATATCGAGGCTATGGCCAACGCCATCGCCGAAGGCGCCCGCGCCGCAGGTGCGCAGGTCGATCTGAAGCGGGTGCCGGAAACCGCCCCCGAAGCGGTTGCCAAGGCGACACATTTCAAGCTCGACCAGGCGGCCCCGGTCGCGAAGATCGAGGAACTGGCCGATTACGACGCCATCGTCATCGGCGCGCCGACCCGCTTCGGCCGCATGCCGTCGCAGATGGCCGCCTTTCTCGACCAGGCGGGCGGCCTGTGGGCCCGTGGCGCGCTGAACGGCAAGGTCGGCGCGGCCTTCACCTCCAGCGCCACCCAGCATGGCGGCAATGAAACCACGCTGTTTTCCATCCTCACCAACCTGCTGCATTTCGGCATGGTGATTGTCGGGCTGCCCTACAGTTTTGGCGGCCAGATGCGCATCGACGAGATCACCGGCGGCGCGCCCTATGGCGCCACCACCATCGCCGGCGGCACCGGCGAACGCCTGCCCAGCGAGAATGAACTGGCGGGCGCGCGCTTCCAGGGCGAGCTGGTGGCGAAGACGGCGAGCAAGCTGGCGGCCTGAGACTAGCCGACGATGGGCTGGTGCTTCAGGTGGTGCGTCTTCTCGTTGCGCCACTCGTTCAGCACCAGCAGCAGCGTCACCAGGTCGAACAGGGCGAAGACCAGCACCCAGTTGGACCAGTGCTCGGCCAGGTGCCATGACATGAAGGCGAGGAAGCCCAGCAGGATCACGGTGGCGACGGGATAGACCCAGCGGCCGCGCCCGGTCAGCAGCACCAGCGCCAGCCCCAGCTTCAGCAGGCCGTGCAGCAACAGGTAGATCACGACAAAGTCGATGGAGGTGCCCAGCAGCTGCGATGCGCCGTTGCGCAGCAGATGCATGAAGCCATTCTCGGTGGCGTGTTCGGTCAGCTCTGGCGCTGCCAGCGTCATCAGGAAGGAATTGAAGCGCACAGGCCCGGTGATCAGGACGGCAAGGCCCAGAATCGTCTCGATCGCCCCATCGATGCCCTTGACGGCGATGGTGACGACATAGGCGAGGTGAAAAAGAGGATTGGGCTTGGCCACGATGCGCTCCGGGGTCGAAGGCGATTAGCGCAGAGATCCGGATGGGGCAAGTGTAATCCGGGCAATCGCGGAAACCCGCCGCAAATTCGCCTGCCTTGCGGGCGGTTGCGCCCGGCTTCCATCCCGGCTTGGATAAGCGCATGACGAATTCGACGAAGCGGCCAGCCTCCACCCTGATCCTGCTTGGCGCCACGGGCGACCTGTCCCAGCGCATGCTGATCCCTTCGCTGTTCGGGCTGCATGCCGAAGGCCTGCTGCCGCCCGGTTTTCGCCTGGTCGGCGCCGCCCGACGCAGCATGAGCGACGCAGAATTCCGCGACTTTGCGCGGGCTGCCGTGACCAAGTACCTGCCGCGCGACCGCCAGAACGAGAACAAGCTGAACCAGTTCCTCGAAGCGCTGCACTATCACAATGTCGATCTGGGCGACCCGGCCTGTTTCGAGCCGGTGCGCGTCCTGTTGGGCGAGGCGGCGCAAAAGCCTATGGGTGTGTTCCTGTCCATCGCGCCCAGCCTGTTCGTCAACGCCGTGACAGCGCTGAAGCAGGCGGGCATGGCGGGCGCTACTGTCCGCGTCGCGCTGGAAAAGCCGCTGGGCGAGGATCTGGCTTCCAGCCGGGTGATCAACGACACCATCGCCAGCCTGTTCCCGGAAGACCGCACCTTCCGCATCGACCATTATCTCGGCAAGGAGACGGTGCAGAACCTGCTGGTGCTGCGCTTCGGCAATATCCTGTTCGAGAAATTGTGGAACGCGCAGTATATCGACCATGTCGATATCACCGTCGCCGAAACGGTTGGCCTGGAAGGCCGCACCGCCTATTTCGACGGCGCCGGCACGCTGCGCGACATGGTGCAGAACCACATGCTGCAATTGCTGGCGCTGGTGGCAATGGAGCCGCCGGGCCAGTTCGATTCTGGCGCGGTGCGTGATGAAAAGGTCAAGGTGCTGTGCGCCCTGCGCAAGCTGACGCCCGAAACGGTGAAGACCCACACGGTGGTCGGCCAGTATGGTCCCGGCGCCATCGGCAATGCCAGGGTGCAGGGCTATGCCGAGGATCTGGGCAAGCCGTCCGGCGTCGACACTTTCGTCGCCATCAAGGCCCATATCGACAATTGGCGCTGGCAGGGCGTGCCATTCTACCTGCGCACCGGCAAGCGCCTGCCCGCGCGCAAGACGGAAGTGGCGATCCAGTTCAAGCCGGTGCCCCATTCCATGTTCGCCACGCGCGGCGGCAAGCTGGATGCCAATCGCCTGCGCCTGCGGCTGCAGCCGGAAGAAGATGTGCGCCTGTCGATGATGGCCAAGGTGCCCGGGCTGGACCGCGAAGGCATGCGGCTGGAGGAAGTGGCGCTGGACCTGTCGCTGGCCAACGCCTTTGGCAGCCATCGCCGCCGCATCGCCTATGAGCGGCTGCTGCTGGATTTTGTCGAGGGCGATTCCACCCTGTTCGTGCGCCACGACGAGGTCGAGGCGCAGTGGAGCTGGATCGACAGCATCAATGGCGGCTGGGCCAAGGCCGGGATCAAGCCGCAGGTCTATGATGCCGGCAGCTGGGGCCCCGATACCGATTTCGGGAACAAGGAACAGAATGGCGACTGGCACGACTAGCCATGTTCCGGCTGCCGCCCGCCCGCCTTTCCTGTCAATGCCGGCAAAGGCTTGATTGAGGGCTTGCCACCTTGGAAACGAGGTTTCATGCTCCGCCCCGCATGAACCGCCTTGGCACCGGCGCCTCCTCTCGCCAGCCCACCTCCACCGCCGGTCTCGACGAATGGGCGCCTTCGCTGCTCAAGGCGCAGCTTTATGGCCGCCTGCTGGTGGACATCATCATTGGCGCCTTGAAGCCGGGCGAACAGCTTGACGAGAATGCGCTGGCCCGCCGCTATGAAGGCGGCCTGGCCGGTATCCGCGACGCGCTGGCCCGGCTGGCGCTGGAAGGGCTGGTGGTGCGCAAGGCGCGCGTCGGCACCACGGTGGCGCCGCTCGACCTGATGGAGGCGCGCGACGCCTTCGAGGCCCGAAGGCTGGTGGAAATCCATTGCGCCGCGCTGGCCGCCCAGCATGCCGGCAATGACGAGATTGCCGCCATCCGCGCCACCCTGGCCGATGGCGAGGCGGCGGTGGAAAACAACGATGCCCGCGCCCTGGCGGCGATGGACGAGGCCTTTCATGTCGCGGTGGCCACGGCCAGCGGCAACCGCACCTTGGCCAAGATGGTGGTGACGCTGCATCACCAGACCGCGCGCTATTGGCTCACCACCATGAAGGCGCCGTCGCGCACCGAAAGCCTGCAGGCGCTGGAAGAGCATCGCAGCCTGGTGGATGTGATCGCCGCCCATGATGTCGAAGCCGCGCGCGCCGTGATGGAAAAGGTGCTGGGCGATTTCCCCGGCGATACGATGCGCGTACCGGGTTCGTAGGCAGATGACGCCCGTCCGCGCCTGGATGACGCTGCTGCTGGTCAGCGTCCTGTTCTTCATCATCACGGCTGCCACCTTCACATCGCTGGGCCTGGTCCTGCCCGCGATGGTGGGCGAGATGGGCTGGAGCTGGAGCGAGGCGGGCGCCGGCTTCTCGCTGCTGGGCGTGTTCTGCGGCGTCACATCCTATGTGCCCGCAGCGATCATCCGCCGCTTCGGCGTCCGGGCGAATTTCCTGATCGGCGTGGCGGTGATGGCGTGCGCCTTTGCCTGCCTCGCCCACACGCAGGGGCTTATGGTCTATCTTGCCGGCACGGCGCTGGCCGGTTTCGGCTTCACCCTGCTGGCGACGGTGCCGGGCACCTATCTGCTGACGCGGCTGTTCGCGCGTCCCAACTTCGCGTTCGGGCTCTATTTCACCATAGGCGGGCTGGGCGGCGTCGCCGGACCGCCGCTCTATTTCTGGCTGGCGGGCGCGCAGCAGGACTGGCGTCATTTCTGGATGGGCGTCGGTCTGCTCACCATCCTCTGCGGCGTGGCGGCGGCGCTGTTCAGCGATACGACGACCGATGTCAGCGCCGGGACAGAGGCCGATCCCGACATCAGCACTGAAAGCTGGGTGGCGCGGGCGGCGATGGCGACGCCGCAATTTCTATTCCTGGCCATCGCCTACAGCGCTTTTCTCATCGTCGGCATCACGGCCAATGCCACCAGCGTGGCGCACCTGACCGAGGCGCGCGGCGTCAGCGCCGTCACGGCGGGCACGATGATGAGCGTGGAGGCGCTGGTGAACGCGGCAGCGCGTTTCCTGGGCGGCGTGCTGGGTGCGCTGGTCGGCGCGCGCCTGCTGCTGGTGGCCTCGCTGCTGTCGCTCGCCATCGGCATGGTGGCGCTGGCCTTTGGCAGTTCGCTGCCGGTGCTGCTGGTCTATGCCGTGGGCGTCGGCCTAGGCTATGGGCTGACATTCTTTGCATCGACGATCCTGTTGCTGGAATATTTCGGGCGCAAGCCGAACCTGGAGCTGTTCTCCATCGTCAACCTGATCTCGACGGTCGGGGCGGCGGCGCCCTGGGCTGCCGGGTTGACGCGCGACCAGAGCGGCAGCTTCGTGCCTTTTTACATGCTGCTGGCGGTGCTGATGGCGATGATCGCCGCCGTGGCGCTGCTGCTGAAAGCCCCGCACGCGAGGACGCCATGAAGGACTATGGCGTGTTCTTGCCTGTGGCGCCGCGAAGCACGCGTGAGCGTGTTCGCCAACAAAAAACGTTCGCCACATGAGCGCAGCACCCAAAGAGTATGGCGTGTTCTTGCCTGTGGCGAACGGCGGATGGATCGTCAGCAACACCACGCCGACACTCGATGGCGGCTGGCCGCAGAACCGCGATGCCGCCATCGCGGCGGAACAGGCAGGCTTCGATTTCGCCATGGCGATGGGAAAATGGCGCGGCTTTGGCGGTCAGACCGATCACTGGGGCGCCAGCCTGGAAGCCGTCACCATGCTGGCGGGCATCGCGCCGCTGACCACGCGGATCAAATTGTGGGCGACGATCCACGCCATTCTCTTCCATCCGGTGGTGGCGGCCAAGATGATCGCGACCCTGGATCATGTTTCCGGCGGGCGCGCCGGCCTCAACATCGTGGCGGGCGCGTATCGGGGCGAGTTCGCGCAGATGGGGGCGTGGGACGAAACCTTGACCCACGACACGCGCTATGACCTGGCGCAGGAATGGACGCAGATCGTCAAGCGCCTGTGGTCGGAGCCGCGCGTCGATTTCCACGGCGCGCATTTCGATCTTGCCGACTGCGTCTGCGAGCCCAAGCCGCTGGCGCCGCCCCGCCTGATCTGCGCCGGCATGTCGCCGCGCGGCTTCGATTTCTCGGTGCGCGAGGCCGATGGCTGTTTCATTGGCGGGCGCAACGAAGACGAGACCCGTGCTGCGTCGCTGCGCGCCAAGGAACTGGCCGCCAGCCTGGGCAAGACGATCCGCACCTATGCGATGGTGACGGTGGTGTGGTGCGAAACCGATACGGGTGCCGAGGCGAAAGCCGCGCGCTATCGCGATGGCCTGGACGAGGGCGCGGTGGCCGGCATGCTGGAAAGCTATGGCGCAGCCGGCAACGCCATGACGGCGCGGGCGCAGGGCGCCTTCATGACCCAAACCGCCATCGGTGCGCCCGCCACGGTGGCGCAGAAGATCGCAGCCTTTGTGCGCCACTGCGAACTGGATGGGCTGATGTTCATCTTCGACGATTACCCGTCCGGGCTGGCGATGGCGGGTCGCGAGATCCTGCCGCGCCTGCGGGCGGCATTCGCATGACGAGCCCGGCGCTCAACCCGCAATGGCTGACGCCGCAGCGCACCGCGCTGCTGCTGATCGACTTCCAGGTGGATTTCGCCTGGCCCGAAGGACAGATGGCGCGGGATGGTGCCGATATTGGCCCCGCCCTGCGCGCCGTGGCGCAGGCCGAGACGCTGGCCGAAGCCGCGCGCGCCGCAGGCGTGCCGCTGGTCTTCACCCGCTCCATCGCCTGGCCGCAAAGCGATGGCCCGGTGGTGGCGGAAGCCAGGGCGCGGCGTGGCGAAAGCGATCGCCCGCGTCTATGCATCGAAGGCACGTCCGGCGCCGCCTTTGTCGGGCCGCAGCCGCGTCCCGGCGAACTGGTGGTGAGCAAGCACCGCTACAGCAGCTTCCACGGCACTGGGCTGGATACGGCGCTCAAGGCCAAGGGCATCGACACGCTGGTGATCGCCGGACTGACCACCGAGTGCTGCGTCCAGTCCTCGGTGTGGGCGGCGTTCGAGCGCGGCTTCCATGTCTTCATCGCTGCCGATGCCTGCGCCGCCTATGAGGATGACCTGCATCGGGTCGCCCTGAAGGCGATGGAACTCAGCGGAGCCAACCTGGCCGCCGCCGCCGATTTCCGCGCCGCCTGGAAATAGAAGAAATTTTATAAGGTTATGACGGAATAGGTGCCATGCTCTGGGTCCGGCTTGCCTTCCGGCTGTGAAATGTTATCTGACATTTCAGATGAAGCGCCTGGTTTCCCTCTTTCTTTTTGCCGCCACCCCGGCCTTTGCCCAGGAGACCGTGCTGGTCCTGGCCGATCCGGTGCGGCTGCTCGATGGCGGTGCTAGCGAGGCGGGCACGGGGCTCAACCTGTCGCTCGGCAAGACGCCCCGCGCCACCTCCCAGGTGAGCGAGAAGACGCTGTCCCGCTATGGCGTCACCGGGCTGGATGACCTCACCGCCATCACGCCCAACGCCTATACCGCCAGCTTCTATGGCGTAGATGGGG
>Ga0114974_10002337_pt1 | contig 14558 bp, 9 predicted proteins | sample S_130206_EF_Meta_FD_87318 | JGI IMG/M metagenome (GOLD analysis project Ga0114974, IMG submission 87318) | Freshwater microbial communities from Lake Simoncouche, Canada to study carbon cycling - S_130206_EF_MetaG | ecosystem: Environmental > Aquatic > Freshwater > Lake | place: Lake...
AGGTGCCACCGCACCGCTTGCGCGAGCACGGTTTTCTCTAAATCGCGCCCTTTGCGCACGAGATCCTCGACCCCATGGCGGTGCGTCACCTGCGCGACGTCCTGGTGGATAATCGGCCCTTCGTCCAAATCACGCGTCGCGTAGTGCGCCGTCGCGCCGATCAGCTTCACGCCGCGCGCATGCGCCTGATGGTAGGGCTTGCCACCCGCAAACGCCGGGAGAAACGAGTGGTGAATATTGATCACCGGCCGGCCGATTTTTTCCAACAAGTCCGCCGACAACACTTGCATGTAACGCGCGAGCACGACGAGGTCGGCGCCGACTTCGTTGAGCAGCGCGAGCTGCCGCGCCTCCGCCTGCGGCTTCGTGTCGGCCGTCACAGGGATAGCGTGGAACGGCACCCCGTAGCCGCGCGCCGCCTCGGCGAGATCAGTGTGATTGCCAACGATCGCCACGATGTCCCCGGAAAAATCACCCGCCTTCCAGCGTAAAATCAGATCGTGAAAACAGTGGTCCGCCTTCGAAACAAACACCGCGATGCGCGCCCGGCGGCTCGACAGGATCACCTTGGCCTGCATCCCCAGCGACGCCGCGAACGCCAGAAAATCTGCCGCCTCCCGCTCCGCGACTCCCGCCGCTCCCGTGGGCACCCACTCAATGCGCTGGAAGAAAATCCCCGCCTCCCTGTCGCGATGTTGGTCGGCGTGGAGGATATTGCCGCCTCGTGCAAAAATCCATCCCGAGACCCGCGCGACGAGGCCGGGCTGGTCGGGACCGTGCAACAGAGCGATGAGCGTAGGTGTTTCCATGGCGGTCGGAAAACCCAACGGGAAACCCGCCAACATCCAAGCTCCAACCGCGTCCTCCTCCCCGTCAGGCCGTCCTCAGGGCACGAGCAGTACTTTCCCCGTCGTCTGCCGGCCTTCGAGCGCACGATGCGCCTCCGCCGCCTGCGCGAGCGGATAGGTCGCGCCGATGCGCACCTTGAGCGCCCCCGACTCCACCCAGCCGAACAACTCCCCGGTGCGCGCCTGCAGCTCCGCCGTCGTGAGCGTGTAGTGCGCGAGCGTCGGCCGCGTAAAAAATAACGAACCCTTCTGCGCCAACACGAGCGGTGCAAACGGAGCCACCGGCCCGCTCGAGTTGCCATACGAGACAAACATCCCGCGCGGCCGCAGACTCGCCAGCGTCCCGTCAAACGTGTCTTTGCCGATCGCATCGTAGGCAACGTCGACACCGCGACCACCGGTAAACGCCCTCACCGCCTCGACAAAATTTTCCCGCGTGTAAATGCACACCGCATCCGCCCCAGCCTCGCGTGCGAGCACCGCCTTTTCCTCCGTGCCGACGGTCGCGAGCACCCGCGCTCCGCGCAGCTTCGCGATCTGCGTGAGCAGCAAACCGACCCCGCCCGCCCCCGCGTGCACGAGCGCCGTATCACGGGCCTGCAACGGAAACGTCGCACCCGCCAAATAGTGTGCCGTCATCCCCTGCAACATCAGCGCGCCCGCCGTCAGCGTGGTGATCCCGGCGGGCAATTTCACCGTATGGGCCGCCGGCGCGAGCGCCTCGCCCGCGTAAGCGCCCACCACCCGCGCGCTCGCCACGCGGTCGCCAACGGAAAACTCCGCCACCCCCGCGCCCACCGCCGTCACGATGCCGGCGGCTTCCAGACCGAGCGTGTGCGGCAACGGCACCGCATAGAGTCCGCTGCGCTGGTAGGTATCGATAAAGTTCACCCCGGCCGCTTCGACGCGCAGCCGCACCTCCCCCTCCCCGGGCGCGGGCACGGCGACAGCGTCCACGCACAGGGTGTCCACGCCACCGGTTTCATGGATACGGATCGCGAGCATGGCGCAGGACAGGAGAACTCAGCCGACGATGTTGACGTTGCCCTTGTATTTTTGGATCGCGCGAACACCGACGTATTTGTTCTTCAGCGCGTCGATGCCTTGCACCGCCGCCTGCGCGCCCGTAATTGTCGTCATGATACACACGTTGTGAGCGTAGGCCGCCGAGCGGATCGCGTTTTCGTCGCGGCGCGGGATCATCCCAGCCGGTGTGTTGATCACCATCTGGATTTCGCCGTTCTTAATCAGGTCGATCACGTTCGGCCGGCCTTCCTGAATCTTCGCGAGCTTCTTCACCTTCACGCCGGCGGCCGCGAGCGTATCGGCCGTACCGCTGGTCGAGTAGATCGCAAAGCCATAGCCTTCCAGCTGGCGCGCGATTTCCACCGCGCGCACCTTGTCGGCGTCCTTCACGGAGAGGAACACGTTGCCTTTCACCGGGAGCCCGGGCTTCGCAGCGGCCTGCGCCTTCGCAAACGCCACGCCGAGATCGTCGTCGATGCCCATGACTTCGCCGGTCGAGCGCATCTCGGGTCCGAGTGCGATCGTGGAGCCGGGAAAGCGCACAAAGGGAAACACCGCTTCCTTCACGCACCAGTGCTTCGGCGTCTGCTCTTTTGTGAAACCGAGATCTCTGAGCTTCGAACCGGTCATGACTTTCGCCGCGAGTTTCGCGAGCGGCACGCCGATGGCCTTCGCCACAAACGGCACGGTGCGCGATGCGCGGGGGTTCACTTCCAGCACGTAGAGATCGTGGTCCTTGATCGCAAACTGCACGTTCATCAGCCCGATCACCTTGAGCTCGCGCGCGAGTTCGTGAGTCGCCTTGCGCACGGTGGCCAACATCGTCGCGGGCAACGTGTGCGGTGGCATCACCATCGCGGCGTCACCGGAGTGCACGCCAGCAAACTCGATGTGCTCCAGCATCCCGCCGATCACGGACAGCTCGCCATCGCAAATGCAGTCGACGTCGAGCTCGATCGCATCTTCGAGGAATTTGTCGATCAGCACCGGCTTGTCAGGCATCACATCGAACGCTTGGCGCACGACGGACTTAAATTCGTCTTCGCTGTAAACAATGAACATGCCGCGGCCCCCGAGTACGAAGGACGGCCGGAGCAGCACCGGAAAACCGATCTCGTGCGCGGCCTTGAGCGCATCAATCTCGTTCATCGCCGTGCGATTCGCGGGCGATTTCAACCCGGTCTTTTCAAGGATGGCCGAGAATTGCTTCCGGTCCTCGGCGAGCTCGATGCTCTCGGGCGACGTGCCGATCACGTTGACGCCATTCTTCTTCAGCGCAGTCGCGAGGTTCAGCGGCGTCTGGCCGCCAAACTGCACGATCACCCCGTCGCACTTTTCCTGCTGATAAATCTCCAATACATCCTCGAGCGTCAGCGGCTCGAAGTAGAGACGGTCGCTGGTGTCGTAGTCGGTCGAAACCGTCTCGGGATTCGAATTCACCATCACGCTCTCGTAGCCCATTTCGCGGAGCGCGAAGCTCGCGTGCACGCAACAGTAGTCGAACTCGATGCCTTGGCCGATGCGGTTCGGACCGCCGCCGAGAATCATGATTTTCTTTTTGCCGCTCGGCGCCATGACTTCGTTTTCGTCGCCGTAGCTGGAGTAGTAGTAGGGCGTGAAGGCCTCGAACTCCGCCGCGCACGTATCCACGAGACGATAGGTCGTGTTGACACCCCGATTTTTCCGGTCGGCCCGCACGGTCGCGAGATCGCTCTTGAGAATGTGCGCGAGTTGCGCGTCGGAGAAACCAAACTGTTTCGCGCGGCGCAGCAAATCCGTGTCGATCGGCAATTGGGTACGCGACGCGCTCGTCGCGTTCGTCGCGGCCGCCGCTGCCGCCAGCGCCTGCTCCATTTCGAAAATCTGGTGCAGCTGCGTCAGGAACCAGCGGTCAATCTTCGTAATCTCGAAAACGCGGTCCACCGAGTAGCCGGCCTTGAACGCGTGGCGGATGAAGTAAACGCGTTCAGCGTTGGGCCGGCCGAGCTTGGCGTTGATAATCTTTTCCTCGACGGGCTCGTCGTGGCCGTGTTTCCCGCCGCCGCCAAAGCCGCGCGCACCGGTCTCGAGCGAGCGCAGGCACTTCTGCATGGACTCCTTGAAGGTGCGGCCAATCGCCATCGCCTCGCCGACGGACTTCATCGCGGAGGTCAGCGTCGCGTCGGCATCAGGGAATTTCTCGAACGTAAAGCGCGGGATCTTCGTCACGACGTAGTCAATCGTGGGCTCGAAGCTCGCTGGCGTGAGGCGCGTGATGTCGTTGCGGAGCTCGTCGAGCGTGTAGCCGACGGCGAGCTTGGCGGCGATTTTCGCGATCGGGAATCCGGTCGCCTTCGACGCGAGCGCCGAGGAGCGGGAGACGCGCGGGTTCATCTCGATCACGACTTGGCGGCCGGTGTCGGGATCGATGGAGAACTGAATGTTCGAGCCGCCGGTCTCGACGCCGATCTCGCGAATGACGGCGAACGACGCATCGCGCATCGTCTGAAATTCCTTGTCGGAGAGGGTCATCGCCGGGGCCACCGTGATGGAGTCACCGGTGTGCACTCCCATCGGATCAAAATTCTCGATCGAGCAGATAACCACACACTGATCCTTGTGGTCGCGCATGACCTCCATCTCGTATTCCTTCCAGCCGAGGAGACATTCTTCGACGAGCACTTCGTGGACGGGCGAGAGGTCGAGTCCGTTGGCGCAGATGTGTTCGAATTCTTGCTTGTTGTAAGCGATGCCACCGCCCGAGCCACCGAGCGTAAACGAGGGGCGAATAATCAGCGGGAAGGCCCCGAGAAATTCAGCGGCCTCCCGCGCTTCGGACATCGATTTCACCGTGCGCGATTTGGCGACATCGAGACCGATCTTGAGCATGCACTGTTTGAAAATCTCGCGGTCCTCACCCTTGGTGATCGCCTCGGGTTTCGCGCCGATCATCTCCACGCCGTATTTCTGCAAGATGCCGGCCTTGTGGAGCTCCATCGAGAGATTGAGCGCGGTCTGGCCTCCGAGCGTCGGCAACAGGGCAGACGGACGCTCGGCGGCGATGATTTTTTCGACCACCTCCAGCGTGAGCGGTTCAATGTAGGTCGCATCGGCGAACTCCGGATCGGTCATGATCGTGGCCGGATTGGAGTTGATCAGAATGACGCGGTAGCCCTCTTCCTTGAGCGCCTTGCACGCTTGGGTGCCGGAATAGTCGAACTCGCACGCTTGGCCGATGACGATCGGACCGGCGCCGATGATGAGGATGGACTTCAGGTCAGTGCGTTTGGGCATGAGCGTAGATTTCGACGAGGGTTGAGAGCGCCGAAACGCGCGGCAAGCGGGAAAGCTGCCCGACGGGATCGAACGTGTTTGCTTGGCGACGCACCCGGGCCTTTTCACCGTCCGTGGCAAACGAGGTCGTCGACGATGAGCGCGGAGGCCTGACGAGGGACGGCCAAGACCGCGCTCGTCCGAAAGACGCCGCGAAATCCATGCCTTCAAGGCGGACCATGGTGTGGGGGAAGGCGGGGGGCGCGCACCCGCAAGCGCGCCCGCAATCCCCTTGCCAGCCTTCGCCGATTAAGAAATCGGAAGGGCGTAGCCCCAGACTTGCCCCCCGACTGAAACTGCGGTGTTAACATTGAGTGTCGAACCGTGATCCGCCTCGACACGCCGTCGTCCCGCGCGCCTTCCTGCCCCTGATATGAAAACCACCACATCCCGCCGCGACACTTGGGCCTCTGCCGTCCGCGCTTGCCTGACCGTGCTGCTCCTCTGCGCCGGCCTCGCCTCCGCGCCCGCCCAAACCACGCCCGCCGCCACCGGCACGCTCTCCGGCCGCGTGCAAAGTGAAGCCACCGGTCGCTACCTCAACAACGCCCGCGTCACCGTCAAAGGCAGCGAACTCGTCGCGTTCACGGATGAGAGCGGCTCTTACCGGCTCTCCCTCGTTCCCGCCGGCTCCGCCATAATCGAAGCGTTCTACTCAGGCCTCGAACCGCTCACCGTCACCGTCCCCGTCACCGCCGGCCAGAATTCCGAACGCGATTTCGGCCTGAACACCAAGGCCGCCTCCGGCGACAAATCCGGCATCGTGAAAATGGACGCCTTCGTCGCCTCCACCTCGAAAGTCACCGAAGGCGAAGCCCTCGCCACGAACGAACAGCGCTTCGCCGCTAATATCAAAAACGTCGTCGCCACCGACGCCTTTGGCGACATCGCCGAGGGCAACGTCGCCGAGTTCATGAAGTTCCTCCCCGGCGTCGCCATCGATTACTCCGATGCCATGCCCCTCTCCATCGGCCTGCGCGGCATGGATCCCTCGCTCACGGAGGTCTCCGCCGACGGCGGCCAGATGGCCAACGCCACCAGCACCGGCACCAGCCGCAAATTTGATTTCACGCAAAGCTCCATCAACAACATCGCCCGCATCGAGGTCTACAAAGTCCCCACGCCCGCCACCTCCGCTTCCAGCCTCTCCGGCTCGGTGAACATGGTCAGCAAAAGCTCCTTCGAACGTTCCCGCCCCCAGTTTAATTTCCGCGTCACGGCCACCACGACCAGCGACGGTTTCCAGCTCAAGAAGCAGCCCTTCCCCTTCGAGGAATCCATCCACCGCATCAAGCCCGGCTTCGATTTCGACTACACCCTCCCCGTGAACAAAAGCTTCGGCATCGTCGTCACCGGTAGCTTTTCCGAAAAATATAACGAACAGAACATCATTCCCAAAACTTGGAACGCCGTCGCCGCCGGCACCGGTGCCACCACCGCCAAGCCCTACCTCCAGTCGTTCCAAGTGATCGACGCACCCAAGTGGTATGAGCGCGAGTCCCTCGGCCTGAAGGCCGACTACCGCGTCACCCGCAACTCCGTCCTCTCGGTCGGCACGACCCTCAATCATTACAAGGATTTCAACGGCAACAATAGCATGACCTTCAATGCCGGCACGGTCGCCACGCCTTCCATCGCCGACGGCGCCTCACTCTCCTACGGCCCCGATTTCACCCGCGGCGGCACCGGCCGCGGCGCGGTCACCCTGACCAACAACCTCCTCCACCTCGCCGCCCGCACCATCAGCGCCAACGCCCGCTACCGCTACGAAGACGGCGACTGGCGCGCCGATGTCGGCCTCTACGCCTCCGATTCCCAGACGTGGCGCCGCTTCGAGGAACGCGGCCACTTCCAGAACGTCGCCGTCGCCCTCCGCAATCCCGTCCGCATCCATTTCGAAAACATCGGCGACGTCGGCCCCGCCACCGTCATCGCCTACGACAACGCCAACAACCTTGTTAATCTCTACGACCTGCGGAACTACGTGCTGACCACCGCCAACACCTCCTCCGCCGGCGACGTCAGCGAAAACGTCGAGGGCGGCGACTTCAACGTGAAGCGCAAATTCAACGTCTTCGGCCTCCCCGCTTCCCTCCAGACCGGCGCCTCGCAGAAGGAGCAGATCCGCGACCGCCACGTCTACAACTACAGCTACACTTACGTCCCCGCCGTCGCCGGTGACACCACTCCGCTCCCCTTCCAATACCAAGTCTACGGCAACCGACCCAACTACTTCGGCTACGATAATCTGCCTTTCGTCTCGCCCAACCGCGCCGTCACCGCCTGGCGTCAAAATCCCGCGCTCTTCACCCAGACCGCCGCGCAACGAGTCACCGCCGAAGTCAACCGCATCAACGGCTCCGATCAGCTCCGGGAAACCATCACCGCCGGCTACCTCCAGGGCGAAATCCGTCTCTTCAACCGCCTCCAGCTCCTCACCGGCGTCCGGTATGAGAAAGTCAACGACAAGGGCGCCGGCGCCCTCATCGAGCCCACCAACGTTTTCGTCCGCAATGCCGACGGCACCTTCGCCCACGGCACGCCCACCGCGACCGTCCCCCGCGGCCCCCTCATCCGCAAGCCCGAGGCCGGCGCCGCTGGCTCCATCGAGGAACTCCGCCTCATCCGTACCGAGCGCGGCGCCCGCTCCGATGTCACCTACGACGGCTACTATCCCAGCCTGCACCTCAACTTCAACGCCACCGCCAACATCGTCCTCCGCCTTGCCTACGCGAGCACCTACGGCCGCCCTGACTTCCCTTCCATCACCCCAAACTCGACCATCACCGTCAACGACGTCGACCCCACCAACTTCAGTGCGGTCCCCGGAGTGATCAACGTCCGCAACGTCGGCCTGAAGCCCTACACCGCGAACAACTACGACTTCTCCGCCGAGTATTACACCGATTCAGGCGGCTCGTTCACCGCCGGCGTCTTCCGCAAGGACATCAAGAATTTCTTCGCCACCGTGACCAAAATCGCCACCGCCACCGATCTCGAATCCATCGGCTTCGACGCCGACTACCTCGGCTGGCAACTCACCACCACCGCCAATATCGGCAACGCCCACATCAACGGCGCCGAGTTTAGCGCCCGCCAATCCCTCAAGAACGTCGGCGGCTGGGCCCGCTACTTCTCGGTCTTCGCCAACGGCACCAAACTGAAACTCGACAGCACCGTGCCCGGTTCCTTCACGCGCTTCCTCCCCCTCACGGTAAACGGGGGCGTCACCTACTCCCAGCGCCCCTTCTCCGTCTCGCTGAACTGGAACCTTCGCGGCGAGCAGAACCAAGGCGTCTCCGCCACCCAGGGTGCCGACGCCAGCCTCTACTTCAATCCCGCCGTCGTGATGGATATGAACGCCAGCTACCAAATGACCTCGCGCCTCGCGCTCTTCGTGACCGGTACCAACGTGTTCAACCGCTGGCGCACCTACGCCCGCTATGGCGAAGCGACGCCCGACTACGCGCGCCGCAGCCAGACGAATTCCTACGGCTCCATCTGGTCCCTCGGTCTGCGCGGCACGTTCTGATTCGTCAAAGGGTGCGGCCCGAGCTCCGGGCGAGCCGCACCTGCGCGCGTGGCGTGACGCCCCGACGCTCCTTCCGCTCGCGCCCCCGCGAATTCAGGCTTGATAACCTCGCGCCCGCGGCACCCGCTGGAGAGTCCGGTCCACCCCCCACCGATGTCCACCCCACCGTCCTCCCCCGCGCTTGCCTCTGCTCTCACGCCTGCCCCCGGGGCCCGCCTCGTCTGCCTCGATGCCTATCGCGGCTTTATTATGGTGTGCCTCGCCTTCGGCGGCTTCGGTCTCGCCGCCACTGCGGACCTCCACCTCAAGGTCGCCCCCGACTCCGCGTTCTGGCAGGCTGTTTACGCCCAATGGGAGCACGGCGCCTGGGTCGGTTGCAGGTTCTGGGACCTGATCATGCCCGCTTTCACCTTTATGGTCGGCCTGGCGATGGCCTACTCCTACGTACGCCGTCAACGCGAAGGCCACACCACCGCGCAGATGTTTCGCCACGCCTGCGTGCGCGCCCTCCTCCTCATCGCGCTCGCCGTCTTCCTCACCACCGGCACCGGCAAAGAAACGCAGTGGATCTTCACCAACGTCCTCGCGCAAATCGGCCTCGGCTACCCGCTCCTCTTCCTGTGCTGGAATCGCGGATACCGCGTCCAGGCCCTCGCTGCTGCTGCCGCCCTCGGCCTCACTTGGCTCGCCTTTGTCCTCCACGGCGGCAGCACCGCACCCGGCGCCGGCGTCACCGCCGCGTGGTCCGCGCAACACGAGGCGCACCTCGCCGCCGCCTGGCACAAAAACGCCAACGTCTTCCACGCCTTCGACGTCTGGTTCCTCAACCTCTTCCCCCGCGCGTCGCCTTTTATCTTCAACGTCGGCGGCTATCAGACGCTCAACTTTATCCCCAACCTCGCCACCATGATCTTCGGCCTCATGGCCGGTGAATGGCTGCGCGGTGCCGGCGAGCCCGCCCGCAAACTCCGCGGCCTCGTGCTCGCCGGGATCGCCGGTCTCGTCGCTGGCTACGGCCTCGACGCCCTTGGCCTTATCCCCGCCATCAAACGCATCTGGACGCCGTCCTTCGGCCTGCTCTCCACCGGCTGGTGCTTGCTCATGCTCGCCGCATTTTACGGGATGACCGAGCTCCGCGGCTGGACGCGCTGGACGCAGTTCTTCGTCATCGCCGGCGCCAACTCCATCGCGCTCTACTGCCTCAGCCAGCTCCTCAAGCCTTGGACCGCCGCCCTCTGGCGCTCGCACTTCGGACAAAATGTCTTTCTCCTCGCCGGCCCGCTCTGGGAGCCCTCCCTCCGCGGCCTCGCCGTCGGCCTCACCTTCTGGCTCGTCTGCTGGTGGCTGTGGCGCCGTAAAATTTTCCTCCGCCTCTGACCACGCCATGCGCCCACGCACGCTCGTCACCACGCGCGCTTTGCTCACCGCGCCCGCCGCTCTCACCGCCACCGAAGCCCGCACCGTTTTCTCTTTGCCCCGCGGCATCGCCGACCTTCACTCCGAAAACCCATGAAACTTCCCCGTCTCCTCGCCCCGCTCGCCGCCGCGCTCGCCCTCACCGCGTTCTCCGGCACGACCACCGCGGCCACTCCCGCACTTCCCGCGGGCTGGATCTCGCTCTTCAACGGCCGCGACCTCACCGGGTGGAAAACGCCCATCGGCGATAACGGCCACTGGAAAGTCCTCGACGGCGTCATCGACTACGACGCCCGCTCCGAAGCGCCCGGCGACAAAAATCTCTGGTCCGAAAAATCCTACCGCGACTTCACCCTCCGCCTCGACTGGCGCATCAAAGAGACCACGGGCCTCTACCCCATCCCCACCGTCCTCGCCGACGGCACCCACAAAAAAGGCCCCGACGGCAAAGACCTCGTCACGCCGACGCCCAACGCCGACTCCGGCATTTACCTGCGCGGTACCAGCAAGGCCCAGCTCAATATCTGGTGCTGGCCCATCGGCTCCGGCGAAGTGTACGGCTACCGCATGGACACTAAAATGCCGCCCTCCGTCCGCGCCGGCGTCACCCCAAAAGTCCGCGCCGACAAACCCGTCGGCGAATGGAACACCTTTGAAATCACCCTCCGCGGCGACCGTCTCACCGTCATTCTCAACGGAAAAACCGTCATCGAAAACGCGGAGCTCCCGGGTCTGCCCGCGACCGGCCCGCTCGCCTTCCAACACCACGGCGGCTGGAAAGACGGTAAATACAGCCCCGCCTCCAGCCTCGTCCAATTCCGCAACGTCTCCGTCAAAGAGCTGTGAGCGTTTGACCAACGCGCGGCTCTAGCCGCCCTCATCTCCCCTCGCCCCCCTCGCTCCCCGCTCGCTTTCCTTTCCCCATGAATCCCACCCCCACCCAATCCACCCTCAAGCTCCAGCTCAGCGTCTTCATGTTCCTCCAGTATTTCATCTGGGGCGCATGGTATGTGAGCATGGGCACGTATCTCTTCAGCACGCTGAAATTCGACGGTGGCCAAATCGGCCTCGCGTACGGCGCGTTCGCCATCGGCGCCATGATCTCGCCCTTCCTCGTCGGCCTGATCGCGGATCGCTTCTTCGCGTCGGAGAAATTGCTCGCCGTACTGGGCATTCTCGGCGGCGTCGTCCTGTGCCTGCTCCCGCGGTGCACGACGTTCGCGTCGTTCTACCCGATGCTGATTCTCTACTGCGCGCTCTATGTGCCGACCCTCGCGCTGGGGAACTCGCTTTCGCTCACCCACCTCGCCAACGCCAAGGTGGATTTCCCGCGCGTGAAGATGCTCTCCGCCGTCGGCTGGATCGCCGGACTCTTCGGCCTGCAGCTGATCGCGAGCGCCGAGTCGCCCACGCAGTTTTACATCGCGGGCGGCGCCTCCATCGTGTTCGGCCTCTACTCGCTGGTCTTGCCGCACACGCCGCCGAAGAAGACCGGTGCCAACGTGAGCCTCGCCGAGATCCTCGGGCTCGACGCCCTCGCGCTGCTCAAGAAACCGTCGTTCGCGATCTTCATCGCGTGCATGTTTCTGATCTGCATCCCCCTCTATTTCTACTTTGTAAACCTCGGCGTGTATCTCACCCAGCTGAAGTGGGAGGGCATGCTGGTGAAGACCTCGCTCGCGCAGGTGTCCGATGTCATTTGTTTTCTGCTCCTGCCGGTTTTCCTCAGTAAGTTTGGCTACAAGACCACCATCTTCATCGGGATCGCGTGCTGGGTGCTGCGCTATTTCGCGCTCGGCTTCAGCGCCGATGGTGGCGCGACCCAGACTGCGCTCATCTTCACGGCGATTTTGCTGCACGGTGCGTGCTACGATTTCCTCTTCATCGCCGGCCAGCTCTATGTCGACGAAGCCGCCAACGAGCGCAGCCGCGGCGCGGCCCAGGGCTTCATCGCCTTCATCCTCTGGGGCGTCGGCGCCTTTGTCGGCACGCTCCTCGCCGGTCAAGTGCTCGCCAAGCACGCGCTCGCCGCGCCAGTCAACGGCCTCGCGCACGACTGGAAAGCCATTTGGCTCACACCCGCTTGGGGAGCCCTCGCCGTGCTCGTGATCTTTTTAATCTTCTTCCGCAACCCGTCGAAGCCCGCCGCCCCGCCCTCGGCCTGAAATCGGCCCGCCGCCCCCGGCTCTTCAATCCAGAAGAGGCCGTTGCAACGCGGAGGACGCGGAGAGCGCAGCGACGAAAAGCATCCGCCAGGCAGGCCGGATATCAACCGCCACGCCGGTTAGCCCGCGTACGTCGCTTCCCGCCGGAGCGCGTCGCGCAACGCAACGCCGTCTTCCGTGGCGGTCTCCGACCCAAAGATACGCGCCGCGCCCTACCAGCAAGCCACAGCCACGACGGTCGGTAGGTTCACTCGTTAGCCCACCTGCGGAACCATGGGTCCTGCGTCGCCTTTTGAAACGACTGCACTTTTTCGAGTAATTCGCCTTTCAGCCGTTGCTGCTCCGGCTCCTCGGCGAGGTTCACGACTTCGTCGGGATCGCGTTCGAGATCATAGAGCTCGAAGCGCGGCCGGTGCAGAAACTGCGCGATCGGCCGACGGCCGAGCATCCCCCCGCCCGCTGCGTTCGCGCTGATCCACGTGGGCGACTTGATCAGATCGAGCGCCGACGGAAACGTCAGCTCGTTGGCCAGATTCACGATCAACTTGTGCCGCCGCGTGCGCACCACGCGCATCGGATAATACATCGTGACCTCGTGCAGCGTGTGCGAGGCATAGATCGTCTCCCATCCCACCATCGGCTCGCCATCGAGCCCCGCCCGAAACGAACGCCCGTCAAACCCTGCGCCGCCCGTCGCCGCGCCCGCGACGTCGAGGAGCGTCGGTGCCAAATCCGCCCATGTGATCATGGCCGGCTGCGTCGCGCCCGGCTGTTTCCGCCCGGGACTGCGCACCAGACAGGGCAGCCGCATCCCCGGATCGTAGAGCGTCGTCTTCGCCCCGGGAAAGGCCGCGCCGTTATCCGAGAGGTAAACGATGAGCGTCGATTCGTAGCGGCCCGCCGCTTTCAGAATCCCCAGCAAATGCCCCACCCCTTGATCGAGTCGCGATACCGCCTGGTAGTATTCGGCCAGTTCCGCGCGGCAGGCGGGCGTATCGGGCAGATACGAGGGCACCCGCACGTCCTCCGGCCGATAAATCACGGGCACAATTTCCGGATAACCCGCCGGCCGATTCCCGAAGCGGTTGGGATTCGGAAAAGTGTCGAACGTGGGCTTGCCGTCCGGCAGCACCGCGTTGGCACGATGCGGATCGTCGCTGGCGAAATAGAGAAAGAACGGCCGGTCATCCTTCGCCTCGATCACGCCGCGCGACTGCTCCGCCATCTCGACCGGACTGCGGCCGATCGTGGCGGGGTCGTTGGCGGCGCCACCGGAGAGCACCGTCTGAAACGCATAGACGGCCTCGGGGCCGACGTGAAATTTCCCGATCCGCGCCGTGCGGTAGCCAGCCGCCGCGAGCAGCACCGGCAGGCTCTTCACGTGGTCGAACGACTGGAAATGGTGGTCGTCATGTTGCAGGCCATACATGCCATTGCGGTGGTTCTGCTGGCCCGAGAGGATCACCGAACGCGACGGACTGCAGCTCGCCGTAGTGCAAAACGCGTGAGTGAACCGCGTGCCATCCGCCGCCAGCGCGTCGAGGTGGGGCGTCTTGATCACCGGGTTGCCGTAGCAGCCGAGCGCATCGCGACCGTGATCGTCAGCGACGATCAATACGATGTTGGGTCGCGCCGCCACCGCCGCCGCAGCCCGCCACCCGCCGACCGCCGCGAGGAGTACCCACAACGAAAAAACATTCCGGCACGCCGTAAAGGTTCGGGTCATTTGAGTTTCATTTCACCCGCCATCCGCAGCAGCAAGTCGGTAATGTTCGTCGCGGCATCACTCTCGAGCACGTTCGTGCCGAGCCACGTTTCGTAGCCGCCGAGGCGATGCTGTGCAGCGGTCGGCAGATAGCCGTAAGCGCCGTTGGCGAGCGAGAGCGTGAATGCCTTGGCCAACGGCGCCCGCGCTTTCAGGTCGAGCCCCATTTCCGCAAACGTCTCAGCGTGACGTTAATTGATTCAGGCAACCTCGCATTCCGAGCAATCGACGATCCCGAGCACATCTGCGGGACGTGACAAACGTCGGGCGCTGGGAAGATGGAGATGTTGAAGTAAGTCTTACGGCCCTTGACGAGTTACCCGACGTCCTGGGTTTGGTGCACCAGTCTCTGGACAAACAACGTGGCGCTCCATCGGAAGAAAACCTCACTTTTAAACTCTAGGACATCCCCTGCCCCGCCGCCGTCGGTCCCGGCCCCGCGCCGAAATGCAACTTCACCTTCCCCGCCTTTTCATCGAGCACGAGCTTCGCCG
>Ga0114974_10002338_pt1 | contig 14556 bp, 14 predicted proteins | sample S_130206_EF_Meta_FD_87318 | JGI IMG/M metagenome (GOLD analysis project Ga0114974, IMG submission 87318) | Freshwater microbial communities from Lake Simoncouche, Canada to study carbon cycling - S_130206_EF_MetaG | ecosystem: Environmental > Aquatic > Freshwater > Lake | place: Lake...
ATGTGGTATCTAGTGTGCTTGGTAGTTTAAAACGAAGTTTTGTGTAGTCGTTTAACGGATAGAAGTTGTATCCTGCGAATTGGTATAGAACACCAGCATGTAGGACTGCTAGGAAGTTACCTGCATCTACGACACTGTTTACGTTGTCTACGCCAATAGTTGATGATAGTTGGGATAGGATACCATTGCTTGGTTCTGCTGATGCGCTGAAACCTAGTCGCCATGTTGAATTTGAGCGAAATAGGAATAATTCGTTGTTTCCTTCAGTTATCTTTACTAGTTTCTCTCCGTCACCTTCGTTAACGATAATAAAGTTAATGGCTGGGAATTCGTCAATGCTTGTACCAAGTGTGTCGCTACTTAGGTTGCTATATCTGATTGTAGATATTTCTTTAAAGTTACCTACAGTTTTACGGCTTGAAAGGTAGATGCGGCCTTTTGAGTATTGAATGTTTGCTGCAGGTGGAAGTCCAGTAGTTGCGTCGTTTAAATCTGTCCAAGTGTATCCACTTGTTTTAGAGTAGTAGCCGCCCGTTGTATTAGGGTTTACTAGGTAGAGTCTATTCAAATATGTGGTCATATCTTGAGCAGGGTATGCCCAGACTTGAGTCCATGTATAAGTGTCGAGACGGCAAATCCAAGTGCTACCTGAAACAAACTCTGCAGGTGATGTACTGCTGTCAAATGAAATAACGATATGGGTGAAGCCATCTTCGTTTCGCCAATAACCTAAAAGGTTTTGTGTTTGCCCTACAAAGCTTTGTGGATGTGTGACAACAACATCAAATGGTGGGCGGCTAACAAATTTGCCTGTACTAGATAAAACTACGTTTGTTGCTTTGGCTACTTCATTGGTTGCAATCAGCGACGGGTCAGCAACATTGTTGATACCGCCCTGAAAGTTATCAATGATAACGCCATCTCTAGCCATTTTTCATGCCCTTTAAATGTTTAGACATTGCTGCCGCTTTAGCTTTAGCATCTGATTTAGATGAAGCTCCCCAAGCTTGTAGGCTCAAAAGAAGTCTAGTTGGTTTGCCGTTCTTATATTCAGGTCCAGGCATTCCTCCCATACGTGCAAGGAAGGAAGCTCTTCTAGGGTTGTTTCCTGCTTTTACTGGTGCTTGCAGGTTTGAACCTGGGTGTGAAGCTTCATAGGCTTTACGACCTGTTTCGTTTAAACCACCTGCAGGACTCTTACCTGCTTTACGTTGCCATGCTGAGCTAGCCATTATTCGTCCTCTGTTAGAACTGTCTTCATAGGATAGTATTCTTGGTCAACGATATCTTCTTGACCTGCAATACGGTTCATTGAATCGCGGAAACGTGCATCTTGATATTGTGTTGCCTGCCAGTTTTCATCTAACCGGTATGCTTGGCTAAGCACGTAATCTACGATTTGGTTGAAGAAGCGGTCTGGTATTTGTAGGGCATCTGCAAGTGTCGCTAAGTCTGTTGGCTGTTGAATATAGTAGATAGTTAATCCTGCGGCAATATCTTTCTCTGCGGCAGGATAGATGTATAGGTCACCGTCCCATTCATACCAAATCTTTGGTTGACCAATATATTTGACGCTAGGGTCATCACTTTGAATCATTTCTTGAGCCATTTGGAATGACATAGGCTTTACTGGCAGTCCGTCAACAAACAATGCTTGTATCTGGTAGATAGGGATTTCTGGTGGAATCACATATAGTTTCTGTCCAGCAACTACATCTCTTGTTGCTGAGGCTTTAATAGTTTTATTTGATGACGCTATCTCTCGTTGCCCCATGTTAACCCAACGCAGCAGGTCAGCGTTAGTTATTTCAATTAGGGAGTCGTCACCGAAGATACGGGTAACTTCAGTAGCTACCTGTTGTGCTGTGCGTGTATATGTTTCTCTAGGCACCGAAAATCAACTTTCCATTATGTTTAGCATAGTTCTTTGTTAAACCAAGTTTTACTAAATCTCTAGTTAGTTCTCTTCTTTCAGCGTCTTCTTCTTGCTGTTTTTTAATTTTCATGAATTCATGTGCAGCATTTAAAGCAACAATGTCATCTACTGAGCCGCCATCTTTGGTTACGTCTGCGCTGATAAGGTCTGCCATGATGCGTTCATCTAGCATAGAGAATGGGTAGTTTTGGATGATGTAGCTTTCTCCGCCAGAGTTGCTGCCGTACATTACAGCCCAAGGTCTTTCAGGGTTAAACTGTGGGTGCTGTTCAGGAACTTTGCGGATGTAAAGGTTAGGGTCATAATCTGCCATAACTCTTGCAAGCCTATGTGCATGTTCTGGAACGTCTCTTAGACGGTCAATCTCATTGAAGTCTGTTATTCCGGTACCGAAACCTAGAAGTTTTGCGCCTGTAAAATCCATAATTCTCCTGAATAGGTTAATAGGGGCCTAGATTTCTCTAGACCCCTATCAGTATAACCGATTTTGTTAGCTTACGCCTAGGATACCCTTAAGTACACCGTGTGTGTTACGACGGTATGTGCTTAGTTCAGAGTAGTTACGAAGGTAAGCAACGAAGGCGTCCTTGAAAGGCACCTGCTTCCACTTCGAACCATCTTCATCAATCCATTCCCAACCACGTGAAGTGTTTAGGTTGATTTTCTTTGAGTTAACAAAGAACATCTTGTTAGCTGGAGCGTCAAAGTCAGCCTTCAACGGTAGGTCACCGAACTCAGTTACGAAACCAAGTCCACGGTTACCACCATCTAGGTCAACCTTGTTCACGAAACGACGACGGTCCTGAAGAGTCTTCCAGTATCCGTTCCAAGTTGCGTGGTCTGACCAGATAACGTCTGGCTTGTCACCTTCAGCTGCGATGCTTGTTACAACAGAAATCATGTCTGATTCAGTTACCTGAACCATAGTCTTGTTAGGGGCAGTTCCAGTAGAAATGTCCTTAACAACAGCTTTCCATGAAGGTACGGTTGATGGGTCGATACCGTGCAAGATTGATGTGTCATCAATCAAAGCGCCGAAACCGAGCCACTCTTTACCGTAGTTGTTTAGTACTGCAGATGATGTTGTGTTTGAACGTACGATAGACACACCAGCAGTTACCTGAGTTGAAGACAAAGTGTAAGACTTGTCTAGAGTTACAGTACGTGTGGTCTTGTTTACGTTGGTTACAGTAGCATATGCCTGACCTGCAGTAGGTGCAATGTATGCACCTTGCTGTAGAGATGCAGTACCTGTTGTAGGGTTAGCAGCACCCGCTGGGGTGTACTTTGAAACAACAAGGTCTACACGCATACCAAGCTGAACATACTTAGCGTCATCTACAACCAAAGCAGTTGCTGTTGTATATGAAGCAGCATCGCCAGTCTTAGCGCTTACTGTAGCGATAATACCTGTTCCGTCACCGAAGACCTGGCGGTTCTGGTCTTTAGCGATGTCGTCACGGATACGCTCGATTTCCTCAGAGGTAACGTCAGCAAATGTCTGGTAGTTTGCACTAGCCTGAGCCATAACCTGACCAGTTAGTCTTACAGTTCCGTAGAAACTCTTAAGACCAGCTGTACCCTGTTGGTATTGCTGCTGTCCAGCGTCTGGTAGAAGTTCGTCTTCACCACGTGCACCTAGACCAGTGTTACGACCGGTATGTGCAACGAAAGTGATACCCTTACCACCAACCTGGGTGATGTTACGGGCAGTCGACTTAATTCCATCAAGTGCTGGAGTAGCGTTGTTAATTTGTTCGTTGATGTCGCCATATACGTTCTTTAGAATCGTATTGGCAATCGTGAGATTGGAGCCATCGGCCATAATCTACTCCTATGTTAGAATTTGATATTTACACACTTCGGTCGCCCTGGCCTCGAATGGCTGTACTCACTACTATTTTTTAGTATAACACGAATTCGAACATTTATTCGTCATAGGATGGTCTAAAGCCGATATGCAACTCTGCTTCACGATTATCTGCAGGTGTCATCTCTGATGTTACAGATAACCCTGGCCGGTCTCCTGTAGGAGTGACAACACATTTATGTGCTTTACGCCACTCCCTAAGGAGCTTTACGGCAGAGTCGTCATCACTTTCAAACTCTGCTCCACATGAGCATCGTTCTCTGACCATTCATGCCTAGTTGTTAATAAACTGTTTGGCAATCGCTTCAATAGCAGCAATACGGTCTTCTTTAGTCTTGTACACTACAGGTTCTGGAGCTGGCAAACCACTGTTCCCGCTACCGCCTGCTACACGTGGAGCACGTCTAGTTGCTCCTACCTGTGCACGCATACGGTCAAGTTCACCATTGTACTGTTCAAAAGCAGCACCAATTAGCTGTGGAATTTCAGCTTCAGGGTATTCGTCTGCAAGAATCATTGCACGACGGAGGACTGCTTCTTGGTCAAATTCGCCGTATTCTTCTGCTAGAACTTCCATTGAAGTACCGATTTCGTATTCAAAGTTAGCTTCTGTTGCGGCTTCTATTTCTGCGTTACGTTCTTCACGTAGGGCTTCCATTTCTGCGCGTAGAGCAGCGACTTCAGCGTTAACTGGGTCTTGTTCCATGTCAGGGTCAACTAGGAAATCGTCTTCTTCGGCTTCTTTTACAACATTAGAAACGCTTACAGCCTGCTTCATCATCTCTTCGGCTTGTTTCCAACCATAGCGTTCTGCTAGTTCGTCGTAGATAGCTTTAGGGTTTGTTGAGATTTGCTGTGCAAGTTCTAGTGACGCACCAATGATGTCTGGGTCAATACCTGCATCCATGAATCTGCGGTATGGGGCAATTGACTCAAATTCTTGGTCAATACCTTGCTGCCATTTATTGACAACAGGTTCGATTAGGCCATGAAGTGATTTAGGTAGAACTTCATATAGTTCTGCTAGGGATGGGTTGCCGAAATCATCTTCAATTTCGTTTGGGTCTGGAAGTTCAAGAATTGCATCTTCTTGCACCTCATAGTCACTATCGTCAGAGTCGTCCTCTACTTCATAGTTACTGTCGTCATACTCTTGGTAATCGGTATCTTCGTATTCGAATTCTTCGCTAGCCATTTATTAAGCTCCTTGTTGTTGATTGTCGGGTTGTTGCTGTGGTGCTTGTGGTTGCTGTCCAGTTTGCATTTGTGCCATCTGGATAGCCGCTAAAGCCATTTCATGCATGTTGATGTGCTTGTTTAGCTCTGCTTTACTTACATCTGAAAGCATATCATATGCAGGGCTCTTACGGAATACATCATGTTCTTGAATGTGTACAGCATGGTTATCCCACTTATTTACAGGAATAATCGATGGTGCTTCAAGTTGCTGTCCAGTGTTAGGGTCAATGGTGGACGGGTCGCCCATTGTTACCTTCATCTGATACTGCTGGTTGTATTGCATAAGTTCCATTTGAGTTAACTTCTTAAACATAACGTTTTCACGCTGTGCTCGAAGTTCGTCTGGGCGTGTGCCCTTCACGTCAGTGTATGCACTGATAGTTGTGATGTCTAGTAGTTTCAGGCCATCTTCTGGTGGAATCATACCCATCTTCATCATGTCCATAACTAAAGCTTGCTTAGCTGCTTTAGAGGTTGGTAGTGCTGAACCTGATTCAATTCGGATATCTGTTCCAGTAGCAATGTCTGAACCTTTGAACACTTCAGCAGAGAATGCGTTGTTTGAGCCAACAATTTTGATTGTTCTCTCTGATGTCCAGTATTCTGCGGCTAAGGCTAGGGATGTGCGGGCTACCTGTGATAGTCCTTCTTCGATTGAGGCGAAGGTAGGTGATAGGTAGTTGTCGTCACGTTCCTGCAGGTATGCGATAGCTGTTGCTGCCTCAACTCCTGGAGGGGTTGTTCCCTTTGATACTTGGTGTTGACCTGAAATGTCTTCTAGGTCAGTGTTCAATGCGTTTAGTTCTTCTGCCACGTATGGTGGTAGTTGAGGCATTGGTGCTGACATTGGGAAGTCAAAACCTGGACGGACACCAATGTATTGTCCTGGGGCTGTACTAATCTTTGAAACAGTTATAGAGCCTTCACGGTAGTAAACCTGTGGTTTAGCCATAATGTTCTTTGACTGGATACGCTGTGAACGGGTGCGGTTAATTTCACGTTGTAGTGGAATGATGTCATCAATTACACATGCAGGATAGTATTGTCCGCTAGGAATGTGGTCAAACTTTACAATTGGGTAGTCTTTATATCCGGCAGGGAATCCGTCTAGAGAAGCTTCTACAATTATCTGGTCTACAACAACAATGTATCCACCTTTAGGTAGTAGTGGGGTTGTTCCTGGCTTTACCCATGCTTCAATTACTAGGCTTGAATCTGCCTTGTTGTTATTTGCACGGATATCTAGAGCGTTGGTTACATCTGCGATTTCTGTTGATGCAACTACTGTAGGTTCGTGGTCTTTAGGGATAAGGTCACCGTAAACATTCTTCAACCATGCAATTGGCTTGGTATATACGTGCAGCACGTATGGCTGTTTGTTGTGGTCTACGATTGTTAGGTCTGGGACAAAGATGTTAAATGGGGAGACGTGTTCGATACAGATGTCTCCTTCTTGGTCGCTCCATGAATCGTATGCGCCTGCATGCCAATAGGTTTTAAGGTATCCAACACCTAGGACGGATAGGTCGCGTGCTACTGCACGCATTTCCTTACCTACACCTAGTCTGTCGTATAGGGATTCCCAGATTTGAGTTCCAGCACTAGCAGCAAATACGTCTTCTACTTCGTTAGAGGCAGGCATACATACTGCTGTTGGTTTCTGTGAAGTTAGTTTAGAGATTTCTGTACGAACGATAGGGCGTATACGGTTGATGGTGATGCGTGGAAGGTTCTTGTCGCCTCTAGGTAGCGCAGCTACAGCACTCTTTTGAGAGTCCCATGCAACATACTGCTTTCCACGTTCAAAAGAGATGTTCATGTACCATTGACGGACACGCCACATTTTGCCATCTTTAGATTTGTTGTACTGCTTGCGCAAGTAATCAACTATCTTGATGCCTCTTTCATCCTTTTGGAATGCTTTTAGCTGTGCATCATCAAGTAGCCCACCTGACATGGTAGTAGTTGCCTTTTGGAGGTCAACTTTATCACTTGATACCGTATTCGCGGCTGTAGTCGGCGAAATTAAACTCATTCTCTTCATCTACCTCTATGTGATTATCCGTTACTAACGGTGCTTGTTCGTGTGCTGGTGTCAGTAGCCCGCTTGCGGCTAGGATTTGCTGGTACGCTATCGGGTCCTTTGTCGACAGTAGGTTCACTGCCTGATTCAACAACGCTATCGTCTCCGAGTTTGTCCTCATTAACGCTGCTGTCCCCTTGTTCAAGCTTCGCGTCATCAGCCAAAACGTTAATGGAACTGATAGCGAGGAGATCAGCACTAGTAGAAATAGAGAGGTCTCTGATGCCATTTACTAGCCTTTCAATTAGTTGTGGAACTTTTGCAAGTTCATCATTTAGTTTGTTAACCTCAACTTGCATTGCAACTTGAGCATCTTGGACGATATTTAAATAGTATGCAAGTGAAGTGATGCATGACCTACAAACATAGACGTCACCATAATCTTCAATTACTCTGCCAGCTTCAACAAGCACGTTGCTAGGGCTGGCTTCATGTGTACAAATTACACATTCGTAAGGGTGATATGGGGCCCTTTCCCATGTTGCGTAATGTGGCATTATTCCCATCCTACTGCATCTTCTGAGACGTTTTTATTGATTGACCAACTGTTGACACCGGGGTCTCTTTGGTTATCAAAGCTTACAACCTCAAGTGTATCACTAAACTCACGTACCATTTCTTTATACCCACTCAAGATGTCAGGAGTTAGGTCGTCCATTAGGGTAAAGAAGTATCTGGCAGAGTCAAACGCGTGGTTATCTCTGTCCTGAATGTCTTCCAGCTTGTTTAGCGACATTTCCAGTTGACGGTTGGCTCGTCTCTTGTACTTTAGTTTGCTCATTTCTGAGGTTAGATTGGGGCAGTCGTAGGTTATCTGCCAGAATGGTTTGCCTGTTCGAGGATTGATTTTGACGTACTGCTGCATCTTGTTTAATCCGATACCGATTTGGCGTGGAATTATGTCAATGATGACGTTTACGTTGTTTAGGTTAAATTCTTGCTGGTATGAGGTTCCTTTTACTCCGCTTGTTTGTGCTAGAGCGGGGTCTCCTACTACTAGGTAGGGCTGTATACCCATTTCTGCGTTCTTTTTGTGGAAGATTTGACAGTGTTCAGCGATGGTCATTTGAGATTGGTAGTGTTCAGCAAATGTGGTGATTGTTCCGTCTGGTGCTACGGCATGCCAGAGGATTGCTGTGGGGTCTCGCCATCCGTAGTCAATACTGACGTAGATGCGGTGTTGTCTGGTTAGTTTAAAGTCACCTGTTGTGTGGGTGCTTGCATGCCAGTTTTTGAATACGGCTCCACCTACTTGAATGAATTGACCTTTTTCACGGATTTGCCGTTGTTCGTCGGTTAGTGAGCCTAGATATTCTTCAATAGCTTTAGGGTCTAGGTAAGGGTTGTCGGACATTTCTACTTCGGTTACACCAAATAGTTCATGTCCTTCTTTACCAGGAATATACACTTGTTCGTAAATGTATTCCATACCTTCAACAGGGGTTAGGGTCATCCACCATTCTCCGTTGGTGTCTACTAGACGGGCTCGACACTCGTCATAAATAAGTTCTGGTGGCTCTTCGTCAAAGTGTACAAAGTGTCTTGATGTTCCCGCAAACTTCTGTAAGTCCTGGTCGTAGGACATGAATTCTACAAATGAGCCATTTGCTAAAGTTAATACTCGGCGTTCTTTAGAGTAACTGTCATCCCATGAACCGTTGATTAACAGGCTTTTAGGTACCCATTGCTGAAATTGCGGTAACAAAATCTTGTCGATACCGCTTGCAAAGTCAACGCCTACAACACGTCCTCTGATTGGGCCTTCAGGTAGTTTACGGTATGGGTGTTCCCCTTTAAGATAGCGGATGTCTTCAATGACACCTGCCACTGTTTTACCTGAACGGTTACCTCCAACATATAGGCGATGCTTATGCTGGTCTGAAGCAAAGTCAATTTGCTTTTGATGTGGCTTATACCGGTTAAGGTTTGGCACTAAAGCTGTTGTACGGATTTGCTCACTGACTTTATACAGCAGTTCTGTAGGGTTTATGAGTTTAGACCTAGCCACGTACAAGCTCCATATATTCTTTAAAAGTTAATCGCACTATCTGGTCAGCGTCTTCGACATCAAGCCTGACTTTGAGTTTAATAAGGTCTTTAACAGTAGTGTAAGCCCACCATTCACCTGCCCGAGGATAGCCAACTCCTGCGCGTTGAGTGACAAGAACACCATAGTTGGCGTTGGCATGTTGTTTTTCTTTTCTTGTTTCTTCAAGCCATTTTCTGATTTGTTCATGGGAAGCTTCCTTGGCAGCCTTTCCGCCTTTAACCTCAAATACTATTAAACCACGTGCAGCTTCACGTAGCCAGACGTCCCCTTCGTCTTCTGAACCTTTAAGGACGTTTCTGTGTGCTTCTAACGGTGTATAACCTATCTCTAGTAGATAGTTTTTTACAGCCGTTTCGGCTCGGGTACCTATTTGTTTTGCTTTACTCACCATTTCTCCTTTGATGCTAAACTACTATTATGCCAGAACAAGACTTAAATATGGATTCCAGACTATCACATCTGGACGCTGATACTGATACCTCTATCACAGCGATTCACCATACCCTAGGTCCAGCACCTACACAGGCTAGTCCTGGGTCTCATAGACATGACGGCAAAGATTCTTACAAGATTAATGTAGCTGACCTTGAAGGTGTAATACCTGGAACTACAGGGTCTCCTGTTGTGGTGCTGGTCAGAAACAATACTGGCTCTACGCTAACTAAGGGAACTATTGTTTACACTAATGGGGCTACAGGTAACCATGTCACTGTAGCTAAAGCTTTAGCGACTAGCGACGCCACTTCAGCCCGTTCTTTAGGTTGGGTGGCAGATGATATTGCGAATAACACTAGTGGTTATGTGCAAATAGAGGGTTATTTAGAAGGCATTAATACTAATGCTGGTAATGATGGGCAGCAACTATATTTATCTTGGACTACGGCAGGTGGTTGGACTACCACTAAACCTAAGGGACCTAACCACCTCGTCTATGTTGGTGTAATCGCCAAAAAAGCTGGTAACGGTGCTGTTATGGTTAAAGTTCAAAACGGCTATGAGTTAGATGAAATTCATGATGCACAGATTATTTCGCCAACAAACGGTCAAGCCCTAATTTATGATGGTTCAACTAGCTTATGGAAGAACGCTACTTTAGGTGCCGTAAGTTCATATAGTCACACCCAAAGCGCAAGTTCTGATACTTGGACAATTGCACATAGTCTAGGATTTAAGCCAAACGTTACTGTAGAGGACTCTGGCGGCAGCATTATAGAGGGCGATGTGGTGTATACTGATAACAACAACTTGACAATAAGCTTTACTGCAGCTTCAACCGGAAAAGCTTACTTATCTTAGGAAAATATGCCACGTACGTTTTTAACTAACCTCGATTTAAATAAAAATCAGCTTCAAAACGCTGTCGTACACAGCACCACAACTCCCGCTACCCCTATCAAAGGTCAAATATACACTGACTCAACAACAGGCATCCTATACGTACACAACGGTACAAGTTGGATAACCTATCTTCCAAGCACTACAACTCTCAATAACGTCCCTACAGCAACAGCAGATGTGGCTTTAGGTGGCTACAAAATTACAGGTCTAGGAACCCCAGTTGCAACAACAGATGCAGCAACAAAAGCCTATGTAGATGGCGTAGTAACAGGTCTAGACATTAAGCAATCTGTGCGTGTAGCCTCAATTGCTTCAGTAACTGTAACTTATACAGCAACTGGTGGAACATCAGGTCGCGGACAAATAACTGCAGCACCTAACGCCCTAGACGGTGTAACCCTAGTAGCAAATGACAGACTACTCCTAAAAGACCAAGGAACTGGCGCAAACGGTGTATGGGTAGTAACTACACTAGGTACCGGTGCAAACGGTGTATGGGATAGAGCAACAGACTTTGACTCTGACGCTGAAGTAACCCCTGGAGCCTATGTTTGGGTTGAAGAAGGAACACAGCAAGACTCTGCTTGGGTAGTAACAAACACTGCACCACTAATAATTGGTGGAGCTTCAGGAACAACCCTAGTTTGGACACTATTCTCCTCTACTAGCGCACTAATTGCAGGTAACGGTCTGAACAAGACAGGTAACGCAATTGATGTTGTAGGTACAACCAACCGTATCTCAGTAGCAGCAGACTCTATCGACATTTCAACAAACTATGTAGGTCAGGGAACCATTACCACTGTAGGTGCTTTGACATCTGGGTCTTTAACTACAGGTTTCACTGCTGTAGCCGTACCACAAGGTGGTACAGGTGCAACAACTAAATCTGCTGCTAGAGGATACACTAGCGCAACAGTAGGTTTAGCTGATGCTGCTGGTATGACTATCCCACAGAAGTACACTGCATCTTTCCCTGCTACAACACCTTCAGGTGCAGGTCCAATCTATACATTAAGCTGGACTATCACTAAGGCAACCCATGGTTTGCCTGCAGACCAGTTCACAATCGTCCAGTTAAAGCAAAAGAACTCAACAACCTATGCTGACGTTGACGCAGATATCTCTATTACAACATCGACCGGAGATGTCGTAATTTCTTGGAACATGACTTCCAACACAACTACAGCCGCAGGAGACTTTGTTGTAGTAATGATTGGCTAAGGAGAACAATGACTAAAAAGAGACTATCCAGTGCCGACCTTGTAGGTCCAGTACTGCTTAATGGAGATGCAGGAACATCAGGTTACGTTTTAACTAGTGGTGGAGCAACAGCTTTTCCTACATGGAGCGCCGTATCTGGTGGTAAATATCCTGATGGTTTTGTTTTCTCTAACGCAAACTCAACTGCAGCTACAACAACCACATCTCAATCAATTTTCCAATCAGGAGCAAGGTCTTATGCTTTAACTGCTGGAAAAACGTATGCTTTTGAACTAAAACTAGATTTAAACATTGCTTTTCCTGCAGGCTCACCTTTTGCTGTAAGACTAGACCCAACCTTTACTCAAACACCACAATCAGTTAACTATCATTCTGTATACATTCCTTCTACTACTGGAAGCACATATGGAACAAAGGTAACGGCAACAGGTGTGCAAGTAGTAACCCCAACATTTTCTTCTGCAACTGGAGGATTTCTTTTAATAGATGGATTCTTTAGGGCAAATGCTACTACTGGTGGGTCAGTAGAATTTAAATTTCAACTAAGCGTTGGTAGCCCTGGTGGAAGCGCAACAATGCAAACCGGTTCATGGCAGAAGATACTAGATTTAGGAGTAAGCACAGCTCCAGGTATTATTTCTGGAACTTGGACTTAATCCTCTACCTTAGGAATAGTTCCGTGACGGCGAGCTTCGTCGCGTCTACGCTTATCTTCAGCATGGATAACTTCATCCTTAGCTAAAGTCTTAGAATCATGAGGCAACACTTCACCTTCAATAGGTAAGAACGGTATAGAAGCATCTACCTTACCATCAGGTGTTGTAGGTCTTTCACCATAAAATTCATCATTTGCAGCATGCCATCTATTGTGGCATTCAGCACAGATGCGGTGCACGTTACCATCAATATTGCACATAGTATTCTTATCTGGTCCGTGATGCACAGCTTCAGCAGGGTGACCTGGACAGCCAATGATAGGCTTTATGCCTCCACCGGCATTCTGTAGCCAAGCCCACTCACAAACCATACCAGGCTTAATAGGATATTTCTTTACAGCTTCCTTACGGCCTGTAGATAACGGGTCAGCATACTCAGATAACGCTTTGCTACCTGTGTAGCCGTCAAAGTAAGCTTCAATCTCTTCCTTAGGTGCAAAAGGATTATCTACCTCTGTGAACTGGTCACAGCAACAATACTCTTCATCTAAAAGAGTGTTATCCCACATAGACTGACATTCATCATGAAAGTCAGCCTTGCACGCTAAACAACTGTCATCAGTCGCCATAATAACTACCACCACTAATTTCTGGATTATAGAACCCAATACCACTATAAGCCCTAGTACCGCCAGTTCGGCGTACAGGATTCATTGGAACGCGCATACGAAGTTCACGAATGAACGGTGTAGTAGCCAAAGGTGTCTCACCATTCTCGTTACACCAAGTGCGATAGCCTCGCAGAAGTGCTTCAGAGTTAGTTGTAAACATTGGTGATTCAACAATCATCTCTTCAACGAACCTAGAGATATGGTCTTCTTCACCACGATACTCATTAGTTGCTATCTGAACAGACTTAGGTTCAGTAATACCATTAGCGATAACACGCATTGCACCTTCAATCATCCAAGACAAAATACCTGGACCTTCTTGATTAACAATGTCATCTGCTAAGCCTTGTCTCTGCTTTTCAGCAGGTACCTGATATTTGAAGTCAATCTTACGTAGACGTCTCCAAAAACCTGCACCACCAGAACGAACTGAAGGTAAGTGGTTTAAGGCAAGGAACAGGGTATGTGACGGACTGAAGTCAAAGAAGTCTTTGTAGAGTTTACGGGCAGAGATAGTATCTCCACCGGTGAGCATCTTAATTCTTGATTCATTGAACTTACCGTCAGGTCTTGTCTCAGAGGCTACAGCAAATCGTACGCCACGAAGGTTAGCGATTTCTGTTGAATGCTGTTGAGAGTTAGTGTCAAGCAAGAAGTTTTCAGGCATTGTCCTAGAGTAGTTACCTAAAATCTTTGAGGCAACTTCTAGTAGCGTCGACTTTCCATTAGCGCCAACGCCCACAAATACTGGGAGTATGTGCCAGCGGACTTCTCCGACCAAAGCGACGCCCAAAAGTTCTTGAATGTAATCAATTCGTTCTTTCTCTGTAATAACCATATTCAAAAAATCATCCCACATAGGAGTTTTTTGATGTTTAGGGGAAATTGCTGTCTGCATCGTATTGTAGTCAAGCAATGGGTCAGCATCTCTAAGTATACCAGTCTCCAAACTAATAATTCCATTTGGCGTACATAGTTCTAGGGGATTGCTATCTAACTCATGTGGCATAACTACCACTTCAGGTACTGTCTGTGACAGTAGCACTGAGTTGGTGATTGCTGCTCTTGATAAAGATTTTCTAGCCCAATCCATGCCAGCCTTTGTGCCATCTATAGCACCGAAGGATAGAGCAGATTCTCCTGCTAAACGTTCAATGGTTCTAGCATTGTCTGGCACGTACACGCTTTTTTCCCATTTAAACCATCCGAGGTCTGGTACATAAATGTATTTGCCTTTTGCGGCGTGTGCTAGACGTTCAGCGTTAGCTAAGTCAGTGTATTTGAACGCATCAATTGGTAAAGCAATTGGTGCTGGCGATAATGCTAGGTTACCTTCCATTTGATGCGTTTGGGATAAAGGGATATCAGGGACTACAGATAAATGTAGTTTGTGTACGTGGTTACGCACTTCTGAGGAAAGTTTAGCGTCACTGTAGGTAGATACCATTTGTTTAGCCCACCGGAATGCTGTCTGCACTTCTCCAGGGTG
>Ga0114974_10002339_pt1 | contig 14554 bp, 10 predicted proteins | sample S_130206_EF_Meta_FD_87318 | JGI IMG/M metagenome (GOLD analysis project Ga0114974, IMG submission 87318) | Freshwater microbial communities from Lake Simoncouche, Canada to study carbon cycling - S_130206_EF_MetaG | ecosystem: Environmental > Aquatic > Freshwater > Lake | place: Lake...
GCCAAACCCTTTTCTATTTCGGTTCATTTTCGGGCTTTATCCTGCTGTCCGGAGGGGTGTCCCAGGGCGCTAGTCCGGCCAAAATAACCTTCAACGAGCACATCCGCCCCCTGCTCTCGAACACCTGTTTCCAGTGCCATGGACCTGACGAGAAAAAACGGGATGCCGACCTGCGTTTGGACACACCGGAAGGTGCCACCAAAGACCTCGGCGGCTACTCCGCCATCGTGCCCGGGAATCCAGAAAAAAGCGTCCTTTTGGAGCGCATCGTTTCCCACGACAAAGAAGAAGTCATGCCGCCTCCTAAGAGCAAGAAACCTCCACTTAGCCCAGCGGAGGTTGCCCTGCTGCGACGCTGGATTGCCGAGGGCGCGAAGTATTCGGGCCACTGGGCTTTTGAGCCCCTTTCCAAGGAACCGCCGCCCGAAGTCACCCCTTCCGCCTGGACCCGCAACGGAGTGGACCGTTTTATCCTAAGCCGCCTCCAGTCTCTTGGAGTGGCGCCCTCCCCGGAAGCGCCCAAAAACGTCCTCTTGCGCCGGCTCAGCCTCGACCTGACCGGCATCCCGCCCTCACCCGAGGAGACCGCCGCCTTCCTCGCCGACCCCCTCCCGGACGCGTACGAGCGCGCGGCCGAGCGCCTTCTGGCCTCCCCCCACTACGGTGAACGCTGGGGCCGTCACTGGCTGGACCAGGCGCGTTACGCCGACTCCAACGGCTACTCCATTGATGCCCCGCGCGACATGTGGCCGTTTCGAGACTGGGTCATCCGGGCGCTCAACGAGGACATGCCTTTCGACCGTTTTACAATCGAGCAACTCGCCGGCGACCTACTCCCCTCTCCCTCCAAATCCCAGCTTATCGCCTCCGCGTTTCACCGGAACACGATGATCAATCAGGAGGGAGGCTCCAATGCAGAACAGTTTCGGGATGAAGCCGTCGTGGACCGCCTCAACACCACCGGGGCGGTCTGGCTCGGGTTGACCGTCGGCTGTGCGCAGTGTCACTCGCACAAATACGACCCCATTTCACATCAGGAGTACTTTAAGCTGTTCGCTTTTTTTAACTCGTCCACGGACGTCAACAGCACCGGCCAGACCCTTGAAGTCCTCCCCGGCGAGTTCCTAGGCTCTCCCCTGAAAGCGGGGGTCACGCCCGCGCGCTACGCGGAGGCCACGGCGAAAGCCGCTTCTCATAAACGCGAGGCGGCTGCGCGCCAGAAAAAATGGGTCGAGCAGGTTCAAACCTCACCCAAAGACGTGGCCTGGCAACCCGTGCACGTCGATTCGTTCGTGGCCTCCAGCGGCCGAGACCACGCTTTGGAGGCAGAGGGTTTCGTGCGCCTTTCCGCCGGCGCCAAGGCCAAAGACTCCTTTCTGCTAACCTTCAGCACGCCGCTGGAACAGGTAGGAGCCCTGCGCCTCCGGGTGGCACCCGAAGTGGCGGCGGGCAAAACACCGGCATACACACTGAACGAGTTTGAACTGCTGGCCGACGGCGTGCCCGTCCCTCTCGCTCTGGCCCTTGTGGAAAAAGAGACTCCCAAAAACTCGGCAAAGGCGGCCATCGACACAGATGCCACCACCGCCTGGATTCCCGAGCCGGCCACGGCAAAAAACGGAGAGTTTGAAATCTGGTTTTTACCCACCGTCCCCGTTGGGCTCAAGCCCGGTTCCCTGACAGTCCGGTTGCGGCAGGAAACAGGAGCCGCGTTCCAGGGGAAGTTCCAAATCGCCGCGACCCCAACCAGCCCGCTCCTGCCGCCCGACACACTCCTTGCCAAGGCGGCTTTTGAAGCGGCCGCACGGGCGGGCGAAGGCGCAAAACTCACCGCCGCCGAAACGGGCGCTCTTTCCAAGGCGTTTGTGCTCCTGGACAAGGAACAGGCCCAGGCTGACCGTGAACTGGAAAAGCTTCGCAAGGCCGCAAACCCCGCAACCCTCCTCATCATGAAGGAGCAACCGGAGCCGCGTCCGACTCTTTTGCATCTGCGTGGCGACTACCTCAGCCCCGACACCAAACTCGGCCCGCTCACCCCTAACACCCCCCAGGTCCTTCCTGCGCTTTTGCCCTCGCCCGGCGAAGCCAAATCCCCCACCCGCCTGACCCTCGCCCGCTGGCTCGTGCGTGACGATAACCCGCTCACCCCTAGAGTGACAGTCAACCGCGTCTGGATGCACTACTTTGGCCTGGGCCTGGTTGAAACCGAAAACGACTTCGGCACCCAGGGCACGCCCCCCTCCCACGCTGAACTGCTCGACTGGCTGTCTCGCGAATTTGTTCAAAAGGGGTGGTCCCTCAAACAACTCCACCGGAACATTGTTTTAAGCGCCACCTACCGCCAAAGCTCCAACCACCGACCCGACCTGGCAGAAAAAGACGCCCGCAACCTGTGGCTGGCACGCCAAAACAGGGTCCGTCTGGACGCCGAAATCGTGCGCGACTCGGCCCTGCAAGCCAGCGGCCTATTGAACAAAACTCTCGGCGGCCCCCCCGTCTTCCCCCCGCAACCGGAGGGGGTCTATTCCTTCACCCAAAGCTCCAAAACCTGGAACGTCAGCCAAGGCGGGGACCGCTACCGGCGGGCCCTCTACACCATGTTTTACCGAAGCGCCCAGCACCCGCTCACGAGCACCTTTGACGCCCCCAACTTCTCGGCAACCTGCACACGCCGCCTGCGCTCCAACACCCCACTGCAGGCCCTAATGCTCGCCAACGACGAGACCTTCTTTGAAATGGCGCAGGCAACCACGCGCCTCCTGTGGAAAAGCTTCCCCGCCCAGGGGCAGGAAGCCGACCGCCAACGCATAACCCTCGCCTTCGAGCGTTTTTTTGCACGGCAACCCGCTCCGGCGGAGCTGGAGAAAAGCCAGCAATTCCTCGCCCGCGCTCGCAACGCTCCGGCCGAACAACCGCCCGCAAGCCCCGCCCCCAGCGTGGAAGGCCCGCCCGCTCAGGACGCCGCCGCCTGGACCGCGTTTGCCCGCGGTCTCATGAACACCGATGAATTCATCACCCGCGAATAACCATGGATCTTGAACAACAGCTCCTTTTGGCTGGAACACGCCGGCATTTGTTTGCGCAAACGGGCTTCGGCATCGGGGCCGTGGCCCTCCAGCAGATGCTCGCCGAAAACAGCCTCGCGGCGACCTCCCCGCATGCGGCTCCAGCCCTCAACGCCTCAGATGCGGGTGATGCCATGGCGGTGCGTCCGCCCCATTTTCAGGCAAAAGCCAAACGCGTGATCTACCTGTTCATGGCGGGTGGACCGAGCCAGCTCGAACTTTTCTCCGACAAACCCAAACTCCGCGAACTTAACGGTCAGGCCCCCCCGCCCAGCCTCATGGAGGGAAAACGCTTCGCCTTTCTCAAGGGGAACGAAAAACTGCTTGGCTCGCGCCGGAAATTCCAAAAACACGGCCAGTGTGGCATGGAAGTAAGCGAGTTGCTTCCAAACCTCGGCGGCGTGGCGGACGAACTTTGCTGGATCCGCGGCATGGCCACCGATGTGTTCAACCACGGCCCGGCAAAGCTGTTTATGAACACCGGCTTCCAGGTCCCCGGCCGCCCCTCCCTCGGCGCCTGGACCACCTATGGACTTGGCTCCGCCTCCAAAAACCTGCCCGGTTTTGTCGTCCTGCAAAGCGGTCCGCGCGGCCCGCGGGCGGGGGCGACTCTCTGGTCCAGCGGGTTTTTACCCAGCAGCTTCCAGGGAGTGCCTTTCCGCAGCCAGGGCGATGCGATCCTCGACCTGCACAACCCCAGCGGCGTCAACGCCGGCAACCAGCGCGCCGTGTTCGACTTTGTGCGCTCCCTCAACGAAGAGCGCCTCGGCACCACGGGGGATCCCGAAATCCAGACCCGCATCAACGCCTACGAAATGGCGTACCAAATGCAGAGCAGTTCGCCCGAACTCATGGATCTGAGTCAGGAGAGCCCTGAAACCCTCGCCCTCTACGGCGCCTCCCCCGGCAAACCCTCCTACGCCAACAACTGCCTTCTCGCCCGCCGCCTCATCGAGCGCGGCGCCCGTTTTGTCCAACTTTACCACACCAACTGGGATCACCACGGAGCGAGCGAAAATCTTGAAGGCGCCTTGGAGCAGGTCTGTTCCGAAGTGGACCGCGCCAGTGCGGGCCTGGTGCTGGATCTCAAACGCCGGGGCCTCCTGGACGACACTCTGGTGATCTGGGGCGGCGAGTTCGGACGCACCCCGATGGGTGAAAATCGCGCCACCATCGGCCGGGACCATCACGTCGACGGCTTCACCATGTGGATGGCCGGCGGCGGTTCCAAAGCGGGCCAAGTCTACGGACTCACCGACGAACTCGGTTTCGGAACCGTCCAGGACCGCGTCCACGTGCACGATCTCAACGCAACCGTCCTCCACCTCCTCGGATTCGACCACGAAAAGCTCACCTACCGTTTTCAGGGCCGCGACTTCCGCCTCACCGACGTCCACGGCCGCGTTGTCACGGCACTCCTGGCCTGACGCGCCTTTTTCTTGAGCCACTCCCACCCATGGAAGAATTCCCCCCAGGGCGGGTCTTTGGCGCCTGCGAAACGCTTTATTGCGCGGTCCAGCCGCCGTCCACCACAAGGCAGGTGCCCGTCACGAAACTTGAGGACGGCGAGGCCAGAAAGAGAATCGGCCCCTCAATTTCCTCCATCTCCCCCCAGCGCCCCACCGGAAGGCGCGCACAAATCTCCTGATACTTCACCGGGTCCTCCAACAAAGCGCGGTTCATGTCCGTACGAAACGGGCCCGGACAAAGCGCGTTGACCGTCACCCCCGAGTGCGCCACTTCCAGCGCCTGGGTTTTGGTGAGAAGAATCAACCCGCCCTTGCTCGCCGTATACGGCCCGCGCTCCGCAAGGCCGACGTTTCCGAGCATGCTCGCAAGATGGATAATCCTTCCCCACCCTCGGGCCACCATCTCCGGCAGCACCGCCTTGGAGCAAATAAACGGGCCCGTAAGGTTGATGTCCAAAACCCGCTTCCATTCCGCAAGCGGCATTTCCGTGGTAGGTTTGCGGAAGTTCACCCCTGCGTTGTTTACCAAAATATCGATCGGGCCGACCGTTTTGCTCGCCTCTGAAACAAACTCCGCAATCGACTCCTCGTCGGTCACATCGGCCGCAGTGGCGAACGTTTCCACGCCAAATTCCAGGGCGATTTCACGCGCGACGGCCTCGGCCTCGGCTCCATTGCGGCTGTTAGTCACGATGTTCGCACCGGCGGATGCCAGGCACCGCGCCATCTGTTTGCCAAGGCCCCGGGTTGCCCCCGTGATCCAGGCGGTGTGGCCTTGGAGATTGAAGAGTTTGTCGTTCATCGCTGATTTTGTTTTAGGGTGATATGAATTCAAATGAGCCCGCCTTTCTGGCCGCCTTCTTGACCCCGGCCTACCGGTGCGGCGCCGAAATCCTCCAAATATTGCGCAATGATTTCCTTCAAGGGCGGCGGCATCGGAAGTCCCAGGGCCAGCGCGCGCCCTCCTTCCACGGAGACCGGCCAGTTGTCCACGATCGCCTGAATGCGCGGATCAAAAGCGTCCTCGATGCGCCCAAGCCTGAGCCCCCGCTCCCGGGCAAGCTCCTGCAGCGTGACTTCCGCCAAAACAGGCGTGACCCGGTGCGCGGGCAGCACGATGGCACGGTCGTCGTTAAACCGCTCGGAAGCCACTTCATGCAGCGCTACCAGTGATTCAACCACGGTACGGTATCCAGTCATCGGATGGCTCTGCTGGCGACGCACGGGAAGAAGACAGGGCTCCCCGTTGAGCGGTTCGCGAAACATCCCGCTCGCCCAACTCGAGGCGGCGGCATTGGGTTTCCCCGGGCGCACGATCACCGTCGGCAACCTCGCGCTGCGCCCGTCAAAGTGGCCCTTCCGGCTGTGGTCGTTCACCAATAGTTCGCAGATGGCCTTGGTCATCCCGTAGGTGGTCTGCGGCGCGAGTTTTGTGGCGTCGGTGTTTGGGTCCTGCATGACGCCGCCCCCGAAACACGCAATACTGCTTGCGAACACAACCCGGGCACGGCCACCCAACGCACGGGCGGCTTCAAACACGTTCCGGCCGCCATCCAGGTTCACCCGGAGCGCGTCGTCGTAGTGGAGCTCGCATTCGCCGCTCACCATCGAGGCAAGGTGGAAAATCGAGGTGGCAGGCTCCTTCCCCACTGCGGAAAAAACGAACTCCCGTTCGCTGATATCGCCGGTGATTTGCGCCACACGCGCCTCCGTGTTGGTCCGGGCAAAATGGGCGTCCAACAGCACAATTTGCTCAATCGGTTCAGGGGCGCCTGAGGGACCGGTGAGAAAGCCCCGCTGAAGGAGCTTTTCACAAAGCTGGGAGCCAAGAAACCCGCCGCCGCCAGTGATGATAATTTTCATAATTAAGAAGGGAGCTGGTTTGCAATGAAACGCCGGGTGCTCTGAAATGGACGCATGAAAATGGACAAAGGACTTGCAGGACACAAGATCGGTTTCGTGGGTTTGGGCAACATGGGCCGTGCGATGGCCCGCCACCTCCACGAGGCCGGGGCGGAGGTCGTGGTCTGGAACCGCAGCGCCCCACCGGCCGAGGCTGCCGTGGCGCAAGGCATGCGCCGGGCGGGCACTCTGGGTGAACTTGCCCGGGAAATAGGCGCCGGAACGATTTGCCTCAACCTCACCACCACCGAGGTGGTCCGCGAGGTCGCCTTTGGATCCGGCGGCCTGTTTGAAGGTCTCTCGGAAAACGCGTTGCTCATTGATTTCGGAACCACCGGCGTCCCCGAGACCCGCGAATTTGCAAGCCGGATCGCATGGGTGGACGCCCCTGTTTCCGGCGGCCAGGTGGGCGCGGAGGCCGCCACGCTTACCATCATGGCCGGCGGCACCGAACCCCACTACCAGCGGGCCCTTCCCGTTTTCAAAGTCCTTGGACAACGCAGCACGCACCTAGGCCCCGCGGGCGCCGGTCAGGTGACGAAGCTGGCCAACCAACTCATCGTCGCCCAGACCATCGACGCCGTCGCCCAGGCCTTGCGACTGGCCGAACTTTCCGGAGTGGATCCGGCCCTCGTGCGGGAGGCGCTGCTTGGCGGCTTCGCGGAAAGCAGAATCCTCAACTTGCACGGAGACCGCATGGTTCGGCGCGACTTCACCCCCGGCGGCCGGGCGGCACTCCAACTCAAGGACGTGCGGCTCATTTGTGAACTCGCCGACTCTCTCGGCTTTCACTCGCCCACGCTGGAAAACTGCCGCGCGCAGTGGGAACGCTTTGTGGGTGAGGAAGGTCACGGGGAAAAGGACCACTCGGGGCTGTTCCTGCTTTACGACAAACGCTGAAAGCGCCGGTTGCTGGACCGCTCAAAGCCATCGGAAGCGCGACAAGGGAGAACGGTGCCTGCGACAAAGCAACGTCGCCTCCATGCGCGCCTCAGGAGTGCATCACCTGGCCGCCGTCAATATTCACCGTCTGGCCGGTCACGTTTCTTGCGTGCTCGGAGGCCAGGAAAACCGCCATCGCGGCGTATTCCGCCGGGGTTTGCCAGCGCCCCAACGGCGACACCTTCCGGATCTTCTCCCCGCCCCAAGTCGCGTAATCCTGGCGCTCTTCCGGAGCCAGCCTCTCCTGGCCCGCCCGCCAAACCGATTCGTTCAGATCGGTTTTCACCATCCCCGGCGAAAGCGCATTCACCCGCACCCCATAGGGAGCCAAATCCTTCGCTGCGCATTGCATAAAGTTGATCAACCCGGCCTTCGCTGCGCTGTAGGGAGGGTCTGTCTGGGAACCCATCTGTCCCGCCACCGACACCAAAAACAGAAGCGTCCCCCTGCCCTTCGCCGCCAAAATCGGTGCAAACGCGTGAGCCGCATTCACTGCCGTGATCAGGTTCAGTTCCAGCACACGCGGCCAATCGCCCGGTTCCAGTTTCCAAAACGGAAACCCAACCTTGCCCGAGCCCACGCCGATGCAGAACACCACATGGTCCACCGTGCCCACGCTCTGAGCAAACGCACCCACCTCTTCAAACGACGTCGCATCGCCCACCGTCATCACTGGCCCATCCGCTGGGGCCGCCGGATCAAGCTCCCGGTCAAACCCGTACACCAGGCAGCCTTCCCTAAGAAACTCTTCGGAAATGGCGCGTCCAATCCCACGGGCCGCGCCCAAAACGGCCACTCTCTGACCAGTTAGATTCATTTGCATGCCTCGACAGTCTGCCAGCCGCCCACCCATGCACGCAAGTTTCCCAATAACCCCTCCCTCAGCCGTGCTAGCCGTAAAATGGAAATTAACCTTGTGCAAGCAGACTCTTTAAAGTGGTAATACCTGTTAATCATGAAGCCCCTAATTGGAATTATTGACTGGGCCAAGTCCCCACTAGGCGACCCGCAATCCGCTGCTGAAAAAGCCATCGTGGGTGATGCCGCCGAAATTCGCCGCTATCTGTGCTCCAGCGATGCCGACTTCACCGACGAGATCTGCAATGCCGACGCCCTCATCGTCTGGCACAACACTCCGATCTCCCAGACCGGCATCGACCGCATGAAGAAGTGCCGCGCGATCATCCGCAACGGCGTGGGCTTCGATTCGGTCGATATCGCCGCCGCCCGGCAACGCGGCATCGCCGTCTGCAACGTGCCAGACTACGGCACCGAAGAAGTGGCCGACCACGCCATCGCCCTCGCCATGGCTCTGTGCCGCCAGTTGTTTCCTCTAAACGATGAAGCAAAGGCTCTCGGCTGGATCATTCGCGTGGAACCCAAACTGCGCCGCCTGCGGGAACTGACCTTCGGCGTGGTGGGCCTCGGGCGCATCGGCACCGCCACCGCCCTGAGGGCAAAGGCGCTAGGGTTTAAGGTGGTCTTCTACGACCCTTACCTTCCCAACGGCGTGGACAAAGCCGTCGGTCTGAAGCGGGTGCGCACGCTGGAGGAGTTGCTGGCGCAAACGGACGTCCTCTCCCTGCACTGCCCTCTCAATCAGGAGACCCACCACCTCATCGCCACGCGTGAACTTGCCATGCTCAAACCCGGTGCATTTGTGGTGAACACGGCCCGGGGAGGCGTCATTCAGAAAACGGCGATCCTGCAGGCCCTCCACGACGGACACCTTGCCGGAGCCGGTCTGGATGTCGTCGAGGACGAGCCCCTCAAGACCGCCGAGGAGGCCGCCACCCCAAACCTCATCGTGACCTGTCACGCCGCCTTCTGCAGCGTAGAGTCTAAGCTCGAAATGCGTTCCACCTCCGCCCGAATCGCGCTGGCGGCTGTTCGGGGCGATTCTCTCGAAAACGTCGTCAACGGGGTGGATTAAACCCTGTCCGGTTCCCCGCGCCCCCCTCCTCAGTTCCCCCCAGTTCCCCCCATGAACCAGCCTCCGGCCAGTCGCACCCGCTTTGTGGTGCTGTTTTTCGCCACCACTCTGGCCATCGTGACGTATGTGGACCGCGTGTGTATCTCACAAGCGGCTCCGTTCATGCAGCAGGACATGGGGCTGACCAAAACCCAGATGGGGTACGCCTTCACCGCCTTTGGCATCGCGTACGGCCTTTTTGAAATCCCCGGCGGTTGGCTTGGGGATCGTTTCGGACCGCGGCAGGTTCTGTTGCGGGTGGTGTCGATGTGGTCCATTTTCACCATCGCCACCGGCTGGGCATGGAACCTCACCTCCCTGGTAGTCTCGCGGTTTCTCTTTGGCGCAGGTGAGGCGGGGTGTTTTCCCAATATCACCAAAGCCTTCACGCACTGGTTTCCTCCCGCGGAGCGTGTACGCGCGCAGGCTGTCCTTTGGCTGAGCGCCCGCTGGGGTGGCGCCTTCACGCCCCTCATTGTCGGCTGGATGCTGGCCACTGGAGGCGAGGGCCGCGCCGGTCTTGGCCTGCACTACAAGTGGGTGTTTTTACTCTTCGGCCTGCTCGGACTTGTCTGGGCCGTCCTTTTCTACCGTTGGTTCCGCGACCATCCGCGGGACCACGCCGCCGTCAACGCCGCCGAACTCGCCCACATCAACGACACCTCCACCGGCGGCACCCACGAGATGCCCTGGCGCGCCTTGTTTTCCTCCCGCACCGTGTGGATGCTCTGGCTCCAGTACTTCTTCATGTCGTACGCCTGGTATTTCTACATCACCTGGTTTCCGACCTATTTGAGGGAGCAGTTCACCTCACTCACCGAGATGCAGCGCGCCTTGCTCGCGTGTGTCCCGCTGTTTTGCGGCGGCATCGGCTCGATCGCCTCCGGCCTGCTTGCGGCGCGCCTGGACCGTTGGCTGGGCTCCATTTCCCTCACACGACGCGTGCTTGGCGTGGGCGGCATGGGTTGCGCGGGCGTGATGCTCCTTGTGTCGCTCCAGTTCAGTTCCCCGCTGGCCTCGGTGCTTGCCGTCGGTCTTGCCAGCCTCTTTAGCGATCTGTCGATGCCCGGCTCCTGGGGCGTCTGCATGGATGTCGGCGGCCGCCACACCGGCGCCCTCTCCGGCAGCATGAACATGGCCGGACAAATCGGCGGCGCCATCGCTCCAATGGCCGTGCCTCTGGTTCTAAGCGCCACAAACAACAACTGGAACGTCAATATCGCCCTCTTCGCCACCGCCTATTTTCTGGGGGCGTTCTGCTGGATTTTCGTGCGCTCCGAACACCGCCTGCAGGAAACACCCCTTTAAAAGAAGGCCAGCACCTCGGGCACGCGCAGCACTGCGATGAGGCACGTCACTGTCGCCATGCTCGCCAGCGTGGAGTAAAAAACAACGGCTGCTGCAAACTGCGAATCGGCCTGGAACTCGTGCGCCAGCATGGCCGTATTCACCGCCGTGGGGAAGGCGGCGCTGACCACCATCACCACCGCTTCCTCGCCGTGAAACCCGAACGGCCCGCAAAGTAGCGCCGCCAGCAGCGGCCCCGCCAAAAGCCTTAGCCCCAGCGCCCAGGAAAGACGGCCTGCGTTTTGCTGCACCCGGGTCTGGGAGAGTTGCGCACCCAGCGTCACAAGCGCGACCCCCACCAAGGCATGGTGCAGGTACTCCACCGGCACCCAAAGCCAGCGCCACTCAGTGACAGGCACCTCCCAGCACCGCACCACCAAAGCCGTGGCAACCGCCCAGAGCGACACCTGCCGCAGCATTGGCAAAAACGCCCTCCACCCCGCATGGGTCGCCGAGGACGTCAAAAACACCCCGACCGTGAAGGTGCAAATATTCTGAGTCAAAACGACAAAAACCTGCAAAAGCGGGCCCGTGGCTGGAAAAGCCAGCGTCATCAGTGGCACCCCATAATTGCCCGAATTGTAGAACATCGTCGCCAATTGCAGCGCCCGCGCCTGCCGCCGCTCATACCCGGAAAAACGCGACACAAGCGCGCTTAGCAAAAACATCCCAGCCTGGATGCTCACGGTAAAGGCCATCACTCGCACGGCAAAACCGGCTCCCAGAGAGGAGTTCACCACCTCGCGGAAAATAAACGCAGGCACAAGCACGTAAATATTCAGCTTGATGAGAGTGTTCAAATCCAGCCGGGACCGCTTGTCTAGGACCCACCCAAACCCCACCAAAATGAGAATCGGCAGCAATACCTGACTGAAAACCTTCCAAAGCAACATGGGCTAATTCTGCACTCGAACCGCTCAAAAAAGACAGCCTCTTGCGCACCCAGTCCGCCCTCGCGAGGCGAAGCAAACATTTCACACACTGAGCCGCGGCCTCAAACCGCGCCTGTTCTCTCAAGCGAAACTGTGGTATAGTCAAACATCCCCAAACCACCCATGAACCTGAATCGCCGTCATTTTATTTCCAGCGCCGCCCTGCTCGGCACCGCGTCCGCCTTCAGCGAACGCACTCTCCACGCCGCAGCCAGCGCCGCCCCAGCCCAGTCCGTTTTAAAAGAGGCGGCTGACCCGCAATACAAGATTCAGAACAAGGGCATCAAACACACCCTGATGGGCTGGTGTTGGAAACCGATGGAAACCTTGGAACTCGCCCGACACGCCAAGGAAATCGGCCTAATGGGCATCGAAGGCATCGACCGCAAATATTATCCAGAAGTCAAAGCGCTGGGGCTGGACATTTCTCTGGTGGGTTCTCACGGGTTTGGAAACGGACCGTGCAACCCGAAATACAGAGACGAAGTCATCGCAAAACTTTCCGACGCCATCGAGGTCGCCTCCAACGTCGGGTGCAAAAAGGTGATCACATTCACAGGGATGCGTTTTGAGGGAATGGACCCGGAAAAAGCCGCCAGGGAGTGTGTCGAGGTTTGGAAAACCGTCCTGCCCGCCGCTGAAAAAAAGGGAATCACTCTCGTCCTTGAACACTTGAACTCACGCGATTCAAGCCACCCCATGAAGGGGCATCCCGGTTACTTCGGGGACGATGTCGATTTCTGCGTGGAGTTGATCAAGAGGGTCGGCAGCCCCAACTTCCGCCTCCTGTTTGATATTTATCACGTTAGCATCATGAACGGAGACGTGATCCGCCGCCTTCGCAATTACCGGGAATACATCGGCCACGTGCACACCGCCGGTAATCCGGGGAGGTGCGAGTTGGATGAAAACCAGGAGATCCATTATCCTGCGGTCATCCGAGCCTTGGCGGAGTCCGGCTACCACGATTTTGTGGCCCACGAGTTCATCCCCACCTGGAAGGACCCGATCCTCGCCCTGCGCCACGCCGCGATGGTTTGCGACGTGTGAGCCATGTGAGCCATGTGAGCCATGTGAGCCGTGTGAGCCGTGTGAGCGGGACTCACAGGCACCGTGAAGAAACAGGATTACGGGTGGGTGTTTTTTTATCGTAATCCTTCGGAACGAAAAGCACGTATTTTGACCCAGTTGCCCCACCTTTGTAGATCTTTTAAATAAAACCTGTCTTTGCCTCACCTGAGGCCATTGCGCTGGCTGCAGTAAGAACAGAGGTCAATAGCAAAAGCATCGCGGGAATTTCGCCGAGCTGCAAAACATCTTTGGTCAGCGCTTGGGGCATCTGTTCACTGTAAACCTCACGCCTGTGTCCCACCTTGATCACAATGACGACAAGCTGTGTGTCCTGAACTTCGTAGATGATCCGGTAGTTTCCTTGCGCGGCCCCTTTTCCAGGGGGAACATGTTGGCGCTGTCGCAAAAGACGAGTTCAGCCAAAAGCTGGGCCGCCGTCTTAACCAAACACACCAAAACCAAAATAAAAAACCAAAACCCTAGCGGGAAATTTCAAGCTCAAGCTTGACTAACCTCATAGCAAGAAATTGCTTTTCACCCCCTGGCACGAATTCTTCAGTCTCTTCAGCCTGGACGCGGGTGCGTTAAGCTCGGAAACGCTGCAAGCCACGACACCAAAAACATGCCCATCGTATTGGCGGGGGGCGGCTTCAAGCACGGACAGCACCTTGGATTGGATCCCGCCAAGCCGCCGCCTCTTGCAAACCTTTACGTCCAAATGCTGCAGCAAATGGGCCTGCCCGTGGAGACGTTTGCCTCTGGTAAAGGCACGCTCCCCGACTTCAGCTAGTCTCACCATGGAGAACTCGTTGCACAGTTGCTTCTCGGCGAGGCCCCGGTGCCTGCGTTCTCGAGCAGTGCAACGCGCCGTTTCCAGAAGCACGCCGCAAAATGAGATATCCGCGCTACTCCGGGTCCTTCTGGACCACGAGTTTCAGGAGCACGTAGTCAATGTGATCTTTCGTTTCACTTGAAACCATGCCGGACGCCTCTAAGTTTTCTATTTTTCCCGCTGCATGAATGTTTAGGGTTGGCTCAACCCCGAAGCATGCGAGCAGGTTTCCATCCTTGTCAAAGGCGGACAAATAGACGGTGTAATTCAAGTCCGATTTGGATTTGTTTTTGCCGCTGCATTGAAACGTTGCCTTCGTTCCACCAAGCAATGCGCGTTCGATGACCAAATTAATGTTGTTTATGGTTAACCCCTGAGATTGCAGAACAGTCGTGTCCAAATCTGCATAAGGTATTTTTTTGCTTTCCGCGGCAGATGCGCGCGTGTCCTGCCGTTTCAAAACCGCCGGTTGTTTTTGCTGGGGGGACGAAACGGGCGTTGGGACTGGTCCTGGACTCGGTGTTGAAGCCACGTAGGACGGAGGTTCCCCGGGTTTCTTTTCCCCTCGTGCTTTCTGAAACAACTTCACAATCCCCGACTGATTCGTTTGCTCGGCGAGAGAGAAAGGGGAAACCCCCGTGCTGTCTTTGATCTCCGGATCGGCCGCTAATTCCAGCAGCGTTCTGACGGCATTATAATTCTTATACTCAACAGCCAGATGGAGTGCAGTTCTTCCTTTGCTGTTCGTCGCATCCACACCGCGCTTGCCTCGGGCAGCGATCATTTTGATCACTTCGTGCAGACCCAAATTTGCGGCCGAATGCAACGCGGTCCATCCATTCTCCGTTGCAGCATCCACATTCACCCCCGCGTTTATCAGCGCCTTCGCAACCTCTGGCATCTCCGCCCGGCAGGCCACCATCAACGGCGTCCATCCATTCGTCTTTACCTCCAAATATTCCTTTTCCAAACCTTGAGCTCTCACCCACTTGATAAATTCAAGCACCGTCGCCTCCTTTGCC
>Ga0114974_10002340_pt1 | contig 14554 bp, 16 predicted proteins | sample S_130206_EF_Meta_FD_87318 | JGI IMG/M metagenome (GOLD analysis project Ga0114974, IMG submission 87318) | Freshwater microbial communities from Lake Simoncouche, Canada to study carbon cycling - S_130206_EF_MetaG | ecosystem: Environmental > Aquatic > Freshwater > Lake | place: Lake...
GAAATAGCTATTGGCGCTCATGTGGGACTCTAGGAATTCAGTGCGCGAGTTCTAGCTGCTCGCCTGCGTCTAGCCTGACGTCGTCGAGATTATGTCCCGCCCCGCCGCGATCCACGATGATGAACCGGCTGTCGGGATCGAGCACGAGCAGGGGATGGTGCCAGCAGTTGCGGGCGTAATTCACGCCCTGCTGACCGGTGGCCGCAAAGGCGCGATAGGTGGAGGCGTCCCTCGGGTCCGCGCAGACCAGAACCAGCCAGGGGTGGTCCTGCAGGGGATAGAAGAGCTGCGTGCCCAGCGGATGGCGCTCCATGATCTCCACGCGGATCGGCAGGGGGCGGGGCTGGGCGAGGAAGAGACTGATGTTCACCACACCGCCCTCCGCACCCACATCGACGCCCGCCAGCCCATCGCAGCGGGTGGCGAAACCCTGATTGATCGCCTTCGCCAAAGCGCCATCCGCCTCGACGACATCGCCGAAGGGCGCGAATGCCTTTTGGGTGAGGGGGGCGATGGGTAGCCGGAGCATGGAGAAACCTTTACTTGATCGAATCATGCAGGCCTGCGCGCGGAGGATGCGCAGTGCAGGCTTTCTAGCAGTTTCTCGCCGCCTCGCGCCACCGCGAACCCGCGGTCAGGTTGGCCTCGATATGGGCAGGGAACGGCGACGGAGACATAGACAGGCATGCCGGCCGCCTTCGGCCTCGCGATGATCGGTACAGGCTTTGATCCGCAGGCGCCATAGACGGTTCGCCGCCAGCACTGCCGAGGGGTGGCGGACGCCTTGAAATTTTTCATAAAACACATATATTTCCTATCATTACACACTTGAAAATTGGACCATCGCGATGCTTGAGAATCACCCCTTCCTCATTGCCGTTCTTGTCCTGTTGCTGGCGCTCGGCTATTTGATCTTTGTTTACAATGGTCTCGTCGCCCTTCGCCAGCGCTGCCGACAGGCCCTGTCGGACATCGACGTGCAGCTGAAGCAGCGGCGCGACCTCATCCCCAATCTCGTGGAGACCGTGAAGGGCTACGCCGCCCATGAGCGCGGCACGCTGGACGCCGTCATCAATGCCCGCAACGCCGCAGCCTCGGCGAAGGGCACGGCTGAACTGGCGGGGGCGGAAGCGGCGCTCTCGGGCGCCATGGGGCGGCTCTTCGCGCTGGCTGAGGCCTATCCGGATCTGAAGGCGAACCAGAACTTCCTGTCGCTTCAGGGCGAACTCGCAGCCGTTGAAGACAAGATCGCCGCCGCCCGGCGTTTCCTCAACAACACCGTCAGCGAATACAACGCCTCCATCGAGGCCTTCCCCGCCATGCTCTTTGCGGGGTCGGCGGGGTTCCGGCAGGAGGCCTTCTTTGACGTGGGCGAGGAGCGGCCCGCGCTGCAGGCTGCTCCCTCCGTCAGCTTCTGATCCCCCGATGACGCCGGTCTTCGGGCTCTATTCGCAGATCAGATCCAACCTGATCCTGTCGGGTCTGCTGCTCGCTCTTCTCGTGGCGACCAGCATTCCCGTCGGCTTCGGGCTGGCGATGATCTACACGGGGCTCGATCCCCTTGATCGAAACCTATCAGGCAGCCAAAGCATCGAGGCCTTGCTGGACCAGGCCATGCTCAATGGCCATTCCTTCGCGCCATGGTTCGTCGGGGCCATGATCGTCTGGGTCTGCGTCGCCATGTTCCGGGCCCGCAATATCGTCGACGGGGCGACGGGCGCCACCGAGCTGGACGGCCCGCAGCGGGCCTTTGTCCATGGCCTTTTGGAGCCGCTGTGCATTTCGCGCGGGCTGAGCACGCCCGCGCTGATGCTGATCGACGATCCCGCCCCCAACGCCTTCGCCAGCGGGTTCGACAAGGAAAACGCCGCCATCACCGTCACCAGCGGGTTGCTGGAAATTCTTGATAAGGACGAGCTGGAAAGCGTGCTCGCCCACGAGCTGACCCATATCCGCAATAGCGACATCACCTTGATGTATACGGCGACCGTCATTGGCGGGTGGATCGAATTCTGGGGCGACGCCATCAGGACCACCGCCAGAGCGCAGATGGAGCGTGGCGCCATCTCTTCCACCGCGAACACGTCTGAAGTGGCGGCGAAAAAAGGCGTCGCCGGCGTGGCCGTGATGACGCTCGGGGTCATTTTCGTGGTGCTGGCGGGTTGGCTCTCCCGATACTCCCGTCTGGCCATTTCGCGCCGCCGGGAGTTTCTGGCGGATGCGGGCGCCGTCGAACTGACGAAAAATCCCGACGCGCTGATCCGCGCGCTGCTGAAGCTGGAGACGGGCTCGAGGCTCGAACGCATGCCCTCCGCCATCCAGCCCATGTGCTTCTGCAATCCCCTGGAGGGAGTTCTGGCGCTGTTCTCCACCCATCCCCCGGTGGCCGATCGGATCGACGCGCTGGTGCGGTATGCGGGCGGACGCATGCCGCAGGTTGGGCTGGAGACCTCCGCGCCCGTCCCTAAAGGCCCCTGGGCCAATGGCCTGAAAAAACAGGCCTGAGGCTCCGCCTTGCCGCCGACAGGTCAGACAGGCTAAATGTCGCCGAAACAGAATTTCGGGGACGCAACGCACATGAATCCGGACGCCAAAAAGCGCTATGACGTAGACCTTGCTACCACTCAGGCGGGCACGCCGGGCGGCATATTCATGCGCCAGTTCTGGATTGCGGTGCATGACAGCGACGATCTGCCTGCGGGCCGCGCCAAGCCGATTCGCATCATGGGCGAGGACTATGTGATTTTCCGCACGGAATCCGGTGTGGCGCAGGTCACGGCGCGGGGCTGCCCCCATCGCGGCGCGCCCATGCATCTGGGCTGGGTCGAAGGCGAGGAAATCCGCTGCGTCTATCACGGCTGGAAGTTCGATTGCTCCGGCGCCTGCACCGAACAGCCGGCCGAAGAGCCCGGCTATAACGAGAAGGTCCGCATCAGGACCTGGCCTACGGCAGAGCACATGGGCCTCGTCTTCGCCTATTTCGGCGAGGGCGAGCCGCCCCATTTCCCGCCCTTCCCCGAGCCCGAGGGCGAGGGCGTGATCGAGGTACGCTCTTCCACCGAGGCGCCCTGCAATTATCTCCAGTGCTTCGAGAACAGCATGGACGAGGTGCATGTGGCCTTCACCCATGCGCCAGGCGGCACCCATGCCAAGATCGCCCAGGACCTGCCCATCATCACCGCCGAGGAGACCGACTGGGGCATGATGCGCTACGGCCGCCGCAAGACCGGCGAGGTGCGCCACACGCTCCATTACGCCCCCAACGCCGTGCGCGTCTTCGTGCCGCCCATGTTCGGCATGGGCGGCGTCGGCGGCTGGCCGGAACTGATCCTCATCTTCACGCCCGTGGACGACCACAATTGTCGCTGGTTCGCCACCAGCAAGGTCCATGTGAGCGGCGCGGAAGCCGAGAAATACTGGGCCAAGCGCCGCGAGATGGAGGCCCAGGCGGGCGAATTCCGCCCGGTCATGGATGTGGTCCATGACATGTGGAGCGGCAAGCTCGTCTATCAGGATGTGCGCCATCCCCAGCTCGCCCGCGTGCAGGACATCGCCGTGCAGGCGGGGCAGGGACGCATCGCGGACCGGGAAAACGAGTTCCTCGGCCGCTCGGACGCAGGCATCGTCGCCTGGCGGCGCATCCTGTTGCGCGAGTTGCGCGCCATCGCCAATGGCCAGCCACAGAAAAAATGGGCGACCCCCTCCGCCGACGTGAAGCCGGTGATGGGCGCCTGAGAAGACAGCCGGGAGGACAGCATGCTGAAGAAAATCGGGCGCATCGGCGCCATAGCCACCGTTCTGGGCGCCATCGGTCTCGTGAGCGCATCGGCGCAGTCACAGACTTGGCCCACGCGCCAGATCCAGATGATCCTGGGCTTTCCGCCCGGGCCCGTCGACATCGTCGGTCGTCCCGTGGCGGCGAAGCTGCAGGAGGCGCTGGGGCAGACGGTGGTCTTCGAGAACCGGCCGGGCGCCAATGGCGCCATCGCCACCGAACAGGTGATGCGCGCGGCGCCGGATGGCTATACGATCCTGCTGGCGACCTCGGGCACCCATGTGACGGCGGTGCATCTGACGAAGAATCTGCGCTACAATCCCGTTAGGGATTTCGAGCCGATCATCGCCGCCGTCGAGCCCGTGACCTGCCTGGTGGTGCACCCTTCCGTGCCCGCCAACACGGTTCAGGAACTGATCGAGTGGATCAAGGCCAACCCCGGCAAGGTCTCCTATGGCACCTCGGGCAATGGCTCGGTGTTCCACCTGACGGGCGAACTGTTCAAGCAGACGGCGGGCGTGCAGATGGCCCATGTGCCCTATCGCGGCCTTGATCCCGCCATGAGCGACCTCATCGCGGGCCATATCCCCGTGCTCTTCACCGCCATGTCCACGGCCGCGCCGCAGGTGGACGGAGGCAAGGCCAAGCTCATCGCCATGCTGGAGCCCGAGCGCTTCGCGCGGCGCCCCAATACGCCTTCCATCACCGAGGCGATCCCCGCCTTCCGCAAGCCGCCGACCTGGTTCGGCTTCTTCGCGCCCAAGGGCACGCCCGAGCCGATCATCGCAAAGCTCAATACCGAGATCGCCAGGATTCTGGCGACACCGGACATGCAGGCGCGCTTTCAGGATGCGGGCTACGCCATGCTGGGCGGGCCGCCCCAGCGGCTGCATGACATGATGGTGGACGGCATCGACCGCTTCGGCGCCATCATCAAGTCAGTGGGCATCGAGCCGGAATAGGGCGCGCGGCTCAATAATGGGGGGGCGGCGGCTCCGGCCCATCGCGCTGCGGGGCGCTGTTCTGCACCTCCTCCCGCAGATGGGCGAGCTGGCGTTCCAGCACGCTGATCTTCTGCCATTGCGCCGTGATGACCTCGTTCAGCTCCGCCGTCATGTGGTCCTGATGGGCGATTCGCACCTCGAGATCGTCCAGCCTCGCCAGGGCCTCCGCCAATTTGTCGCTCATTGCTGGGTTCCGCCCGCCACCTGCTGAAAAGATCGACCATCATACAGGGATCGCCTACCATCGGGGAAGCAATCGACACGAGGCGCCGGAACCGCAGATGGACGACCAAAGTGAAAAAGGCCCGATCCTCATCATGATCGACGCCGACGCCTGCCCGGTGAAGGACGAGACCTACAAGGTGGCGGATCGCCATGACGTGAAAACCTTCGTCATCGCCAACAGCTGGATCAATGTGCCGCGCAGCCCCATGATCGAGCGCGTGGTGGTGCCAGCTGGCCCCGATGTCGCCGATGACTGGATCGTGGAGCGGGCGCGGCCGGGCGTGGTGGTGATCACAGCGGACGTGCCGCTGGCGGCGCGCTGCATGAAGGCGGGCGCCAATGTCATCGCCCCCAATGGCCGCGCTTTCACCGATCAATCCATGGGCATGGCGCTGGCGACGCGCAATCTGATGGATCAGTTGCGCTCGCAGGGGGAGACCACGCGCGGCCCTGCGCCCTTCTCGCCCAAGCAGCGATCCGAATTCCTGTCGGCGCTTGATCTGGCGCTGGTGCGTCTGGAGCGCGCCGGTTTCGCAAAGCGATAAGGCGGCGCCATCGGGTCAGTGGGGCTGAAGGTGAAGCTCCCCGAGCTTGTCAGCGAGTTCCTCATAGCTGAAGGGCTTGCGCAAGCAGGGATGATCGTGGAACTCCGGCGCCGCATCGAGCACATCGCCGCCGGTGCAGAAAATGAACGGCGTCCCGTGAGCGACCAGCGCCTGTGCGACCGCCTCGCTCGTTTCGCCGCTCAGATTCATGTCGAGCAGGGCGGCATCGAAGGACTGGGTGGCGATCAGTTCAAGCGCCTGCTGCACTCTGGCGGCGGAGGCCGTCACCTCGCAGCCAAGATCCGCCAGCATGTCCTCGATCATCAGCAGCACCATCATTTCGTCTTCGACGACGAGAAACCGAAGCCCTTTAGCGATTTTATCCATGCTGAGGTTCCGGCAGGGGAATGTTCATGGTGCAAACCAGTCCTTCCGGTCGATAGTCGAGATGGCCAGTCCCCTCGAGCTCATGGGCGAGGCCCCGCTCGATCACGCGCGTGCCGAAGCCGCGATGGGCGGGCGCCTTGACCGCAGGCCCGCCAAGCTCCCGCCATGTGAGCACAATGCGCTGACCCTGCGGCGTGGGCTCAAGTTTCCAGTCAATATGAACGGAACCCCCAACCCTCGAGAGCGCGCCATATTTCAGCGCATTGGTGGCGAGTTCGTTGAACACGATGCAAAGATCCAGCGCAGCCTTGGGCGCAAACCGTATGGGGCCGCCCGTGATGACGAAGCGCTGCTCCTCCCCTTCATTGGATCTGAATGGCGCGAGCGTTCCACTGATGATCTCGCGCAGGCCGGCGCCTTTCCATTTCTCCCGGGTCAACAGATCGTGGGAACGCGCCAGAGCGGAAAGGCGTGATTTGATGATGTGTCGCAAGGTTGGTCGATCCGCATCCGAACGCAAGGCTTGCCGCACGATGGCCTGAACCGTCGCCAGGGTGTTCTTCACGCGATGGTTCATCTCGTCGATCAGCATCTTCGCCTGCGCTTGCGCCTGCTTGTGTTTCGTAAGATCGAAGAAAGAGACGAAATGTTGAATGATCTGTCCTTCCTTGTCGAACACCGGATTGACGAAGAGCGCAGCCCAGAAGCCGCCGCCATCCTTGCGGCGGCATTTCACTTCGCAATCGACGCCCGATCCGCGCTGGAATCCGCGCTTGATGGCGGCCACCACGCCTGCATCGGCGTCTTGGGCAAACAGAGAATAGATACTCTCACCCAGCAATTCGGCGCGATGATGTCCTGTCAGCGATAAAAGGCTGTCATTGGCGAAAATGATGGGGCAGGCGGGATCGCGCGCATTGGTGAAGACAATGGGCATGCGCGTCAATTCGCCCGCGACCACGAACGGCCCCAGGCCACGCTGGAAGACGCCAACTTCAGCTTCAGCGCTTTTTTGCGCGTCGGATTTCCTGGCCATCGGCAAAGGTCCAGCCTAACGCGCCCTGCGACGAGCGCCCTGCTGATCAAACCTCAACCGTTCACAGACTCCAGACCCGCAATGGAGGTAGACTTGAGCCTTGCGCGAATGCTTTCACCGTCCGCCAGGAATGAGCTTCAGGGCGTCTGGATGCAAAGGCCAAGTCGCGCGCCAGGCCGCCGCGAGGCCCGGCTCCACCCCCAGCAGGCTTACATAGGTGGTTTGCGGGCGGCCATGCACGCTCAGGGGCTTGCGCGCCAGCATGCGCGACACGGGAATGCCGCCTGTTTCCGCCCGCCCGCAGGCCAGCGGTACGCACTGGCATGACAGGGCGAGACGATAGAAGGCGGCAGGCGTCCATGGACGCACATGGGTCGGATCGTCCCAGAAGCTGACAAAGGCGTGGTCGGCAGGATCATCCGAAGCGCGCGGAATGGCCGAAAGTTCGCTGGGCGCCTCGATCCAGATCAGCCCGCCCGGCGCCGTCACCCGCGCCAGCTCTGCAAAAAACGGGATCGGCTGATCCATATGTTCCAGCACATGGGCTGCGACGGTCAGTTGGCCGCTGTCGTCGGCAAGATCGATCTGCGCGTCGTTCATCACCGCAAAGCCCGCGCCTGCGGGACGCCCCGGAGGCTCGGTGCGGTCAAGGCCGATCAGGCGGTGGCCATGATCGGCGCAAGCCTGCGCCAGACGCCAGCCAAAGCAGCCGATGTCGAGCACGGCGCTTTCAGCGGGGAGATCCGCGATCATCCTGGCGACATCGGGCACATGGGTCATCATCGACGCTTTGTCCTCAAATGCCCGATCCGAACGCCCAGGCCCGTGAGAGGCCCGTACACGATCCAGCAAAGCATGGGTGAATTATCACGGACGGAGAAAGGGGTGGATATTTTCTTTCCGCAATCGGCCTAGGGCCCGGCGACGAGACCGGTTTCCTGCATGATGGCGAGGGCCGTCGTTCCCCGCAGCCAGGTCAGCAGGTCCCGCCCGCGCTCGGGCGCTTGCGCCTGTTTGCCAGCCGCCGCGACGAAAGGCGTGCCAAGACCCATGGCTTCGGGGATCAGGCCGGTGAAAGTGACGCCATCCACCGTGATGATCTCGCTCACCAGCGTGATCACGGCGTCAGGATGGCCCTTCGCCACGGCTGCGGAGACAACCGATCCCGGGCCGTCGATGAAGTGGGCGCGCGATTGCAGATCGGCGCCAAAGCCAAGGCGCGTGGCGGCCGCCAGAATGTCATTGCCCAGATTGGTGCCCGCTTTGGGGTCCGAAAGGCCGACAGACGGCAGGGCGCGAATGAGGTCCGCAAAAGCCTCCACCGTGTCGATGGCGCGCGGTGGCAGGCCGGCCCGCAGGCCCATGCCCACGGGGCTCTTGGCCACGATGAAGCGCGTGTCGGAGTCCAGCTGCGCGGACGCCGCCTCGTCGATGCTGCCGAGCGTCACGACAGCGACGTCGAATCCCGTTCCGGCCGACACCAGTTCGCGCGTTCTGGCGGGCGCGCCGAAGGTGAGCTGGACCGCCACGCCCGTCGTTTGCGTGAACAGGGGAGCGATCTTCTCCATCGCGGCCCTGTAGCCGCCCGCGCAGATGACGTGAATGGTCGGTTGCTCCGGATTCATTGTTTCCTCATGCGCGCCGCAGGAGCGCTTTTTCGTCTCGATGGGGCCGAAAGTCGGCCCTTCCAGCGCAAATGATCGGCCATTTCCTGTTCCTTTGCAAATGAACAGGCCCTTCTTGCGGGGTGGGCGAGTCTGTGGTCTGGATGCCCGAAAGTCGCCGCCAGAGCCAGAGGCGCCGACGCCTGAGGGGACCATGCACATGCGTTTCAGAACACGATCGGGCCTCGGGATCGCCTATCGCTCGCGCGGGCAAGGCCGCACCATCGTGCTCCTGCATCCGGTGGGCCTGTGCGGCGCCTTCTGGGACCCGGTCGTGGCGGAACTGGAGCATGAGTTCCGCCTCATCACGCCCGACGCGCGCGGCCATGGCGACAGCGACGTGCCCGGCGAAGGCTTCGGACATGATGACCTGTCCGATGATGTGGCCGAACTCATCCGCGCCGTGGGTCAGGCGCCGACCATCGTGGTGGGCTGTTCCATGGGCGGCATGACGGCACAGGCCCTCAGCGTGCGGGCGCCGGACCTTCTGGCGGGCGTCGTCATCGCCAATACGGCCCATCGTCGCAACGATCAGGGCCGCGCCACCATGGAGCAACGGGCGGAGGCGGCGCTCAAGGGCATGCCGACTGTGTTGCACACGACCCTCACCCGTTGGTTCGACGCCGAACTACAGGTGCTGCGGCCCGACCTCGTATTGAAGGCGCGCGACTGGCTTCTGGCGGCGGATCCGGTTGTGCATTGCTGGTCATGGCGCGCCATCCGCGACCTGAGCTATGCGACCCAACTGGAAACAATGCGTCGCCCTGCCATGGTGATCGCTGGCTTGCGCGATCAATCAACGCCGGTCAGCGCCATGAAGGACCTGGCGGCCACTATTCCCGGCGCCGATTATCGCGAGCTTGATACAGGCCATCTGGCGCCGCTGGAACAACCCGCGCAATTCGCCGCCCTGCTGCGCGCCTTCGCCAACCGCGTCCATGCGGATTGAGCGGCGCCTCTCAGGAAGAGGCAAAAATATCTGACGCCGTGGATGCCGCCAAGGCGAGCCGCCCCCTCCATTTGGTGATTGCGTTCTGAAATGACCATTTTGGAGCCGAAAAGTCGCGCTAACGCAATTCTTGTCTGGAATGTGATTTACTGCTACGTCCCCACACTCGGTAAGGCTTTAGGGTCATTCAGGGGAAAATCCCGTTATGATGGATGCTATTGGCGCGGGGCTCTGGGCTTTGATCGGCAATCCCCAGACAATGGGGCTCATGCTGATCGCCGTTTTCATTGGGCTCATTGTCGGGGCGACGCCGGGCATCGGCGGGCGGCTCTCCATCGCTCTGGCCATTCCCTTCGTTTTCGGCATGGACATGACCCAGGGCGCGGTGTTCCTGCTCACGATGCATGCGGTGAACGGAACCAGCGGTCAGATCTCCAGCATCATGTTCGGGGTTCCCGGCGATGGCGATGACGCGGCGACCACCATCGACGGCTATCCCATGGCCAAGAAGGGCGAGGCGGGGCGGGCGCTTGGCGCGAGCATCACGGCTTCGGGCGTCGGCGGCATCATTGGCGCGGGCGTTTTCGCCGTGATGATCCCGGTTCTGGAGCCGGTCGTTCTCGCCTTCAGCCCCGCGGAATTTTTCCTGCTCGCCATTCTCGGCATTACATTCATCGCCTTCCTTGCAGGCAAGGGTCAGATCTTCAAGGGCATCATCGTTGGCCTCTTCGGCATGATCCTTTCCACCGTCGGCATGGACCCGCAGACCGGAACGCCTCGCTATGCCGGCGACTACCTCTTCCTCTGGGATGGGCTGAGCGTCGTCACCTGCGTGCTCGCCGTCTTCGCGGTGCCGGAGATGATCGCACTCGCCTCGCGGGGCGGATCCATCTCCGCCGTCTCGGCCGAAACCGCCAGTTTCTCCTACAAGCAATTGTTCCAGGGCGTGATGGAAGTCCCGCGTCACTGGAATCTTGTGCTGCGCACCTCCATGATCGGCGCCCTGATCGGTATGATCCCCGGCCTTGGCGGCTCGGCGGCGGCCTGGATGTGTTACGGCCACGCCGTGCAGACGTCGAAGACGCCAGAACGCTTTGGCCATGGCGCCGTGGAAGGGGTCATCGCCCCCGAGACCGCCAGCAACGCCAAGGAAGGCGGCTCATTGCTGCCGACCCTGTTCTTCGGCATTCCCGGCTCGTCGGGCATGGCGGTGCTGATGGGCGCCTTTCTGATCCTGGGCATCCAGCCCGGCCCCACGATGATCACCCAGCATCTGGATCTCGTCTGGACCCTCATCTGGGCCCTGGTGCTCGGCAACCTGATCGCCGTGAGCTTCCTGCTCTTCATCACCCGATGGGTTGCGCTGCTGACCTTTGTGAATGGCGCGGTGCTGGTTCCCTTCATTCTCGTCCTGGTCACCGTCGGCGCCTATGCCAACGAGGGCCAGTGGGAAAACCTCGTCATCCTGATGGGCATCAGCGTGATCGGTTGGGGGTTGATGCGCTGGGATTGGCCGCGCGCGCCCTTCGTGATCGGCCTGGTGCTCGGCAAGATCGCCGAGGAGTCCCTGCACAAGGCCCTGGGCCTCTGGGGCTTCGGCTTCTTCACTCGTCCCCTGTCGCTGGTGCTGATCGCGATGATCGTGGCCACCATCGGCTACGCCATCTACAACAACGCCAAGGGCAAGAATGTCATGCCAGCGGGAGCGGGCTCATGATCAAGGTTCGCAATCCCATGACCTATTTCATGTTCGCTGTCTTTGCGGTCATGCTCTATGTGGCCTTCGGCTATCCCGAGGGCGCGCGTTTCATGCCGCTTGTCGTCGGCGTGCCGGCGATTCTCCTCTGCGTCCTGCAGATGGTTCTCGATCAGCGCGCCGCTCCGTCCGCTGCGAAGGACAATCGCAGCGAAATGGAGAAAGCCGAGGAACGCGTCTCCCAGATGACTGGCCGTCAAATGGAGTTTGAAGCCGCCCAGATCGCTCCCGGCGTCGATGTGGTTGAAAACGATGACAGCGTCTCCGCCAATCGCGAATTCGTCATCTGGGGTTATATCATCGGCTTCGTGGCGGGCATTCTGCTGCTGGGCTTCAACATAGCCGTGCCGCTGTTCCTGCTCTTCTATCTGCGTCGCGAGGCGCTTTGCTCGTGGACAAGGTCAGCCGTCTACAGCGCCATCGGCTGCGCTTTCATCCTGGGCGGCCTGACCTGGGGCCTCAAGTTGCAGTTGCACGCGGGGTTCCTGACAGGCGCCCTGCTGGGTAGCTCGTGAGCCAGACTCAAAACGGTTTCATCGAGGGGACAAAATCATGAAGCACTTTCGGACATGTCTCGCCGCCACCTTTGCGGCTCTCGGACTTCTTGGCGGTTCCGCCCACGCGCAGGAAGGCGTCGCCTTCTACAACGGCAAGACTGTCAGTTACATCGTCGCGACGGCCCCTGGCGGGGGTTACGATTCCTATGGTCGCCTTGTTGCGGAGTTCATGCAGAAATATCTGCCCGGCTCTACCTTTGTCGTGCGCAACATGCCCGGCGCAGGCCATCTGATCGGAGCCAACGCCCTTTACGCGTCAAAGGCCGATGGCTTGACCCTCGGGACCTTCAACACCGGTCTCATCTATAATCAGATCGTCGCCAATGAAGGGGTGAAGTTCGACCTGAACAAATATTCGTGGATCGGCAAGGCCGCCTCGGATGCGCGCGTCTTCGCCATCGCCGCCCAGTCGCCGATCAAGACCTGGCAGGACCTTTTGGCCTCGAAAGAGACGGTGAACTTCGCCACCGCAGGCGTCGGAAGCGCCTCCTTTGTGGAGACGGTGATCCTCACCAAGGCCCTGGGCCTGCCGATCAAGATGCAGACCGGCTATAATGGCTCGGATGACCAGCTCGCCATGCGGCGCGGCGAAATCACTGGCTCCATCGCCTCGCGGTCCTCCTATGACCAGTTCATCAAGAACGGATTTGGGCGTTACATCGCGCAGATCGGCGGCCACGACAGCGACACCCCGCAACTGAAGACGCTGTTAAAGGACGCCAAGGGCCTGGAGCTTCTTGCGCTCATCGAGAGCACGAGCGAGATCGCGCGTCTCACCGCAGGCCCTCCCGGAGTCCCGGCGGCCCAACTCGCCGCTTTGCGCGACGCCTATAAGAAGGCGATGGAGGACAAGGAACTTCAGGCCCGCGCCGAGAAGCTGGAACGGCCTGTCGAGCCGCTCTATGGCGATGACATCACCAAAATGATCGCGGCCGCCCTGAATCAAACCCCGGAAACAGTCGTCTTGCTGAAAGACGCCATGGGGAAGAAGTAGGATCAGCCCGCAAATCGCAGGCTCCACCAGAAGCCGTTCCAACCGCAAGACCGCCTCAAAGGGCGGTCTTTTTTATGCATTTCAGGAGCGATCCCCTCCCCGGGGGCGCTTTCAGGATCGCCCCCAATCAGGCCATCTAGCAAAAAAGACAGTTGCAGATAAGATCAGGAAAAGAATGGGCCCTGCCAGGGCTGACATCAGGAGGGGACCTTGAAGATCACCAAGATCGAAGATTTTCATGTCGACGGTGGCTGGGACAGTTACGCCTTCTTGAAAATCAGCACGGACGCCGGACTTGTGGGCTGGTCCGAATATGGTGAGCGACGCGGACGCAAGGGATTGACTGGTTTGATCCAGACCCTTGGCGCGGTCGTGATCGGACAGGATCCTCTCGAATTGAACCAGGTCGAGAATATCATGCTGTCCTTCGTGCGGACCACCAGTGGCGGCTTGAACGCCCAGGCTGTGGGCGCCATCATGAACGCCCTGCTTGATATCAAGGCGAAGGCGGCGGGCCTCTCCGTCGCCGACCTCCTGGGCGGCGCCGTGCGCGAGAAAATCCCGGTCTACTGGTCGCGTTGCGGCGTGGTGCGCGCGACACAGGCGCATCTGTTCGATGGCGAGCTGATCGACAAGCCGGCCATCCGCAAGGTCGAGGACCTGATTGGCGCTGGCAAGGAGGCGCGCGAGCGCGGGTTCAAGGCGATCAAATGCAATCTGCTTGTCTTTGACGACAAGGGTGGACGCGTCCACAGCCCCGGTTCAGCGCGAGGCCTCGGCCATCCAGAATTGAATGTCGAGGAATATCTTGTGGAGGCTTTGATCGCGCAACTTTCGGCGCTTCGCGAAGGTGCGGGAAAGGACATGCGCCTCATCTGCGACCTTAATTTCAATTACAAGACGGAGGGCTTCAAACGTTTCGCCAAGGCGGTGGAGCCCTTCCATCTGATGTGGCTCGAAATGGACAGTTTCGACGCCAAGGGCCTGTCACATATCCGGCAATTCTCCTCCACGCCGATCGGCTCCCTCGAAGCCATCTTCGGACGCAAGGCGCTGCGTCCCTATCTTGAAGAGCGCTCCGTCGATGTCGCGATCATCGACGCCATGTACAATGGACTGCCGGAATCCCTGCGCATGGCCAGCATGTGCGACGCCTATGAAATCAATGTGGCGTCGCATGCATTCGCCGGTCCTCTGGCGAGCGTTATGAGCGCGCATTTCTGCGCTGTCGTACCGAACTTGCGCATCATGGAAATGGATGTCGATGAAGCGCCATGGCGGAGCAGCCTCCTCACCAATCCGTTCACTCTGGAGAATGGTCATTTCATCCTCCCCAAGGGAATCGGGTGGGGAACGGATGTGGATGAAGCCATGCTGGTCAGACATCGCAGTTCATGAGCGGAAACAGGTTCATCATTACAGGTATTCCGGGAAACCATGGAGGACGCCATGAAAAACCAGTTTCGCTGCATAACGCTTCTTGTTTCGTGTCTGTGCGCCATGGCGTCCACCGCCAACGCAGCAGACGCCGCTCTGATTGAAGCCGCCAAAAAAGAAGGACAAGTGACCTGGTATACGGTGCAGACGATTCCGCAAATCGTGCAGCCGCTGGTCGCCGGGTTCGAAAAGAAATACGGCGTCAAGGTCAATTACATCAGGGCC
>Ga0114974_10002341_pt1 | contig 14546 bp, 3 predicted proteins | sample S_130206_EF_Meta_FD_87318 | JGI IMG/M metagenome (GOLD analysis project Ga0114974, IMG submission 87318) | Freshwater microbial communities from Lake Simoncouche, Canada to study carbon cycling - S_130206_EF_MetaG | ecosystem: Environmental > Aquatic > Freshwater > Lake | place: Lake...
TATTCTCAAAATACTTCTATAACACAAATTATTACAAGTGTTATTACAGAAAGTGAATTTGCAAAGAAAAATTTAAAACCAGAAAACTGGACCGATGGTATGATTACTTGGTTTAGAATTGATGTACAGGTTCAAATACTTGGACACGATACTGTACGTAATCAAAAAGCTAAAAAATTAATTATTAGAGTAATGCCATACATGGTGCATAGTTCAGTGTTCTCCCCACCAGGGGCAGCCTTAGTTGGTGAACAAGCATTAAAAGATAGAATTGTTAAACAGTACGATTATATCTATACGGGACAAAATAACGATTTATTAAAATTTGATATACAAATTAATAATGCTTTTTACACTGGAATTTCTCCAACAGCAGACGGTACCGGTGGTAGAACATCAAACAAAGATATTAACAGCGCAGGCAACGATGATATTGAACGCTCTAATATAGGAACTGGAGCCGCCGGTCCAGAAACAGAATTCTCTCCAACAGGTACGCCGTCAGTTAAGCCGGATACCGCAGCAGCTAAAAAACTTATGGGCGGATCTGGAAACATCACAACAGCAGTAGATATTGCCCAACAATTTCACAAAGCCTTTACTTCTAATGTAACTGATATGATCTCGATAAATTTTGATATCATGGGAGATTCATACTGGTTATCAGACAGCGGAATCGGTGGATACATTGCAGGAGCAGAACCTATGTCATTAAAAACTGATGACGATTCTGTTAACTTTGAAGGCGGTGATACCTACGTTTATCTGAGATTTAGAAGTCCGGTTGAACCTAAGGAAGGAAACGGAGATTACCTATTTGTTGATAAAGCAGACAGCCCGTTTAGCGGAATTTATAAAGTAATTAAAGTAGATCATATTGTAAATGATGGTGCTTTTAAACAAAGTCTTAAAGCAATTAGATTACCATTGCAAGCTAGCGACTTCCAAGGAACCCCACCAGTTGCTAAACCAGCAGCATTGAAAGGAATTACTGGAACGTTGAAAGACCCAACATCACCAATTGATGATACTGGCGAATACCCTGAAGGATTCACCGCACCAGACGACCTTAACGATTTTTACGGATAATATATGGCAATAGAAGGAAGACGATCGGAACAAGTAAACCAAGCCAAAGCAGGTATTGGTAACGGACCTTATCTAGCTAAGGTAGTAAGTCACCTTGACCCGTCGTTCATGTCAAGCCTTGAAGTAACACTACTACGTGACCAAGGTAATACTGTCGGCGACGAGGGACAGACTTATGTAGTCAAATATATGACTCCGTTCTTTGGAAGCACCTCATACGAGTTTATGGGTACTAACAAAGGTAATGCAGATGCTTATAACGATACACAAAAAAGTTATGGCATGTGGTTCACTCCACCGGATGTAGGTGTAACAGTAATGGTCTTATTTGTTGACGGGAATCCATCTGAAGGATATTGGATTGGATGTATCCCATCTAAATTTGCTAATAGTATGATTCCAGCGATCGGCGGTTCTGATCAAGTTGACATTAGCCCAGCAGACAAAGCCAAGTATGCAACCAGTCAACAATTACCTGTTGCTGAAGTTAATAGAAAAGCTAATGATCTTACCAAAGGAGCAAGTATTGACAAAGTTAAACGTCCAGTACATCCTATTGCAGATAGATTTCTAGAGCAAGGAACGCTCGAAGACGATGTTCGCGGAGTAACAAATTCCTCAGTTAGGAGAGACATCCCTAACATGGTATTCGGTATTAGTACTCCAGGTCCACTAGACAAACGTGACGGCGCAAAGAAATCATATGTAGGAAGAAAAGATTCTCATAGCCCCACCCCTGTTCCAGTAAGTAGGCTCGGCGGAACACAGTTAGTATTTGATGACGGTGACGATCAGTACCAACGTAAAAAGCCTGCTAGCAAAGGCGGTGTAGAATATGCTGATATATTAGCAGGAGAAAAAGGCGAAGCTAATATTCCATATAATGAATATTTTAGAGTTCGTACTAGAACCGGACATCAGATACTTTTACACAACTCAGAAGATTTGATCTACATCGGTAATGCTAGAGGCACAACCTGGATTGAATTAACTAGTAACGGAAAAATAGACATCTACGCAGAAGATAGTATCAGCGTACATACTAAAAATGATCTTAACATTCGTGCAGATCGAGACATTAATATGGAGGCAGGCCGTAACATAAACATGAGAACCGTTACTGGAAACCTACACGCTGATGTAAAAAAGAATTTAGAATTTGTAGTTGACGGCAACGGTTTTTTAACTACAAAAGGAGCAGTTCATGTAAATGCCACAGGCAATCTTAATTTAACATCAACAGCCAATTCCAGTATTAGAAGTGCGCATCACTATGAAACAGCTGGAAAGATTGACATGAACGGACCAGCAGCAGCAACAGCTACTAAAGCAGTAATATTAACTTTAAATGAAAACCTCGAAACAGACGGTACCTTAGATTGGGCAAAAACGAAATATCTAAAATCAGTTCCGCTGAAGAGTATTATGAAACGTATTCCGATGCACGAGCCTTGGCCGCAGCATGAAAATTTTGCTCCAACATTCTACACACCGGAAAACACAGATAGGGATATACCATAATGGCAACACTATACAATCAAAAAACCGTCGCGACAAACACCGCATCTGTCGGATCACAGGGTGCCACGGCATTTACATATAAAGGGTTTAATTCTTCACAAACTAAAACTCAATTCAAGCTGTTTGATATTGACTTAGTTAAGCAAGATTTAATAAATCATTTTTATATTCGTAAAGGTGAAAAACTAGAGAATCCGGACTTTGGAACAGTTATCTGGGATTTATTATTTGAACCGTTCACAGAAGATGTTAAAAAAATGATCGCAAGCGATGTTGAAGCGATCATTAACTATGACCCTCGCATTGCTGTAAATGCGGTTATTGTAGATAGCACAGACCAAGGAATAAGAATAGAAGCTGAATTAATATACCTGCCTTTTAATTTAAACGAAAAACTTAAATTAGAGTTCGATAAAAGCAATCGTACAATTAACTAAGCAGTTTATTTTCCGCGATAAATATAGAATAGGAAGGTAAAATGACCGCTACAACTAGACAAAATAATTTAATTCTTAACGAAGATTGGAAAAGAATCTATCAGACATTTAAGAATGCTGACTTCAAAAGCTACGATTTTGAAAATCTTCGTCGTGTAATTATTGATTATATTAGAGAAAATTATCCAGAAGATTTTAATGATTACATTGAATCTAGCGAATATCTCGCCTTAATTGACGCTATTGCATTTTTAGGACAGAGTTTAAGTTTCCGAATTGACCTAGCAAGTAGAGAAAACTTCATTGAATTAGCAGAGCGCAAAGAAAATATTTTACGCCTAGCTAGAATGTTAAGCTATAACGCTAAACGTAATATTGCCGCCGAAGGATTGTTGAAGTTTGACACAATTAGTACTACAGAAGACATTGTTGATGGAAATGGAAAAAATCTAGCGCAACAAGTTATTATCTGGAATGACCCAACAAACACTAACTGGAACGAACAATTCTTACTAGTTTTAAATGCAGCAATGTCTGACAACACAGAATTTGGTCGTAGCCAAGGAACAGCATTTATTGACGGTATTCAAACAGACCAATACCGGTTCAGAACAACATCGAGAGATGTCCCTATCTATACATTTGTAAAAACAGTTGCTGGTCGTAGAATGGCGTTTGAATTAGTGAGCACATCGTTCCTAGGTAAAGAATCGCTATATGAAGAAGAACCAACACCCGGCAACCAATTAGGATTTATCTACAAGAACGATGCACGTGGCCCATCAAGTCCAAACAACGGCTTCTTTTTACTTTTTAAACAAGGTAGCCTAGAAGTAGCTAATTTTAAAATTGATGTTCCAGTAACGAACGAAAAAGTAGCAGTTGATGCTCAGGGCATCAATAATAGTGATGTTTGGTTATTTGCTCTAAGCTCTCAAGGAGGCCAATCAACAAAGTGGACGCAAGTGCCAAATTTAGTTGGAAACAATATTGCCTACAACAGCTTATCAAATCAAGTTAAAAATATCTACATGATTAATACTAGGGAAAATGATAAAATTGATTTGTTATTTTCAGATGGAGTGTACGGAAATTTACCGAAAGGTAATTTTAGAATTTACTATCGAGTAAGCAATGGTCTATCATATTCCATCACTCCTGCAGATATGCGCGGAATCACAATTTCTATTCCTTATGTAAACACCTCCGGAGCAGCTCATACCTTAACAGTAAGTATGAGTTTAAAATATACTAAATCATCTTCAGCGCCATCGGAGTCTGTAGACTCAATTAGAGCAAATGCTCCAGCAACATATTATACACAAAATAGAATGATCACTGGCGAAGATTACAATCTTGCTCCGCTAGCAAGTAGTCAAGATATTTTAAAAGTAAAAGCAATCAATAGAACATCGAGCGGAATATCTAGAAATTTTGATTTAATCGATGCCTCGGGCAAATATAGTAGTGTTACGGTATTTGCTGATGACGGATACATTTATAAAAATCCAAGTGAAATGGTTTCTAGTTTTAAATTTGTTAATAAGGTCGATATCTACAATTTCATTAGACAATATTTAGAAACCATTTTATCAGATACAGATACCTACAACTTTTATCTTACAAAATTTACAAAGGTAATATTTGTTGACGATACTTCGTTATGGACAGACGTTGTGACACTTAACGGCTCAAGCACCGGGTATTTTAAAAATTCAGTAGACAACACTAAATTAAAAACTGGAGTTTATACAAATAACACATTGAAATATCTTACACCTGAGTCATTGATTAAGTTTGTCACCCCACCAGGCAAAGCATTTAAAAAAGGTGCGATAGTAACAGCAGATGCAACAGATCCATTACAGACTTCCTATATATGGGCTAAAGTTATCAGTGTTGCTGGTGACGGAACAAATGCAGGAAGAGGAGCCCTTACTACCGGGCTTGGGCCAGTGACGTTAAGCAGTACGATCCCAACAGGTGCGATAGCATCGCGGCTAGTGCCAAAATTTGTTTCTAATTTTCCTACTTCTCTTGAAACTGAAATTGTGAATTTAGTGTTTGCTAATATTAATTTTGGTCTTCGCTATGATGTAACAGATACTACATGGAAAATTATTACGCCATCTAACCTTAATCTAGTTGATGATTTTAACTTAGGTAAAGCTGGAGATATTAGTAATTCAAATTTAGACGCCTCGTGGATTATCGCATTTATTAAACAACCAGATCGATATGTTGTGAAATCAAGAGGAATGGAATATGTATTTGGTAGTATTCAGCAGAATAGATTTTACTTTGACCCAGGTCAAAAAATTTACGATAGTCTTAACGGGACAGTAATCAAGGACCAAGTTAAGGTATTGGGTATTAATACCGCTTCCGATAAGATTACACAATTAGTGCAAGATATTCCTTTTGAAATTAGCGATAGTATAAAATATGAAGATGGATACCAAAGTACTAACGAAATTAAATTAGGTTTTTATGACAGCAATAATGACGGAGTAATTGACGACCCTGACGAATTTGAAAGAGTTGTTGGATTAGATTCCGACACTCCGTTTATCTTTTTTAAACAAGTAGTCGACACAACAGGATCTATTGTTTATCAGTACCTTGATAATTCTAATGACACTATTATTCCTATACGACGAGAACTTGACGTAAACATTAATGACCCGTATATAAATGGTCAATTGTTTTATTTTTATGATAGCACAGAAAATGTTATAAAGCGTATTGATAGAACAACAAATACTTTTGTCATTGACAATACATACAGAGGAAATATTGGCCGTGCAGGTATAAAATTTCAATATATCCATAATGCAAATGTAGATCGTAGAATAGATCCAAGTGTTAGCAATATTATTGATGTGTATCTGTTAACAAGATCTTACGATACAGATTTTAGAAATTATTTGTCCGGTCTCACTCCGAGTCCAGGAGTTCCAACTTCCGATAGTTTACGAATCAACTTCGGTTCAAATTTAAATGCAATTAAATCTATTAGCGATGAAATTATTTTTCATCCTGTAACATACAAGGTATTATTTGGCGCTGCTGCAGATAGCAAATTACAGGCCGTGTTCAAAATAGTAAAAAATCCAAGTCGCACATCGAATGACAACGATCTTAAAGTTAGAATTATTTCAGCAATTAACACATTCTTTGATGTGTCTAATTGGGATTTTGGTGATAAGTTTTACTTGTCAGAACTGATTACATATGTAATTAATTCAACGTCACCTGATATTTCTAATATGACAATAGTACCAAAACAAGCATCGCAGTCCTTTGGCAGCTTATTTGAAATACAAAGTAAGGCAGACGAAATTTTTGTTAGCGGAGCTACAGTGGATAATATTGAAATTGTATCTTCTATAAATGCAGCAGAGATCGGCGCGATCTCTTCAACGATTGTAACATCTACTAGTAATAATTAATTATGGCAAATAAAGTATTTCCTAAAAGTCAACTTCCGATTCGAAAAACTGCGGATTTCCTTCCACAGGTATTTCAAACAGACGCTAACGACAAATTCTTTAACGGAGCATTTGATCCGTTAATTCAACCAGGAACATTAGAAAAGACCGTTGGCTATGTTGGTAAGAGATACGGTAAAACTTATAAAGGCAGTGACGTTTATCTTGACACTGATAATACTTTAAGAAGTCGATATCAGTTAGAGCCAGCAATTGTTATTCGAAACAACGGCGAAGTTGAACGATTTTATGATTATATTGATTTAAAAAATATGTTAGCTTTCTTTGGTAATACCGAAGAACGTGATGATCTAACAATGCATCAGTCTCATTACTCTTGGAATCCACCAATTGATTGGGACAAGTTTATTAACTATCGAGAATATTACTGGGTTCCAAGCGGACCACCACCATTACGAGTATACGGTCAAAATTCTACAGTGACCAGCACTTATAGAGTAAAGTTAGCAGAACAATCAGCATTTGTTTTCTTTCCAGACGGCTATACAAATAATCCAACGCTTACTCTATATCGCGGCCAAAAATACAAATTTATTGTTAATGCTCCAGGCAACGGTTTTTCTATCAGAACTTCATATGATACTGGGTCGTTACTTTATGTTCCTGACATGGCTTACCAAGCCGGTTCGTTGGTATTATTTGATGGCGGTCTCTGGAAAGCTAAAGTATCAATCGCACCAGGAGATGGAAGTACTATTGACAAAAATTCTCAAGATTGGGAATTTGTTGAGCTAGCTAACAGCCCAACAGCATTAGATTATACTAGTGGTCTCACAAATAACGGTGCAGAAACAGGAACAGTAACATTTGATGTACCATACGATACACCGGATGTGTTATATTATCAAAGCAAAACAGATCCAAATAGATTTGGTAGAATTTTAATTGAAGATATTGTTTCTAATACTACACTTGATATAGAAAAAGAAATTTTAAACAAAGTGACTTACACCAGTGGAAATAACATTTCATTTAGTAATGGTATGGTTGTTTCGTTTGGCGGAACTGCTACTCCTGCAAAATATTCTAAAGGTAATTGGTTAGTTGAGGGCGTTGGAACAAAAATTAGTCTTACACTGTTTGACGACCTAGTAGTTCCGGTATTATCAGCTACTCGACCAGAAGTATTATTTGACAATGACGGATTCGATGACGTTCCCTACGATGATGCGACAACATATCCTTCCTCTCAAGATTATATTACAATTGCGAAAAGCAGTAAAGATGCGAACCCGTGGTCTAGATATAATCGATGGTTTCATAAAAGTGTTTTAGACTATTCACATCGAATTTCAGGTTCAAATTCTCCTTTCGATTCATCTGAAACAGCTAGAGCAAAACGTCCTATTATTGAATTTCAATCAAATCTAAAATTGTTCCGTCACGGGTCTTATGCGAAAGCGCCAGTTGATTTTATTGACACGTTTACAAAAGATGTATTTTCTAAAATTGAAGGAAGTACCGGATATAATATCGACGGCGAAGATGTATTTGAGAGATCTAGAATTTTAGTTGTCGCAGATACAGACTCCCTAGCCAATAATCAAATATACGAAGTTAACTTCATCGTATTCGAAGGCCGAAAACAAATAACTTTAAAAACAGTCGAAGACACCCCGTCCGTAATCGGAGAGACTGTTTTAATTAAACGCGGCACAGAAAATCAAGGACTCATGTACTATTTTGACGGTAGTTCTTGGTTACCGAGTCAGGAAAAAACAAAGGTAAATCAACCACCACTATTTGATGTATTTGATGATACAGGAATTAGTTTTGGTGATAGAGAAACGTATCCTGTTTCGACATTCTCGGGAACTAAAATTATCAGTTATACGGAAAGTTCCTCGGGTATCGTTGACAAATATTTAGGATTTGCCTTAAGCCACCTAAACATTGATAATATCGGAGATATACAATTTACCAATGACTGGGACGTTGATGTGTTTACCTATGAAGTTGATCGCCAAGCAGTTACTGATCGAATCTTAACAGGGTATTACAAATTTAATGATACGGGTGAATACGCCAACGGTTGGATAGAAACTAATAACAAATATATTCAACCAATCATCGATTCTCAGATCGTTGCAGTTGCAACATCGTCAGTAACACTTACTACTATAGATTGGGATAAGTTAGATAAAGATGCTGAAATTTATTTTTATCTCAACGGAGTAAAAATAACTACACCATATACTAGAAAAGATAAAACTTTTACATTCAGCAGAACTTTTACAGCTAGTGATGTAATTGTTGTTAAGATATTTTCAAACATCCCACCTGATACCGGATATTATGAAATTCCTGTAGCGTTAGAAAAAAATGCAGGAAATCGACCAATCGAGTCGTTTACATTCGGACAAGCAGTGGATCATATTTCGACCGGTTTAGAATTCTATTCTGACTTCACAGGATCTTTTTCAGGTGACAGCGGAAATCTTAGAGATATTTCTGGTTACCAACAATATACAAAACGATTTCTAAAACATGCAAATCTTTCTGGATTATCTATTTTTATTTTAGCTGATACAGATTTTAACATAATCAAATCTATTAAGTTTGCTAAAAAATCCTATACAGAATTTAAAAACAATTTCTTAACAGCAATTGCACAAATTAATTATGATAGTAATATTGCAAATTTTGTTGACGATGCAATAAAAGAAATTACAAAAGCTAAAACAGACGCAACTCCGTTTTCAAACTCAGATATGATCGGCAGCGGGTCATTTACACCGATATATCATACTGTTGAAGATACCGGAATAAAAACTTTTGCATTATCGGAGCAGTTTAGTTTAGATCTTTATCCCACACATACAAGACGTGCGGTTTATGTTTATCACAACGACAGACAGTTAATAGTTAATAAAGAATACGATTTTAATTTAACATTCCCATTTGTTAATCTTAAGATTGATCTTCAAGAAGGCGATAATATTGAAATTAGAGAATATACTTCTACTGCTATTAACTTTATTCCAGAAACTCCTACAAAATTAGGGATGTATAAAAAATATCTTCCTAACAAGTTCTTAGACGATACATATGTTGAACCTCGAATGATGATTCAAGGCCATGATGGAAGTTTAATTACAGCATTTGGCGACTACCGAGATGACGCAATTTTAGAATTAGAATTGCGCATTTACAATAATCTTAAATCAGAGTATGACGAACAAATCTTTAACAATGACGATGTATTAGGGGGATATTATAATACTGGAATCTTCGGTAAAGATAAAATATCTGAAATTATTAATCGAGAATTTTTAAGTTGGATTTCGAATTCAAATGTTGATTATATCACTAACGAATATTTTGATTCTGAAAATTCATTTACCTATACGTATTCTAAAATGTCTGATCCGACAGGAACACAAAATCTTTTAGGGTATTGGAGAGGAATTTATCGATGGTTTTATGATACTGATCGCCCCCATCGTTGCCCGTGGGAAATGTTAGGTTTCAGCGAAAAACCCGATTGGTGGGAAATTGAATACGGTCCAGCACCTTACACTAGCAATAATTTAATTTTGTGGGAAGATCTTGCAAATGGTATTATTAGACAAGGACCTCGTGCGGGGCAATATGCTCGATATTCTAGATCAACATTATTATCACATATTCCAGTCGACGGCGATGGAAAACTATTAAGTCCGTTAGAATCTAATCTTGCACAAAACTTTTCTCTAGCCAATGCCACTGCTGACTTTGCACTTGGCGACGTAGCTCCGGTAGAACACACGTGGGTCAATACTAGTGAATATCCGTTTGCTATTAGTTTAGCACTAGCGTTACTACGACCTATTGATTTTATCGGTCAAAACTTTAATAGAATTCAATCAGTAACAAATATTTTAAATCAAAAGATTTATAGAACATCGGGAACATTCATTACTCAAGAAGATCTGTTACCCGATAATCTCGGAACAACAGATACCAATGGATTAGTAAATTGGGGAGCAGACTATCTCAAGAGTCGAGATATAGATATCGGAATTCTAGGCACCTCAATCATTGCTGCGATCGATGTTGCACTAACACATCGACTAAGCGGGTTTGTTGATCAGACCCAACAAAAGTTTATTTTAGACAGTAAGACTCCGTCGTCAACTTCAGGTAACGTTTTTGTTCCTCCTGAAAACCAAAAGGTATTTTTTAACGTTAGTACTCCAATAAGAACTATCGTTTATAGCGGTGTAATTATTGAAAAATTAGACAGGGGTTGGAAAATACGAGGATACGATAGTCTCCAACCGTATTTTAAATATTTTGAACCAATTCCTACACAAGCTGATGGGTTAATGGCAGTCGGCGGAATAAGTGAAGAGTTTATAGTATGGACCGCCCAACAATTCTTCGGTAACGGTGTTATTATTCAACACCAAAATGAGTATTATAGAAGCCTAGGTAGTCATACCTCGGGATTATCGTTCGATTCTACGTTATGGAAAAAACTTCCCGGGTTACCTAAGAAAAATGCTGTCGAAGCGTTGAATAGAAAAACATTCAACACAGTTTCTGAAGCTATATTAAACTATGGAACAGTCCTAACAACTATTCAGTCAGTAGTTGATTTCTTCTTCGGATATGAACAGTATCTAATTTCTCAAGGATTTAAATTCGATCGATATGACAGTGATAATAAGGTTACACAAAACTGGACAACAAGTGCAAAAGAATTTATGTACTGGACCGTTCATAATTGGGCCACTGGGTCACTAATTACATTAAGTCCAGCTGCTGAAAAATTAGATATGTCTTTTGCTATCGGTGTTCCGGCTAATTTACTAGATAGTTTTTACGATTATCAAGTGTATAAGAGTGATGGCACTCCGATCGCTCCGACCTATCTAAATATTAAACGTGAAGTTCAGCATGTAACAGTAGAAACAACAAATACTACCGATGGAATTTATTTCTTTAAGACACATTTAGTAATTAAAGAACACGTTGTTATTTTCGACGACCGTACAGTGTTTAATGATGTTATATACGATAAAACCACAGGCTATAGACAAGAGAGAATCAAATCAAGAGGATTCCGTACAGTTGATTGGGCCGGTGATTACACTAGTCCTGGATTTATATACGACAACGTAAATATTTCAGTATGGCAACCTTACACTGATTATAAACTCGGTGATATTGTGTCATATAAAGAAAATTCTTGGACATGCCAGCAAAATCAAGTAGGTACCTTAGAGTTTGACACTGCAAAATGGTCAATATTAGACTCTACTCCTGCCCGCTCACTAGTTCCAAATTTTGATTATAGAATTAATCAGTTTTCAGATTATTACAATTTAGATTCGGACGGTTTAGAATCAAGCCAGCGTGATCTAGGACGCCACGCAGTTGGTTATCAGAAGAGGGAATATTTACAAAATCTTGCAGAGGATGATGTAACACAGTTCCAGTTGTATCAAGGATTTATTAGAGACAAAGGAACACTAAATGCTGCTACTAAAATATTTGATAAACTTAGCAAGACTGCAGAAGATGCTATTGTATTAAATGAAGAATGGGCATTTCGTGTTGGTACGTTTGGTGGTAAAGATCAACTAAAAGAAATAGAATTTTCTTTAGACAAAGGTAAATTCCAACTTAATCCACAACCGATTGTATTTGTTTCTGCAGAGCCAAGTATAACACTTTTAGATCAATATTTGCGCATACCTCCATCACAGTTTACAAAATCCGATTCGCCGTTTGTAACAAATATGTTACCAAAAGTTATCGCTGATAATTTGCAAACTGCAGGTTATGTTAAGCTAGATCAAGTCGATTATATTCTGAAATCTCGTTCCAATATTGTAAGTGTAGATATTGCTGGAGTTAAAGAGAATGATCATTTCTGGATTACATTTGACGGGTTCTCGTGGACTGTGTTACGACTAAACAAAAAACCAATTTTATCAATTACTTCTGCAACAAAAGTTAGTGCATCAGTCACGTTAACTTTTAATCGTGATCATAAATTAGCGGTGGGCGATATTATTGGAATTTCAGAGATTGTAAATCTTACAGGTTTCTTTGAAATTACAGCAGCGACTTTGCGCACAGTAACAGTTACGGTGGCGGCAAATGCACAAGAGCCATTGGTTGATCAAAGTACGGTATACGGAATTTATGGTTTCACTGAAGCTAGAATTAAATCTCCCGAAGACCTTTTGCCAACGGCAGCAGCGGCGTTAAGGGCAGGATCAAAATTATGGCTCGACTCTGTTGAAGGCATTGGTTGGCAAGTAGTTGAAAAGAACAAGGTATTTGAGTATAAACAACTCAGTAACTACGGAACATCGGTTCCGTTGGGCGCAGGCTCGGCAGTGCTTCATGCAGATATATTAAAACAGACCATTGTAAGTATGCCAGCGTCGTCTGTCGTATCTACCTATCTCGAAAGCGATACATTACAAATTAAACAAGTTATACTTCCAGAGTTAATATTAGAATCAATATTAGGAAACTCTTTTGGATCCGCAATGGCAGTGAGCCCGGATAACCGATGGTTAGTAATTGGAGCTCCAAATACATCTGGTGCATTATCATTTTACAGAGGCGACTACAGTGCTACAGTAGATTACAACGAAGGCGATATTGTTTTATCTCATGGCAAACTATGGACTGCCAATAAGTTTGTTCCTAAAAATAAAGATGATAGCACTCGTAATATTATAGGCCTTGGATCTTCTGATTGGGATATTGCAACAGTCGTATCGTATGATCCTGTTCATGGCACCAATGTTGGGCCGATAAATCAGGGATTGATTAATATCTATCAATGGACGAACAATAATTGGCAGTTGTTTAAAATTTTATTAAGTCCACGAATTGCTGCAAATGAATTATTCGGTAGTAAACTCTCCATAGGTTTTGATGGCTTTGATTACTGGATGTCAGTATCTGCGCCAGGTGCCCTAGCCGATCGAGGAAGAGTATACCTATTCAAGTTCACTGGAACTGAATGGGAAATGCATGAAAATAATAATTATCGCGGCATTTATGAAAGCAATGTAAGATACCATAAAGGTTCTATAGTCTGGTGGGACGGAGACTTATGGGAAGCGCAAGTTGACATTAATGAAGATAGCGCCAGCGATAGTACAATTGCTATTCAAAGCAACGATCCAACATTTGCAGCTGAGTGGAAACAGATAGATCCGGTCTTTACACAAAATTCTTTACCAACAAATATTGCATTAGTTGATGATGGATCAACTCTAGGCCTAGGGTTATTGAGTAAAACACAACAAGCTGAATTAACTAAACAAGGCGACCAGTTTGGTAGCAGTATTGCTATGAACAAAGATGGTTCTATACTAGTTGTTGGAGCCCCGGATAGCGATGGCGAATACTTTGAAAATTACAAAGGTGAATGGAACAAATATCAAGAATATCAAGTTGGTGATGTTGTTAAGTATGTTGGAAATAATAATAATCCTGGATATTCTTCTCAAGGGTATTATAAATTAATCGATCCTAGAAACTGGACAGACGCTACTACTTATGATTCAACATTAACATTTAATAGTGCTAATCAATCTCCAGAAAACGGAGACCCTTGGGTATCAGTAGGAGATAGCTCTTCTAACTCTACGGGGAAAATTTATATCTATCAACGAGATAGTAATCAAATATATCAATTGAAACAAACTATCACAGCACAAACATTAAATGATGTCAACGATACTGGAATTAAAGAATATCTGTATGTAGGTGATAAATTTGGGTTTGCGGTTGATATAGATTCTTCCGGAAAAAACATTGTTGTTTCTAGCCCACTCGCAGATATCAATTTACAAAACCAAGGATCTGTTTATTATTTTAATAGTACAAATTTAAGTACTCCTACATGGAGATTAAAACAAAAATTAGAAAGCTACGAGGAATATAATAATATTTTATTTGGTTCAAGTGTTAGTATTAGTGCAGGAACTGAACGCATTGTGGTAGGTGCAAAGAATACACCATATAAGAAATA
>Ga0114974_10002342_pt1 | contig 14542 bp, 15 predicted proteins | sample S_130206_EF_Meta_FD_87318 | JGI IMG/M metagenome (GOLD analysis project Ga0114974, IMG submission 87318) | Freshwater microbial communities from Lake Simoncouche, Canada to study carbon cycling - S_130206_EF_MetaG | ecosystem: Environmental > Aquatic > Freshwater > Lake | place: Lake...
AGGAGAAGAATAACGTTATTACCGGAAAGGCGGTGTGCCTGTCGTGCACTGGCACTTGCTCTTGCTAACGTGTTGTGCTAAAGTTAAGAACTCCCCTAAAAGGGGTTATTAACTTTGGCCTACAACACTACATAGTCAAGTAGACTAAGTTAAGAGCGCCCCCTCGGGCGTTCTTAACTTTGGCACTTGACGGTAAATGTTACCCCCCTTAAAGGACTTCTCCTACTTTCTTTTAGAATGCCAGAGAAGTCCAAGGCCGATCGTGTCAAGGAGACAGTGACCATTCTTAAGAAACTCAAGGAGGTCGGAGTGCCTGACACGGATGCCGGCTACAGCCTCATTCACAAGCACATGTCCAAGTGGGTGCACGACGGCGAGGCGCTGACTGTGACTGTGCCTCTTATGCGCTACGGGCGTGATGCATACTTGATTCTGCCTAGCGAGGAGGGCGAGGTGGCCTCCTGCCGCTTGAAGGTTGTTTAGATGCCTTAAAGCCCCTTAAATCAAATACCAAGCGCCTGAAAGGCCCTTAATATTTGCCGGCAGCCTAACAGAATGGAGCGCGCCTCCCTGAACGCCGAGGGCGCCCTCTATGAGGCCGTGGCCCGAGGCAACAAAGACACCTATTTTTTCAAGGACGACATCAACTCTGCCCTAAACCCTTTCGAGCAGCGCTACGGCCCCTCCGCCCCAGTGATCCACGAACTCCGCCGTATCCCTCCTTTGAACGGCGCCGACTTTGGCCGCTCCTCCGAGTTCACCTTCGACGTGGCCGGCGACGTCTTCACGAAGCCCACGCTGCTCATTGATCTGCCCTCTTGGATCCCTCCGGAGTTCGTAGACCAGGCCACCCACACTAGGGATCTCTCGGGCAACACTTATGGCTACACGAACGGCATCGGCTACTTTCTTTTTAAGAAGATCCAGCTCTACCAGGACAAGATCCTCTTATATGAGTACAGCGGCGATACCCTCTTTGCCTCCAGGGCCAATCGCGGCTCCCTGAATCAGGCCTACATGGAAAACGGTCTCGCCGGCTTTCATGACGGTTCGCCGGCCTCTATTGCCGCCGCGGCCGCCCCTGTTCGGCTCCGCCTAGAGATTCCCTTTGTCAGCCCGGAGTTTCCCAGCATTGCCATGCGCTCGCAGGGCTTCAAGCTCCGGGTCGAACTCCGTAAACTCGAAGATATCGTGGAATCCTCTACCGGCCTCCCAGCTCTGCCGTGGCTCCAGACCTTTACTACTGGCACTCAGACCTTTGCGCCCCTCTCTAAAATCGCCATAGGTCAGCCGACGCTCCAACTGGAGACACGGCACATCTATACTGATGGTGAGACGCAGGCCGCTCTCCAGCGTGAGACGCTCGAAATGCCCTTTCACCGCCTCTATGAGAACACCTTTACCTATAATGGCGCCGACTATGCCGCTCTAACGAACTCGAGTCTGTTGGCCAACGCCGTCGCGGCCTGCTCCCGCCGCCTCGACGGCGTCCATCCCGCTGGCCGCCTTCTCTGGTTCTTCCGATCTCAGAATGATCTGCGCGCGGGCCGTCGCTACGTCTTTACTGATCCGTCGGGCCAGGAGTATTATGCGCGCCAGTCGCTCATTATAGCTGGGCGGGATCGTGAGCCTCTCAACGGACCGCTCCTTTGGAACCTTATAATGAATCACGCCAAGGAGTCCCGTGATCCGGGCCCGGGCCTCAGTGAAATGAGCTGGGATCTAGGGGTTGCGCCACGGTCACAGCCAGAGGGTTCCGTAAACTTCGGAACAGCTGATCGCCCCACCTTTTATACGGAACTGGCTCCCGCTCCACCGGATCTCTTGGCTGGACAACCCTCTATAGAATGCACGGCAATCATCGATTCCTGGGCGCTCTATATGACTGAAAAGAATCGGGGAATGCTCAAGTATGGGAACTAGACAATATTGAGCTCTACCTCTTTCCCGTCTGCTCTCACTCTTCTGAAACGAAATGTAACCTCTTTTATCGGCAACCCTTTGAGACAATGGGCTAAAAACTTCTCTGAATGAAGAGGTGCCCTTTTAGAGAACTCAAGGGCTTTTAAATAACGCTCTCCGAAGGCCAGGACTTTATCAGGAGGGCCAAGTGCGAATCTATCATTTACAGGATACTTCGAAAAATCAGTTAAGACCAGCTGGTTGCCAAACCATTGAACATCAAGCGGGTGTAGAAATCTGCAATCTGGTCGTAGATATATAATGTAATCATATGCACCCTTACACATCTGTGTCACTCTATAAAGTGAATAAAGGGCTCTAATATGATTATCAAAGGTTTGCCAAGATAATCCTTGACCAGCCCACGCATCACCCTTGGTTCTATAGGCAGCTAGATTCAGATTGGCATCGCACTCATCCTGATCCTCTATTTCAGCGGCTGTCGGTTCAAGCAGCTTGTAAAGCTCATTGTTCAAAGTTAACCCCCTTTCCTCTGAGCGATCATTACTATATAATCGCGTAATAGAAAATGTATGGACGAATACACCATATTCGATGCCAGCCGTCTTTAATACATCATATACGTTCCGCTTAATGCTATCAATAGTTATATCTGTTGATCGGCAAAGACCCCAGAAGCATATTGCCACTTTCATCTAAGTTCATAGTTCATAATATTTTAAGTAAGGATTAAGTTTGGCATTTAACTGTAAATGCATGTAATATTAAACGTTCAATATAGATTCCACGCGTCCGATAGACATGTTGTGAAGGCTTCCCACCCTCGTGTGGTGATAATATCCAATCTAACATTTTCTGGTAAAAGGCCTTCGAACGGTTTTGAATATGACTGCGTGAAACTGACATAATCTTTCCACACGCCCATTCAAAGTCGCGCTTATAAGGCCCTTTGAAAAAGCGTTGATAAACTTCTCCAAATGTTTCCGTATAATCATATGCTTTTTCAGCCGCCTGGGGTAAATCCCTGCGAGAAATGTATACAAGTGCATTATCTGTGCGTATAAAGTCCGACCATAGCTTATGACAAGGAAACGTTTCTTTAATAAGCTGATCATTTCTATAGTTAAAAGATCCGTGTGTGAAAAATGTTACATCTGCCAAGGTATCATACCGGTTAATAATATGTCTTAGAATGGTATCAGCTAGATGACCAATATTTTCGAGAGAAATGGAATCATAGTCCGTTGCCGCACCCTTATTATATACTGTGCGAAACTCTTTATAGTTATCACTCCACCCTATATCTTCATCATATCTGGCGATAATAATCTCAAAGTCCGCTTTAGTTTTACCTGCAAGTGCTGGATGAAATAAAAATGGGGGTGTCTTGGTTTTAAGGCGTTGAATCATAGCCTAAGATCCCACTCACCTCTTAAGTAGATGTCGAAGCCCCTCGGCCCGATCACGACTCTCCTGGACCTCACGAATCGTGACCTCCAAGAGAATGACATTTTCCCGATCAATACCGATGAGACCTGGTTCACGCGGGATCCGAATCGTCGACTTGTGCCGTTTGCGCCACTCGTACAAGAGATCCCCTTTCGCGGCCCGGCGGCCTTTGGGCAGCGCTTCTCTTTCGATATCGGCTCCCTCCAGGTCGGTGATCTCATGTTCGGAGCGGCGCTCCAGATTCGACTCGATCACTGGCTCGATGCCCAGATGCAGCTCCTCGTGGAAGCCGGTCTCTACAGCCCTCTAGATGTCTCGGCCGGCTGGGAATACGCCAACAGTCTCGGGTCGGCGATTATCCAGGAAGCCGAGCTCGAGATCGACGGACAGACCATAGAAACAATCGACGGGGATTTCATCAACACCTTCAGCCATCTGTACCAAGACTACAACGGCCAGTTCGGAGTGGCCTACGACCATCTCGGCCGGATCAGTATACAACGCCTCATAAATCTCCCTCAAGCGCGCCTCTACCCTACAGAGGATGGTGTACTTCACTGCGTTCTCCCATTCTTTTTCATGCGCACACGCCTTCAGGACGCGTTGCCCCTGATAGCCATTCGCGAGGGCATGGTGAAGATTCACGTGACGCTGAGACCCTTTGAAGAATGTATCCGACAGATACGGGGCTACCGCGATAGCTGTACGGCAACCCCCCTCGATCAGACCCTGACATACAGTCGTGCGGGGCAGATTGAGCCGAGGTTCTCGACGACGCCCGTGGCCCCGCCGCCATTCAAAAACATCCAGCTCATCACCTATGGAGCTCTCCTACAGGGCCAGGTGCGGCAAAGGATGCTGCGCCAGCCGTTTGAAATGATCCATCGTGAGGTGCAGACCTTTTCCTTCGACGAGCCACTCAAGTATACGGTCAGCAAGAGTAAGGACTCGGTTCGTATCCAGCTACCACTGGAGGCGAATCACCCTCTAGAGGAGATTTTCTGGTTTATCCGGCGCAAGGGCGTCAGGGATAACAATGCCTGGACGAACTATACGGCATTCTTGGAACAGGGATGGCCCGGGGAACGCGTGGCCAAAGCCACGCAGATGCTGCTGAATGCGTCTCTCCAGATTAACGGAGTCACGGTGTGTGAAGCGGAGGGCCAGTATTTTAGACAACTTATTGCGGATGCACACAAGGGAGGCTCGGCAGCATACAACTCTTTCATTTATGGATATCCTTTTGCCAAGACGCCCGGTGAACACCAACCTTCTGGAACAATGAACGCGAGTCGCACAAACTCGTTGCGACTTAATCTAGAAGTCCAGGCGCCTGGTACCGATGGCTGGGAAGTCAAGGTCTTCTGTATTGGGCTCAACTGGATGCGTTTCGAGAATGGGCTGGCGAATGCGATGTTCGAGGATTAGGGGGACGCAGCAGGGGGACGCAGCAGGGGGACGCAAGCCTCCCCCTCGCCCCCTGCCTTTAGAGGTTGTAGCAATCTGCTTTATGCCTTTAGAGGTTGTAGCAATCTGCTTTATGCCTTTAGAGGTTGTAGCAATCTGCTTTATGCCTTTAGAGGTTGTAGTAATCTGCTTTATACCTTTAGAGGTTGTAGTAATCTGCTTTATACCTTTAGAGGTTGTAGGAATCCCTACAGGCAGGGGGCGGGGGGGAGGCTTGCGTCCCCCCAGTAATATCTCGCATATATAGATATGTTCTGGACTAGACCAAAGAGTCCTGCAGCCCCTCCCAAAAATATGGAAAACTTGCGTAAAAAGTTAAAGGGCGCTTTGAATCACCTGAGATACGATGAAGTAAAGGATCTCATAGAGGATGGCGTCGATTTAAGTAATATGTCAGAGCACGTCTCATTGATATATTTTGTATATAGCGCTACTGTTTTTGATATTAAAGGAGATCTAGATGATCGGAAAAATATAGGACAACCCACTGAGAATGCATTGAAGATAATAAAGTTATTGCATGAGAAAAGAGTGGAATATGTAAAAACCTTAAATGCGGCGAAAAAGGATTTAGAGGAAGTAGAAGAAAAGATAAAAGCTGCCGAAAAGATGATAGAAGAACTAAAAAAGGATGAAGACCCTTCTAACCTCGATAGTCGACTTATCCGACACCGTATTTCTGATGTCGCCAAGAACAATAAAATAAAGGATTTCATCGAAAAAGTTATTTCAACCCTTTCCGCGTCTGGTGGTCGCAGAATAACGCGAAGATATAAGAAGCTTCGCAATAAGCGGACGGCGCGTAATAGACGCTAATAAGTACTCTAGAGAACCAAGGCGAGGGGTCTAAGGGGGCGGGCTCTCGCCCCCTTGCTTAAGCCTAAGCGCGTTCCGGAACAGATCCGTAATGCGCTTAACTTCCGCCCGCCGCGCCTCTTCAACCATGCTTCGCCGGCATACCGGCGTCTCAAGGTAGACGAGCGTCTCCTTCAGGTTCTTAATAGTATCGTCGATGAAGCTGCAGTCGTATGCCTGGGGCACTGGGATAACGATGCTGAGGTTAGAGCGGTTCATGCCTTTATAGGGCCCGAGATTAATTCAATTTTAAAGGATTGATTTAGACGCCGTTCCGCTCCTCCCAGAAATGCTTATCAAATCCGTTTGTCGTATATCCGTATTGAAAAAGCATACTCTCTTCAGGCAGCTTTATCTTTGCGTGATGCTCGGGATCCTTTATCCCAATCCAATGAACCGGATAGAAGAACTTCATAGGATAGACCTTCACGTCGGGAAACCACTCCTTTTTCTCTTCATACGTTCGCGTTACAAAGAGTGGGCCCAGCTGTCTCCAAGCTGCCTCTCCCTTTTCGCTACGCGCGTGCTCGACGATCCTCTCCAAAAGTGTGAGAATGAAGGCGTGATTCGGTCGGGATCCAATGAGGCCATTCGCAATGAGGCTCTTCTTTTCATTTTCCCAGCCGAAGAAAACGGCTGCCGTATTCTTTTCGTTAAACTCCGCGAACTTTGCGGGGCGTGTTATCACGGTATCGGCGTCAATATATATCCCTCCGAACTTGTACAGCACTAGGAGGCGAATAATATCGGATTTGCCTTGGGCTGAAGCCGCGGCCTCGCCCCTGTTCTGTTTCTTAAACAGTTCGTAAAGGCCAGGTACGTCTTCCATCCCGAGTTGCCCGATGTTCGTATCGGTCCAGAGCATATACTTATATCCGTAGTCCATGCAGAAATCCGTAACACTACGCATCCAAATGGCGGGCTTCACGGCTTTTCCTAGCCAGATTTGATGCACTATCTTTGGAACGGTCTCCATTACACCTACTAGACATAAAGAACATTCGTTCCAACCAATAGATGGTGGCCGCACTCCTTCGTGTGGTGCACGGCGGCATGCAGGACTCGCGCCTCCTATGCCGAAAAGGCCAACCAAATGTCCGCTTCTTCATCAAAGCCTTTGTGCGCGCCGGCCGTTTCACGACCCAGTTTACCCGCATAGACTTCGACACTCTCCCAGTTCTCGGAAACACCTCGACGGTCACACTGCCCCGAAAGGGTCATCTCATTTCCCGCATGTATCTCGTGACGACCATGCCGGATATCGGATCCGTTCAGCGCCAGGCCCAGGCTACTCCGAACTTCGTCGGGCCCACCTTCGGCTGGACGAACTCTCTCGGGCACGCCCTCATATCTAATGCCACGCTAACGATCGGCGGCGCCCGCGTCGAACAGCTCGATGGCCGTCTTCTGGAGGTCATGGACGAGTTCTACAGCCCTCTAGAGAAGCAGGAGCTCACGAATAAACTCCTACAGAGAAACCCGACCGACTACGACGGTACAACGGGTATCAACTCCGTCACCACGGCCGTCACGCCGCTCCCCTTCTGGTTCTGCAACGATCCTGGTGCCTTTCTTCCCATCGACGCCATCCAGGCCGATCAAGTGAAACTCAGCATCACCTTTTCAGCTCTCAATGCTCTCTATACGAGCACGGCCCGACTCGCAGTGCCTCCTAACACGATCGCGGCCGGTGGCGACGCCTACTTTCCTCTCGCGGGCTCTCCCTTTTACGTCGCCGATCCCAGCGGCACCCCTATCTACGGCCTCACCGGCGATCCGGCTACAGCCACAAATGCCAGCCTGATCCCTGGTCTCCAGATTCCTCTAAGACCTATCCTCGGAGACACCTATTTCATGGTCGAATACGTCTATCTCGACGCCCCCGAGGCCAACAGATTCCGCATGGCCGATATACAGATTCCGGTCATCCAGCACTACGCCTTCGAACCCGTCGATACCAAAGCCTCCTCTACGGCCACCTGCCCCATCAAGGTACCGAATCCCACGCGCAATCTCTTCTTCTATCTCCAGCGCTTCGAGGCTCCATATTACAATGCGCCCTTCTTAACCACTAGAGATCTGGGTGACGCTTCCGGAACGCCCTGGTGGCCGAATGCGACTCGGATCGATCCTCGGATACACAAGGAACTCGTTCCGGGATTCGCCTTCAGGAACTCGGAGCCCTTAAAAGGAATCCAGCTCATCTACGAGGGCAACCTCTATCGCTACTCGACGGCCGCCCCCTCACTCTTTCGGTCTCTGCTACCCAGCCTCGATATGCGGAAGTCGCCCTGGGTTAACCGCTACATGTATACGCTCCCCTTTGGAGTAAACTCGGGGCATATTCCTGCGTCCCTACCTAGCGGCGAGGCGAACCTCGACAAGATCTTTAATATCAAGTTGCAGCTCGATCTACGCCCTTTTGCGGGCTATGTAGATCCAAATGCAGTACCGAGATACTTAGTTTATATTTGGGCGGAGACGTACAACATCCTTCGTGTCTACGGCGGACGCGCGGGAATGATGTTCGCCTATTGAAAAGGTCTTACGTATAGACTGTATAAGCGATCCTTTCGCCTCTACGACCTTTTTACCAGGCCTCTGATAACGTTTAAAGGCGCTCGGGAAGGCCTCGGTGCTTAGCTCGATTGCCTGTCCTAGGCTACGCGCCGCCTCCAGATTATGACGATCCTCACGCCACTCACCAAGTCTCGCGACGACCTTCAGTTCTGCCTCACTTAAAACTAGACAGGGGATTTGTGTTTCCAGTCGAGCCATTCCTATAGTATATTGGCGCCTTTTCATTAAGCCTTGCGGCCCTTACCACGTGTCTTGCGGCCCTTAGCCTTACGGCTCTTGCTCTTACGACTTTTACCTCTACGTCTACCACCAACAGCTCCAGCCGTCGTGAGCGCAGCCTTGATTTCAGGTTTCTGTGCAAGAGAAAGCGCAGTCTCACCGTCGCCGTTCGCCAAACTTACATCCGCCCCCGCTGCAATGAGGGCCTTCACGGCATCTGTCTTACCAGCTTTCGAGGCTGCAATCAAGGCAGTCGAGCCAGTCAGTTCGTCTACCGCATTTAGATCCGGGCTACCCGCAAGAATCGCATTCACCGTATTAATATCACCTTTCACAGACGCATATTGGAGCTGGGGCATGTTATTCTCCTCATTATCTACGACCGTGTTCACATTGGCGCCCGCAGTTACAAGGAGTCCTATTACATCGACCTTGCCGGCAATATTCGCAACAGACATTGGAGTCTGTCCAGCATTATCAGGAATATCCGTAGTTGCATTTGCAGCCAGAAGTGCATTTATGATGTCGATTTTCCCTTCAGCACACGCAATCTGAAGAGGTGTATCACCACCCGTATCTGTAACAACAGCATTTACATCTACTTCAGCCGCAATAAGTGCATTCACAATCTCTAGGCTACCCACCTCAACAGCCTTTTGAAGAGGTGTGTGGCTAGCCTTTGGAAGAAGGCCAGTCGTTGCCCCACCTGTAATAAGGGCATTCACAAGATCTAGCTTGCCTATAGCAATCGCAAGGAGAAGGGGCGTATCTCCATTACTTACAGCATTAAGGTTCGGTGTATACTTATTTTTCGCAGATATAAGAATCTTAATTAAATCTGTAGTATCCTTTCCCATGTCAGCAAACTTCTTAAAGTTTGCTAAAGCAACAAGAAGAGGAGTTCTACCACCTGCTGCAATCTCTTTTGCACCGGCATCTATGAGTTGACTGACTACCGTACTTAGACCATAGTCTGCAGCAATGTATAGCGGGGTTACTGCGAATGGGTTATAATCATTCTGAATGCGTGAAAGATTCACGTCTGCCTTTTTTACACCAGTTCCATTTATCAGATTCGTTATTATACCTGCGGTAGCAGCTTTACCTTCTACTGGGGTGTTTAAAAACCCAGGCGACATTGCCTTAGATACCGCGCTAACAAGATCTTGTGACATTCTATTATAGGCTAATAAAATTGCATTCAAACCCATACCCATTAATAAGCATGAACCTCCTGATAGTCGAGTCCCCCGCAAAATGCTCCAAGATCCAGGGCTTTCTTGGCCCTGGCTGGAAGGTCATTGCAACCATGGGTCACATCCGGGCTCTCGAGGAGAATCTGGACGCCGTGGGTCTCACCCGCGACTTTGAGCCCCGTTTCCAGTTTATGAAGGAGAAGGCGAAGGCCACGGCGGCCATAAAGGCGGCGGCCAAGGGTGCCAAAGTCTGGCTAGCCGCCGACGATGATCGCGAGGGCGAGGCCATCGCCTATTCCGTGATGTGCCTTCTCGGCTTGCCGGCCACGACGCCCCGCCCAGTCTTTAGAGAGATCACTAAGGATGCCGTGCTGGCTGCGGTGGCAGCGCCCCGACAAATCGATATGAACCGGGTCTGGGCGCAGCAGGCCCGCGCCGTTCTCGATATGATGGTGGGCTTCACCATCTCGCCTCTTCTCTGGAAATACGTGGGCCCGGCCCTCTCGGCGGGGCGTTGCCAGACGCCGGCCCTTCGCCTTCTTGCCGACAAGGAGCAGGCCATCACGGCCTTCAGCGCGGAGACGACCTGGCGCCTCAAGGGGACCTGGGCTGCGACAGCCGCCTTCCAGGCAACCTGCGTCGACGAGCTCGAGGACGAAGAGTCGGCCGCCAACTATCTAGAGAATATTCACACCGATCCTGCTGGCCGTGTGACCAACGCCGTCACCAAGTCCTACACGGAGTCGCCACCACAGCCCCTGATCACCAGCACGCTGCAGCAGGAGGCCTCCGCGTCCATGCACGTGCAGCCCAAGAACACCATGCGCGTGGCCCAGCGCCTCTATGAGGCTGGCCACATCACCTATATGCGAACGGACTGTCCTGTCCTCTCTGAAGAGGCCCGCGCCCAGGCTGTGGCGCTCGTTACAGAGAGCTACGGGGCCGAGTTTGTTGCTCAGGCCACCCGGACGGGCGCCGCTAAGAAGCCCTCTAAAGCCGTCGCGGCGGCCCAGGAGGCTCACGAGGCCATTCGCCCTACGCACTTTGATGTTCTCGAGTTGCCGGCCGACGAGGACTGGAACGCCATGGATCGGAAGATTTACGGGCTCATTTGGCGCCGGGCCGTTCAGAGTGTGATGGCTGCCGCCAAGGGCGAGCGGCGCACGGTCGACTTCGTGGCAGTGGCGGACGATTCTCTGGCCTGGCGGGCCGTGGCCTCTCGTGAGATCTTTGCGGGCTGGCGCCGGGCGGGGGCCGCGCCCACTCCTCTCGATGAAGAGGATCCCGAGGAGCTGTCGGGGTGGGCCGCCTTGGATGGCGTCGGGCCAGACACTCCTATCGCGTGGAAGGCGCTGGAGGCAGCTCCGCACACGACGAAGGCGACGGGTCGCTACACGGAGGCCACTTTGGTCCGAGAGTTGGAGCGAAAGGGTATCGGACGCCCCAGCACCTTTGCGGCCCTCGTCGGCACCGTCATCGACAAGGGATACGCGGAGAAACGTGACGTGCTGGCCAAGGAGATCCAGATGCCGAGGCTCAGCCTCAGCAAGCCGGGCGCCTGGCCTCCGCAACGCCTCTACGATATGAAGAAGGTGGGCGCGGAGAAGCAGAAGATGGCCCCGACGGCCCTCGGCCTCTCGGTTCTCGAGTTCTGTTTGCGCGAGTTCGGACAGCTCTTTGCCTACGATTTCACGGCGACGATGGAGACGCGGCTTGATGCCGTGGCGGCGGGTGCTCCCTGGAAGGATCTCTGTAGGGATACGTGGAACAGCTACCAGGGGCGATACGAGGAGCTAAAGTCGGGGGAGTCGACGGCCCTGCAGCCGGCTCGGAATCGCCTCTTTGCGAACGGGATCAAGGCGGTGCAGTCGAAGAAGGGGCCCTTGCTTCTTAAGGAGGGTGCCACGCCCGCGGACACTGTATTCTATGGCTGGCCGGCCGGCAAGTCCTTTGGGACCATTACGGAGGCCGATGTGTCTGCCTTTGTGATTGCCGCAGCCATTGCAAAGACTGTCGAGACTATTGGCACATACAATGGCGAGCCGATTCTAAAGAAGGCCGGGCCATTCGGACCCTATGCCCAGTGTGGTGACACAAAGATCCCTTTGAAGGAGGAGATGAACGAGGAGGCTTTGCGCGTAGCCTTTGCTTCCCGAGGGGCCCTTCATACTCTCGGGCCCTTTGAATTCAGGAATGGCCCCTATGGAGTCTATATGTTCAAGGCGACCGCCGCAGGCAAGGCTCGCAAGTTCGTCTCGGTGCCATCGGGCGTCGATCCGAAGGCCTTTACACTTGAGGCGGCCACGCGGATTTATCAGGCGGGACTGCAGACAAAGGCGAAGGGGGCCGCGTACAAAAAATCCAAGGAGTAGTTAAGAAGAATGGCTGAATGGTCAAAGGACCAGCCAAATCTTTTTAAGATGCCGACCTATTTAATAAATATGGACGAGCGAAAAGATCGTCTTAAGCGATTCATGGGCCAGGATTCGGTGCGCTACATGACCCGCATTCGACGTCTGAGAGCCGCCAATGGAAAGGCCATTAACGAGTTTAAGAAGGATAAGCGGATTTCTCTGAGGACCCGGTATAACATTGTGAGAAACTATCGGCGCAGCCACCACGAGATCGCCACTCTGGGGGCGGTGGGCGCCTCTCTCAGTCATATAGATCTCTGGAAGCGCTTCGTGGCCTCTGGTGAACCCTACTGTATGGTATTCGAAGACGATGCGCGCGTCAAAACCGAGCTAATACATAAGGTTCATCGGGTGTGGCCTACGCTTCCCAAGTCCTGGGGAATCTGGCTCCTCGGATACTACGAGCCTACTATGACGGTCGAGGCCCTTCCAGAAAAGCCCTGGAATCGCGTAGTCAGTTTCAGTGCGGCACATGCCTATATTATCAAGAGAGAGACCGCCCAGGCCCTCCTAGAGGACGCCTTTCCTATAGAGATGCATATTGACCACTATATGGCCATGTGCGGAATGATGAAGGACTTCAAGCTCCTACAGCATCCCGACATCTATGTACCCTTTTGGGGATTCGAGGATGGTCCTCGGATAAATGATTCGAACACGTCGCAGCATAAGAAGCGCGGTTGCACTGTCTGCAAAGTTCCTGATGACCACGGACAGCTCTATAGGAAGTGGACACGCAGAGGTAAGAAGGGGCTTCTGGTGAAGGGCATCATAGACGGCCAGCAGTCGAACGAGATCCGTAAGTTACGGCGGACACGAAAAAGAGTCTAGGAAGATATCATCCTCTTTTTCTAGAGGTTCATCTACTATCATATCGTCCATCTCTAGATCTTTGAATCCTAGATCAACCACATAGTGCCTCCAGATAATATTTGACTCTGCTACCTTTACACGGATATCGTCAATCGTATTCCATCCCTTGTTCTTATTTATGACACTTTCAAGTGCCATAAGTATGGAGTGATTTTCATTGAAACTACACACCTCGCGTTTAGAGTAGTTTATAAAGTAGTAGGGCATCCCTTTTCTATAAATCTATTAGAATGGAGTCGAGGAGTCAGAGTCCTCCGCCGATCCTAGATATCTCGGGGGCAAAAAAGTTTCAGAATGGCTGGACGCGTGAGCAGGAACAGCTCATGGCGGAGTGGTCCGATATTGCGGCCTGCTACCGGTGGCTCCACGATCGCACGGAGAAACTCTTTTCATCGAAGAATACCTGGATCACTATTCCGGTGATTGTTCTTTCGACATTGACGGGAACGGCTAACTTTGCTCTAGGGAGTTTTATAAGTGAGGAGCCGCAGAAGACTTATGCGCAGGCGGGCATTGGGGCGGTTTCCATTTTCGCGGGTATTCTTTCCACTCTCGGTAACTTCTTCAAGTTCGCCCAGAACTCGGAGGCCAATCGGGTGGCAAGCATCGCTTGGGGCAAGTTCCAGCGCTTATTAGCGGTCGAGCTTGCCATTAATCCTGACGATCGTATCGAGGCTATGGATTTCTTGAAGATATGTCGTAATGACTTGGATCGCCTTATTGAGCAGTCGCCGCCGATCCCTGATGTAGTTATAAAAGAGTTCGAGGAGGAGTTCAAGGATATGCCTCACTTGAAGCGGCCGGATATCTGCCACGGCCTCGGGCATACGCAGGTCTTTGATTCTACCAAGCTGCGTCTCAGCCACGTGACGGCTGATGCGGCGCTTATCTTGAAGGCGCGGAAGAGACTTCTACGCGAGGATGTGCTCCCGGATCTCGAGGCTATCATTACGAAGCGGATCGAGGCGCGTATGGTACAGGGCACTTCGAGTAATAAGGCGGAGTGGAGGGCGCATCTTGCTGAGCGGGGGCGTTCTAGAGAAAAGGGGCTTGCTCCTGCCGCTCAGCTTATGCCAGCTCCGCTTATGCCAGCCCCGCTTATACCAAAGGCGGTGGCCGCTTATACTGCGCGGTTGCCTGCGCCTACGCGCCCCGCCCCTCCCGCTCCTCTCCCAGGAACGACCGAAACAGTTATAGAGATGGCCAGTTAAAACCCCTCTTGATTATAGGAAATGCCAAAGAACTCTATGATGCTGGCGCGCACAAGGCGCATGCTGAACGCGAAGAGATCTGCTCCCTGTGGCCTTACTATCGCTTCGATGGTGATTCTTCCTCGGAAGACACGGAAGACAAGAAGGGCTCGGAAATAGTTAGAATCTCTGTTAACTGCTCAATACGCCTCTCGAGTTTGGCGCATCGAACAGACCAGTAGTATATGTCCTCGACTCCTATTCGGGGCTCTTGGGATATGACGTTCTCGTATTCATCTAGGGCCTCTAGAAGCTGTAGGTAGTATTCCATTACCTTATATAAGGAGACATTATTTAGATCATCTGATTTTATCAA
>Ga0114974_10002343_pt1 | contig 14541 bp, 15 predicted proteins | sample S_130206_EF_Meta_FD_87318 | JGI IMG/M metagenome (GOLD analysis project Ga0114974, IMG submission 87318) | Freshwater microbial communities from Lake Simoncouche, Canada to study carbon cycling - S_130206_EF_MetaG | ecosystem: Environmental > Aquatic > Freshwater > Lake | place: Lake...
GAACATTAAACGGTGAGCCACTAAGTTCAACAGATTACTGGTTTACGGTAGACTACACCGAAGATTATCCAACAGTTGGAACAAGCAAAGTATTCAAATCACACTTCTCTTTGAAAAGATAAAAGTTATCAACCGATTATCCCTTAAAATTAAATAATAATTTAAAGATATTTATAAATTAAATTTCAGTCAATTATTTTAGATTTTATTTAAGCTAATTTACTTTTTACCTAGGGACATTAATTGTCTTTTTTTTTCTAAACTTACAATTAGTTACGTATTGATTTGTAAATAAATACAATTATTTATTTTGATTTTCATTGATGTCTATTGACTTACATTGATTTTTTTGGCATACTGTAATAAAGTGTTTTTGTAATTTTAGTTCCGTCAGATTTTTTCTCTTTTTTCCGTTTTAAATTATGGTAAATAGTAGCTGAAACCGCAACAACTATTCCAACGGCAAGCAATGGCTTCCAATTATTTTTTAGATAAGTTAAAATTAAATATTGCGGTGGGGTTGCGTCTATAATAAGAGGTATGCTGTTTGACGCCTGAGGAAAATCAACTGGCATATTTTCATAACCGCTTTCAAAATTCCTATCGGTAATAATTTTGTTTACAAAATGCTCTGATTGTTTTTTTAATAAATCCTGTTGGTATGCAAAGGGAAATAATTCTGCGGTTGTAGGTTTGTGCGATTGTATTTGTATCATATTCTAAATATTATCTATTTTATCTATTTTGTAATTTTCATTATTTGCATCTACTAATACTAATCCATAATCATAGCATATTAGAACTTCTCGGTTTGTTCCTTTTTCACGACCTTTTTTATGGTAAACACCAAAATCATATCCTTCATATAATAAAAGAGTTTTGTTTGCTACTCCCGATTTAATGTAATAAACACTTTTCTTAATTTTTATTAGTACCAATTTATTATTTCTTGCTGATTTGGTGAAATCACTTTCAAACTTATCAACTATTTTCCTTTTATCATTGTTGCTGTCAACCCGGTGCTGCGCATTACAATATACTTGTCGCCCGTCAGTTGGAATAAATTCCATAAAACAGTCTTGTTTTTTGCATAATTTTGGTGGATAGGTTCTATTTGAAATCCTTTGCCGACTTGTTTTTTTCTTTATCATTTTATTTTTTCTTTAAAATTTATTCAAATATAAAAAATAATTTCTATATTTACCAAATGGAAAATATTAATATTAATAAAATTACCAAATAAGTAATTATGAATAGAGAGGAATTAAAAAAAATGGGGAACTTGATTTCCAACAAGTGTTTTTTGCCTAAAAACCTTGATATAACTTCAAGACAAATTAATTACTGGAAAGAACGTGATATTATTCCCTTTTTTGAAAAAGAAAAAAAAGGGTTTATGGATATGACAGAAGCACTTTGGTTATTAATAATAAATGAATTGTCTAACATCGGAATTGACACAAAACGGTTGCAGAAGTTGTCACATGATGTTTGGATAAAACCATTTAATGAAAAATACGCTGATGTTGTTTTCAAGAAGATACTAGCTGAAAAGAAGTTAGATAAATTCGACAGTGAGACTTTAGAGCATTTTTTAGGAATTGAACCAATAATGATTTCTCTTTTCAGGAAAGAAATTAATCCGTTCACAGATACTTTTAAAACTTGCTTGGTATCAAATAGAAATTTAGTTTCATTGATTTATTGTCCTAAGACTGAAGAACATTATTTTAATTTTAATAATGTTGGACTAACTTCTGATTTGAACAACTTGTATTTTGGGGAAACTCTTATAACTATTCCTTTACTTCCATTTATGTCAAAACTAGTTGGTATTGAAATTGACAAAAGCAATTTAGATTTAGAATACCTCTCTTCTGTAGAAAATCAAATACGAAGAGTGCTTTTTTTTGACAGACCAAAATTTTTAGAAATTATTGTCCAAGAGGATGGTAATTCAAAAATATATAAAATTACAGAAGAACATAAAAAAGCGGAAGAGTTGGCCAAGTTTTTCCTAACAAATAAACTACCGCTTGGTTCTAAAATTTTGATTGAACCAAGAGCGCAAGGGAATTATAAAATAGTAATAAAAACATAGTCTATGCTAAATGTACCACCTATTCGGTTCCTGAAAAACCAGCCCGTATTTATTTTAATACGATATGGGCCAAAAGTATATAAACCCTAATGAAAGCGATTACTTATTAGATTATAAAGAGCTAATATCAATTGCACCAATATTAAAAGAAGTGCTTAAAGAAGAGGATTCATTTGAATTTTCAAAACAGTTATATGAGTTTACCAAAATAATTTACGAACAGTACAAAAATGAAAAAGAAAAACTTAACACTTAACGATTTTAAAAATGCGGTAGTTTGGTCATATACTCGAGTATCAACAAAAGACCAGTTTGTAAATAATGGTAGTATCGAAACCCAAGTGAATAAGATTAAAGCGTTTGCAAAAGAAAATCAGTTAGTAATTACACAAGAGTTTGATGCAGAGTACGAAAGTTCTAAAAGAATAAACACGCAAAGCACTCTTAAAGAACTGATGGACAAGATTAAGAGAACGCCAGTTACCAAACGACCTAAAATGATACTTATATGGTCTCCAAGTAGGTTTGGTAGATCAGGGGCGGAGCATATTCAACTTTTTGTTCGTCTTAGAAAGGAGTTTAATGTTTTTTTGTACTCCGTAAGCACCGACAATCATACTTTTAATGAAAGAGCTGAAAATGAATTTTCAACACAGCTTTTGTATGCGCAGAAAGAAAATTTCAGTCGTCAGGATACTATTATTCCTGGATTAATAAACGCACTTGAGAACGGTAAAGTTTTTGGTAAAACTCCAAAAGGATACGACCACTTTGGGCCAAGAGTAACTGACCCTACAAAAGTACAAGCATTTCAAGAAATTAAAATTAATAGTGATGGACAATTCTTGAAGGAAGCATTTAAAATGAAAATCTACAAATCAAGCACCGATTCTGAAATTATAAAATGGTTGGATTCAAAAGGAGTAAAAATTAGAAAACAAAGAATTTCAGAGATTTGGAGAAATCAGTTTTATACTGGAAGAATAGTAAATTCGTTATTGGAAGGTAAAATAATCAAGGGTTCTTGGGAACCATTAATAACGTTTAAAGAATACAATCAATTGCAGCGGATTCTTGAAGGTTCAAAGCAGTTTGGCTTAGTCAAAATAGCTGGAAAGGAAGAAACGCCACTAGCTCCAAAATTTCTTATGTGTTCTGACTGTGATGATACAATGACTTCCTATCTAAATAAGGCAAAAAACATTTATTATTATAAGTGCAATTCCTGCCATAAAACAGTCAACGCTTCAAGTTCAAAAAAATCTTTAAGAGCAGGATTACACGAACAATTTAGCGAAGTTTTAGAACAGTTTAATTTTTCTGGGCAATTGAAAGATTTGTTTTCTGCGCAACTCAAAAAAATAATAGAGGATGAGATGTCTAACCTTTCGGAGAAGAAAAGACTTGCTTCGACGGAATTAAATGAGTTGAAAACAAGTTATGATAAAATGGAATATCGGTATGCAATAAATGAAATTTCTAAAGATATTTTTGAAAGACAAAGCCAAAAAATTAATGATGCCATAAATCAAAAAACTAAAGAATTGGATTATTTGCCAACAAAAATATCGAACCATGAAAAAGCAATAAATTTCTTCTTAAAAATAACCGAAAACCCCAGTAAATTCTATGACTCATTAGATTATAACAAAAAGAGAAAGTTCCAAAATTTGTTATTTCCTGAAGGGTTTCATTATTCAATCATAAATAGAAAATATCTAACCTCAAAAACCAATACTTTATTTGGGTTAACTAAAAGTTTATCAGCGTGTTACGATGTTGAAAAACAAAAAACCCATCCTCAAAAATGGGATGGGTCCTCTTTAGTAGCGGGAACAGGACTCGAACCTGTGACCTTCGGGTTATGAGCCCGACGAGCTGCCTACTGCTCTATCCCGCGATGTTTCGGGTGCAAATTTACAACAAAATTCGATTATTTCAAGAAAAAAAATGAAAAATGTTTTATTTTATCTATTGACTTGATATGACTACCTTTGCAAAATAAATTTAAGTATAAATGTCACATAAAGCAGGTTTTGTAAATATCATAGGGAATCCAAATGTTGGAAAATCAACATTAATGAATGCCTTTGTAGGAGAACGATTGTCGATTATCACTTCCAAAGCGCAAACAACACGCCACAGAATCCTCGGAATTGTAAACGGCGAAGATTTCCAAATGATTTTATCTGATACGCCAGGAATCATCAAACCCGCATACGAAATGCAGGAATCGATGATGAACTTCGTGAAATCCGCTTTCGAAGATGCCGATATTTTGGTTTATATGGTTGAAATTGGAGAGCAAGAATTGAAAGATGAAGCTTTCTTTAATAAAATCATCCACTCTAAAATCCCAGTTTTATTGTTATTGAACAAAATCGATAACTCGAATCAAGAACAATTAGAAACACAAGTTGCTTTCTGGACAGCGAAAGTTCCAAATGCCGAAATTTATCCAATATCAGCCTTACAGAATTTTAATGTGCCTGAAGTTTTCCAAAGAATAATTGAATTATTACCTGAATCTCCAGCTTATTACCCAAAAGACCAACTTACAGACAAACCAGAACGGTTTTTTGTAAACGAAACCATCCGTGAGAAAATCCTACTGAATTACAGCAAAGAAATCCCGTATGCGGTTGAAATCGTTACCGAAGAATTCTTTGAAGATGAAAATATCATCCGAATTCGTTCCCTAATTATGGTGGAACGCGACACCCAAAAAGGAATTATAATTGGTCATAAAGGTGCAGCTTTGAAAAAAGTAGGAGTTGATTCCCGTGCCGATTTGGAGAAGTTTTTCGGAAAACAAATTCACATTGAGTTGTACGTTAAAGTCAATAAAAACTGGCGAAGCAACGCCAATATGTTGAAGCGTTTCGGGTACAATAATTAGTATTTGGGCGTGACCACAAGGGTCAGGCTATCCGTTGCAATCTTTATTGCCAAAAGAATGGCAACAAAGGATTTTCACTACTATCCTTCACGCGCCCAAGATAGTAGCATAACGAAATAATAGCGTACCTTTGCAAAAAATTAAAATGCTTTATTAATTGTGGTTATTAGAAATACGGTTACTATCAAACGGAAATCTAAAATCTAAAATTCACAATCTAAAATTATTATATGAATAACATTGTTGCCATTGTAGGAAGACCAAACGTAGGAAAATCGACGCTTTTTAATCGATTGATACAAAGAAGAGAAGCTATCGTAGATTCTGTTTCGGGCGTAACTCGTGATAGAAACTACGGAAAAAGTGAATGGAATGGAAAGGAATTTTCTGTAATTGATACCGGTGGATACGTTCGTGGTTCGGACGATGTTTTTGAAGCCGAAATCCGCAAGCAAGTAGAATTAGCAATCGATGAAGCCGACGTAATTATTTTTGTAGTTGACGTTGAAGAAGGCATAACGCCAATGGATGATGCCGTTGCAAGATTATTGCGTAAGGTCACAAAACCTGTTTTATTGGCCGTTAATAAGGTTGATAATTCCATGCGTGAGAAAGATGCCATCGAGTTTTATAACCTTGGATTGGGTGAATATTACACTTTTGCAAGTATTTCAGGAAGTGGAACTGGCGATTTATTGGATGCCTTAATTGATGCTTTCCCAATAAAACCAGAGCCAACACAAGAAGAATTAGAATTGCCTCGTTTTGCAGTTGTGGGTCGTCCAAATGCTGGAAAATCAAGTTTTATTAATGCCTTAATTGGTAAAGACAGATATATTGTTACCGACATCGCAGGAACAACGCGTGATGCCATTGATACAAAATTTGACCGTTTTGGTTTTGAATTCAACTTGGTTGACACCGCAGGAATTCGTCGTAAAGCAAAAGTAAAAGAGGATTTAGAATTTTACTCGGTGATGCGTTCGGTTCGTGCCATTGAACACGCCGATATTTGTATCCTTATTATTGATGCCACACGTGGTTTTGAAGGGCAAGATCAAAGTATATTTTGGTTGGCAGAAAAAAACCGTAAAGGAGTTGTAATCCTTGTGAATAAATGGGATTTGGTCGAAAAAGACACCATGTCAACACGGGATTACGAAGCTAAAATCCGAGAGGAATTGATGCCATTTGTAGATGTGCCGATTCTTTTTGTTTCTGCATTGACCAAGCAACGTTTACTAAAAGCATTGGAAGCTACGGTTCAAGTTTTTGAAAACAGAAAACAAAGAATTCCAACTTCAAAATTCAATGACTATATGTTGAAAGTCATTGAAGGCTACCCACCACCAGCTTTGAAAGGGAAATATGTAAAAATTAAATATTGCATGCAATTGCCAACGCCAACGCCTCAGTTTGTGTTTTTTGCGAATTTGCCTCAGTATGTAAAAGAAGCCTACAAGCGTTTCTTAGAAAATAAAATCCGTGAAAACTGGGATTTCTCAGGAGTTCCAATCGATATTTATATCAGAGAAAAATAAGTAATAAGCCTCAAGAAATTGAGGCTTTTTTTTATCTCAATAATTTTTTCGCTTTCTCCTGAATAATCGAAGCCACTGTTTTGTTTTCGATTTTGCTTTCTAACCAAGAAATAATATCCAAATACAGAAAAGCACGTTTCTCATAAGGATGGTTTTCAAAGGTTTTCAAACGAGTATGTAGTTTTTTAAATTCTCCTTTCAATTGATGGGGGAAAATCGATCCTAAATTTCTTAAGAATTTAATCATTTCTCTTTGCACTTCGTGCAAGTCGTTCATCTTAATTAGAAATTTGTAGGTGCTTTTTAATTGCACTTCCAAATGATAATCCATACCACATTCGTAATGCGCAACCAAACTCAAAACTCGTGCAAAACACATCAAATCTTCTCTCATTGACAAGTTTTTGTTGTCGATAATTTTCTTTAAATATTCGATGCATTTTCTATTGTCTCCCGCGCCAAAATAAAGACTCGCTATTTTGTAATAAAACACCATTACGTGGTGCTCATCTATTCGGTCTTCATTGATTTTTAAGTTTTTTAGCACTTCGTCAACTAAGTATTTTCCACCTTCAAAATCGCCTTCTAAAAAGTGTAAATTGAACTTGCTATTATAATAACATATAAAATACAATGAAGCAGTATTGTCATTTTTCGGAAATTCTTCTTTAGAAATTGTCTGTTCTAATTGTTTTAAAACATCTTTAGAATAGGATTTATGTTTTATAAGATACAAACATTCCAATAAATAGCTGTTCCCTTTAATGTACCAAACAGGATTTAGATAAATCATTTGTGGGTTGTCATTGAATAAATTAACCCATTTACTCGCATATTTATAGCAGGAAAGAAAATCTTGAATCAAAAAACTGTGCCACAAATGTGCTTTATAAAGCCATAATTTTTCTCGAAATCCAAGTTCTTCAATTTGATATTCGGGCATTCTATTGTTGAAATAATCTGTAATTTCTTGCATTTCCAAATCACTCTTGGCATAACCCGTTTTGAGCATAATGCTGTACAACTGAAGTGAAATATTAGAAAGTTTACTCGCAATTACATTTTGCTGGCTCAATTCTTTGGCTTGGATTGAAAGTTCGTCAGCGCGATCTTCAATACTTCGGGTGATGTATTGTGACTCGATAATTTTTTCTAATTCGACAATTTCAAAGGCAATATTTTTTTCTTCGTTTTCAAGGGCAATTAATTTGGTGCGGTCTAAAATTTTCAAACTTTGCTTGTACAACCCTTTATGGTACAAAATAGTTGCAAAATCCAATTGTTCTCTAATTTGAATTCGAATATTTTGGTTTACAGGATTTAGTCGTAAACTCACCAAAATCTGCTTGTATAAATGCGCTTTTAAATTCGATAATTGCAATTTGGTAACAATTTTACTTTTCAAAATTTCCTCTTCATTGTACTCATTCATTTTATCTAAAAGATTGAAAAGCAACAAAAATTTTGCATCTACATTTACCCCTAATCGGTTAACGTAGAGTTTGAATTGTCTTTTTTCTGATTTAGAAAGAGAACAAATGAGAACAAATAAATTATCTTTTGATGTGTTTGCCATCGTAAAAAATGAACTATTAATTACTTGAAAATCAATTATTTAAAACTTATATTTTTTTGTTTAATACTGTAGATGAAAACAATTAAATGCATCCATAAACATCCACAATATATACATTCGTAACGAGAAAATAAAATTAAGATTAAATATTGATATGGATAATCAAAAAGTACAAATATTTGACACTACTTTGCGCGATGGAGAACAGGTCCCGGGATGTAAACTAAATACAGAACAAAAGCTTGTCATTGCTAGACGTTTGGACGAATTGGGTGTTGATGTTATAGAAGCTGGTTTTCCGGTTTCCAGTCCAGGAGATTTTAATTCTGTTGTTGAAATTTCTAAAATTGTAAAAAACGCATCGGTTTGTGCCTTAACTAGAGCTGTTAAAAATGACATTGAGGTTGCTGCACAAGCACTAAAATTTGCATTAAAACCAAGAATCCATACAGGAATTGGAACCTCCGATTCTCATATTAAATACAAGTTTAACGCTTCTAGAAACGAAATTATCGATCGTGCTGCAGAAGCAGTTGCATTTGCCAAAACCTTTGTTGATGATGTCGAATTTTATGCTGAAGATGCTGGTAGAACGGATAATGAATTCCTTGCCTTGGTTTGTAGCGAAGCCATAAAAGCTGGTGCGACAGTACTAAATATTCCCGACACAACAGGTTACTGCCTTCCCGGAGAATATGGTGCAAAAATCAAATATCTAACTGAAAATGTTATCGGAATTGAAAAAGCAATTCTATCTTGCCACTGCCATAATGATTTAGGTATGGCTACTGCCAATTCTATTTCGGGTGTTATAAATGGTGCACGCCAAATTGAATGTACCATCAATGGAATAGGGGAGCGCGCAGGAAATACGGCTTTGGAAGAAGTAGTTATGATTTTGCGTCAACACCCAGATTTAGGTTTGGATACGAATATCAACGCCAAATTATTATACGATACAAGCCGAATGGTTTCTGAAAGCATGGGAATGTTTGTTCAGCCTAACAAAGCAATTGTTGGTGCCAACGCCTTCGCACATAGCTCTGGAATTCACCAAGACGGAATGATAAAAAATAGTACTACCTATGAAATCATGGATCCAAGAGATGTAGGTGTTACAGAATCGGCTATTATTTTAACAGCTCGAAGTGGAAGAGCAGCTTTGGCATACCGTGCTAAAAAAATTGGTTACGAATTGACAAAATTGCAATTGGACATTGTTTACAATGAGTTTTTGAAATTTGCCGACAGCAAAAAAGAAGTGATTGATGGCGATGTGCATCAAATTATTAAAATAAGTAATATTGGAATTTTAGTTTAAAATGGAGAAAAAAACATTATTCGATAAAGTTTGGGACAGTCACGTGGTTACTAGTGTGCCAAACGGACCTCAAGTTTTATATATAGACAAACATTTAATTCACGAAGTTACGAGTCCACAGGCTTTCGCCGAATTGGAAGAGCGTAACATTCTTGTTTTTAGACCCAATCAAATTATGGCTACAGCTGATCATAATGTAGCTACCATAAACCAACATTTGCCAATTGTAGATGATTTATCACGAAATCAGATTGAAATGTTGACAAAAAATTGCGCTAAAAACGGAGTAGAATTATACGGATTAGGCCACGAATACCAAGGAATTGTTCACGTAATTGCACCCGAATTAGGAATTACACAACCTGGAATGACGATTGTTTGCGGCGATAGTCATACATCAACTCACGGTGCTTTTGGGACAATTGCTTTTGGAATTGGCACCAGCCAAGTGGCGCAAGTTTTCGCAAGTCAGTGTTTGTTACTTGAAAAACCAAAAAGTTTGCGTGTCAATGTAAACGGAAAATTAGCAAAAGGCGTTCTCGCCAAAGATGTTATTTTATACATTATTTCAAAAATAGGGACCAATTCTGGTACAGGTTATTTCTGTGAATATGCAGGAAATGTTTTCGAAGAAATGAGTATGGAAGGACGAATGACCGTTTGCAATATGAGTATTGAAATGGGTGCTCGTGGCGGAATGATTGCTCCTGACGAAACGACTTATGAATATGTAAAAGGAAAAAAATTCGCTCCTCAAGGTGCCGAATTAGAATCAAAAATCGCTTACTGGAAAACACTTCCAACCGATGAAGGGGCTGTTTTTGATAAAGAGTATGATTTTGATGCAGCCGATATCGCGCCAATGTTAACCTATGGTACAAACCCAGGAATGGGAATAAAAATCAATGATACAATTCCAGTTTTAAACGATGTTTCTTTTGAAAAATCATTAGAATATATGGGTTTTGAGCAAGGAGAGCAGTTATTGAACAAACCAATAAATTACGTTTTCATAGGAAGTTGTACCAATTCTAGAATTGAAGATTTTAGGGTGGCGGCCGAGTATATTAAAGGAAAGCAAAAAGCGGAGAATGTAGTTGCATTAATAGTTCCTGGTTCCCAACAAGTGGCCAAGCAAATTCAATCTGAAGGGCTAACCTCCATTTTTGAAGCAGCTGGTTTTGAAATCCGCCAACCGGGTTGTTCGGCTTGTTTGGCAATGAATGACGACAAAGTTCCTGCAGGAGAATATTGCGTTTCTACATCCAATAGAAATTTTGAAGGCCGACAAGGACAAGGTTCAAGAACACTTTTAGCAAGTCCACTTGTGGCGGCTGCAACTGCAATTGAAGGAAAGATAATTGATGTTACATTACACTTAAATTAACATGGAAAAATTTATAAAATTAGTTACAACGGCGGTTCCATTACCAATTGAAAACATAGATACAGACCAAATTATTCCTGCTAGATTTTTGAAAGTAACGGATAAAGTAGGTTTTGGAAATAACTTATTCAGAGATTGGAGATTTGACGATAAAAATGAAATTATAGCTTCATTTGCATTAAATGACAAAAAATATTCTGGTAGTATTTTAGTTGCTGGCGATAATTTTGGCTGTGGAAGTAGTCGTGAACACGCTGCTTGGGCATTAGCCGATTATGGATTTAAAGTAATTGTTTCGAGTTATTTTGCAGATATTTTTAAAGGAAATGCTTTGAATAATGGGTTATTGCCAATTTTGGTTTCTCCAGAATTTTTGATAGAAATCACAACAATTATTCAAGAAAATCCGAACACAAATTTATGTGTCAATTTAGAAGATCAAACCATTTCGGTTGAAAATTCTGATTTGGTAGCCAGCTTTGAAATTGATTCCTACAAGAAAATTTGCATGATAAATGGATTTGATGATATTGATTTTTTAATCAACAACAAAGATAAAATTGAAGCCTTTGAAAAAGGAAAAATAACAGCAGCTCAACTATAAAATAGGGACGTTATGAAATTGAAAATCGCATTATTAACAGGAGACGGAATAGGTCCAGAAGTTACAAGACAAGCCGTAAAAGTGCTAAAAGCTGTCGAAAAAAGATACGGTCATACGTTTGATTTTGAAGAAGCTTTAGTTGGGGCTATCGCAATAGACGAAACAGGAAATCCATTGCCAGATGAAACCATTGCAGTATGTGAAAATTCTGATGCTGTTTTGTTTGGTGCCATTGGAGATCCAAAATACGATAACAATCCAGATGCAAAAGTGCGTCCCGAACAAGGCTTACTCAAATTAAGAAAAGTATTGGGTTTGTATGCCAATATTCGTCCAATAAAAGCCTATGAGACATTGATTGACAAATCGCCTTTGAAACGCTACATAATTGAAGGAACCGATATGGTTATCTATCGCGAACTAACGGGCGGTATTTATTTTGGAGTAAAGAAATTAAGCGATGACGGAACTGTAGCGTCTGATTTATGCGAATATTCTCAAATGGAAATCGAGAGGATTGCACATTTAGCCTTTAAATCGGCATTGACAAGAAGAAAGAAAGTTACGCTTGTTGATAAAGCAAATGTTCTTGAAACCTCAAGATTGTGGCGCCGCGTAGTGACAAATATTGCTACAGAATATCCAGAGGTAGCCCTTGATTTTCTATTTGTAGATAATGCAGCAATGCAAATGATTTTGAACCCAAAACAATTTGATGTCATTCTTACCGAAAATTTATTTGGAGATATTATCTCGGATGAAGGAAGTGTAATTGGAGGTTCGATTGGATTATTAGCTTCAGCATCAGTGGGTGATAAAAGCGCTATGTTTGAACCAATTCACGGTTCGTATCCACAAGCAACTGGAAAAGATATTGCCAATCCAATTGCAGCAATTTTGAGCGCGTCGATGTTGTTGGATCATTTTGGATTGTCTGCAGAAGCAGAAAGTATCAGAAAAGCAGTCGAAAAAGCATTAGAATTTAATATTGTAACACCCGACCTGAATTCGATTAGAAATTATGGGACTAATTATGTAGGCGATGCAATTGCTAGCACAATTGTAAATAATGAAGAATCAAATGGGTATATAAATCACGAAAATATAAATTTGGGGAAATCCATATTTTTTTAAAGATAGTTTTTAGTTAGTTTTAGTTTTTTAGGGGAAAGGAGTCTTGAGCAATCAAGGCTCTTTTTTTATTCAATAACAAAGGATGAAATTACCAACCTCCGCTAGAACCACCACCAGAAAATCCTCCACCACCGAAGCCGCCGCCAAATCCACCACCGCCTCCAGAAGAGCCGCCACCAAATCCACCAGAACCGCGTCCGCCACCCAAACTACTCAAAATAATAATATCTAGTAAGCTAGGACCTCCGCCAGAACTACCAGAATTACCTCCGTTATTTTTGCTTCTAGAAATCAATACTAGAATGATAATTGCAATTATAATTATGGGTAAAGCTGGAAATCCATCCTTCTTATTTTCTTTTCTTTTTCCTTTGTATTTTCCTTTAAAAACATCAATTATGGCTGTCGTCCCTTTATCCAAGCCTATGTAATAACTACCCGCTTTGAATTCAGGAACAATAATATTCCTAATAATTTCTCCACCAATTCCCGCGGTCAATCGGTCTTCAACTCCATATCCTGGGTTGATTGCAATTTTCTTTTCGGCTTTAGCCAAAAGAATTATTACACCATTATCATCTTTTGCAGTTCCGCCAATTCCCCAAGTTTGTCCCCATTTTGTGGCAAGCATACTCACATCTTCGCCTTTCAGACTTTCAATGGTAATTACAACAATTTGGGTAGTAGTTGAATCGGAATATCGAATTAGTTTTTCTTCTAATTGTGCTTTTTCAGTAGCACTCAAAACATTGGCATAATCGTAAACAGAGGTTTGCTCACTAGGAATTTCAGGAATGTTGAATTGTGCAAAACCTATTTGTGTAAAAAATAAACAAACGATAAATCTAAGAATAACGGAGTATTTCATAACTAATTTCATTAACCTTTTGATATTTCGTTTGACAATTCATTGGTGTCACCTTCTTGCCAAGGGAAATAATTTTTCAACTGTTCACCCGCTTTCTGAATTCCATCAATAAGTCCTTGTTTGAAATCACCATTTTTGAAATGGGATAACATTGCTTCTTTAGTTGTAACCCAAAAAGTATCGGGTACAACATCGTTAATTCCTTTATCGCCACAAATCACAAATTGCTTATCGGCAACAGCCAAATAAATCAAAACTCCATTTTTGAGCTCTGTTTCGTGCATTTTTAGTTCAACATAAACTTCCAAAGCCCTATCATAAGGAGCTTTGGAAGTTGTTTTTTCTATATGAACTCTAATTTCGCCAGAAGTTTCTTTTTCCGCCATACTAATAGCAGCAACAATTTCTTGTTCTTCCTCGTTGGTTAAAAAAACTTCTTTTGACATAGATATATTTATTAATTTCTTTTTTAAAGCCCCTCCTTTGGAGGGGTTGGGGAGGATTAGAATTTTACTTCAACTGGTTTTTCAGCACCAACAGCAGCTTCAAAATAAGGCTTCTCTTTTAAACCATAAAAACCAGCCAAAATATTTCTTGGGAAAGTATTTATGTTATTGTTATAAGGTTTAACAGCTTCATTGAAACGAGTTCTTGCTGTTAAAATTTGGTTTTCTGTGCTTGCCAATTCATCTTGTAATTTCAAGAAATTCTCATTGGCTTTCAAGTCAGGATATTTTTCAACAGAAACTAACAAACGAGATAAAGAAGAACTTACCCCTGATTGTGCTTTGTTGAACGCAGTCAATTGTTCTGGTGTAATATTTGTTGGATCAACAGTCACAGCAGTTGCTTTGGCACGTGCTTCGATAACCGCAGTCAAAGTGCTTTTTTCGAAATCGGCAGCACCTTTTACAGTATTCACTAAATTACCAATTAGGTCATTTCTTCGTTGGTAAGAGGTTTGAACATTACCCCAACTCTCTTTAATATCTTGATCGTAAGCTACGGCTTTATTGTATATTCCTGCTGACCAGCTGTAAATTCCAATCACTATTATTGCTACAATAATCCAAGGTAAAAATTTTTTAAAATCCATTTTTGTTTAATTTA
>Ga0114974_10002346_pt1 | contig 14537 bp, 23 predicted proteins | sample S_130206_EF_Meta_FD_87318 | JGI IMG/M metagenome (GOLD analysis project Ga0114974, IMG submission 87318) | Freshwater microbial communities from Lake Simoncouche, Canada to study carbon cycling - S_130206_EF_MetaG | ecosystem: Environmental > Aquatic > Freshwater > Lake | place: Lake...
CAGGTACGCTGACCGGCACATCCGCAATTAGCAATCTAGTCCAAACAGCGTACGATCAGTACGTTCGTATGGCACTACGTAGCATTCCAGTAATGCGTGCTCTTGCAGATGTTAAGCCAGTACAGCAAGCAATGCCAGGTTCATCAGTTGTATTCTCAATCTATTCTGACCTCGCACAAGCGACTACGACTTTGACAGAAGCATCAGATGTATCATCCATTGCTCTAGGCAACCCAAACCAAATCACTGTGACACTTCAAGAATACGGTTCAGCAGTGACCACAACTAAGAAGTTAAATATGACTTCTTTCAACGATGTTGATTCAGCTCTTGCTGACATTATCGCTTACAACGCTGCAGACTCAATTGATGCTGTAGTTGCTTCAGTTCTTACTTCAGGTACTAACATTATCTACGGTGGAAACACAGCAACTTCATACAACACAATCACATCAGCAGCAACAATGCGTGTTACAGATATCCGTGAAGCAGTAACAGAACTTCGCACAAACAAGGCTTTGCCTCGTATTGGCGAACTATATGCTGCTTACCTACACCCACGTCAGACAGCCGATCTTCGCGCTGAAACTGGTACTGGTGGATTCCAGTCTCTAACACAGTACGTAGACCGCACACCATTCGTGGCTGGTGCTGTTGGCGTAATCGAAGGTGCTTTTGTTGTAGAAACACCTCGCGTTCCATACGCAGCAAACTCAGGATCAGTCAACGTCTACAAGGCCGTTGTAGCTGGTCGTGAAGCTCTCGCTGAAGCACAAGGACAAGACATCTCGACTGTTGTCGGTCCACAAATTGATGCTTTGCGTCGCTACCACACAATCGGTTGGTACTACTTCGGTGGCTTCAACCTACTACGTACATCTGCTTTGTATCAGATCGCAACATCTGCAACAAACGGATAATCAACTTTAGTTGATTGACGCGGTGGCAGGGGCCTTGAAACCCCTGTCACTGAGTAAGTTCACTAAGGAGAACTAATGCCATATCAAGCAACAACACCTTGGGAGTACCAGACTTGGGGCGCAGGATTACCTTGGCCTGATAAGTACTCTCGTCTAGCAGGACGCCCAATTACTGGTGGTACCTATACAGGTGAGATCAATCCGTTTATGACTGATATTGCTCGTGGTGTTACCTTTATTGTAAATGGATCAACAGTTGAAACAACTTTGTATCCATACCAAAACGATTTAGCAGATGCTGACTGGTATGTATTAGGCGGTCATCAACAAGTTATTACAGATGCCCAAGCAGCGGTTCTTATCGCAGCTGGCTACGGAGATTATGTGGAGTTAATTGTATGAGTTTACATAGACAGCGTGTTCACACAGAACCGGTAGAAGGTTGCTTTGGTTGTAAGATAGGCGATCTTCAACTATCAGTAGGAGACGCTAGAAACGATGGCGTTATGTCAGCCAAGCAACACGATAAAGAATTAGGTTCCTACTTTGACGCTACACGTCAAGGGATTGAACCTATCTCTACTAAAACAAAAGATATAAAAGCAGCAGTAAAACTAAGTAACGACACAGGCGTTGCCTTTGATGGCAACAAAATATAACAAGGAGATAAAAAATGGCAGATAAAGGCGACAAGTCACAGTCAACTGACTTCGTTCCATTCGACAGAGTAAACAAGGGTGGCATCACTCCTTCAATGCCTGTAGGTGGAGTAGCAGTAGCATCAGGATCAAAGGCAACTTTTGCTGGCGGTAAGAAAAGCGTGACTAAGTAATGTGCGCTGTATGCGGTTGCGGTTATGCAACATACGATGACATTGAGACGGGTGCTCCGGCAAACGAAATGGACCAACGCGCAGAAGCAACTGAAACAAGTGAAGCATAATGGCGGCGAAGAAAGCACACCCAGGATTCAAAGCAGTACAGAAAAAAATTGCTGCGAAGCAAGGTGTTCCAATGGAACGTGCCGGTGCGATTCTTGCTGCGGGTGCCAGGAAGTCCTCGAAGGCAGCAATCAAAGCTAACCCTAACCTGAAGAAGGTTAAGGGTATGAAAAAGAAAATGGGATAAATGGCAAAGACTCCAGCGTGGCAACGCAAAGAAGGACAAAACCCTAATGGTGGATTAAACGCCAAAGGACGCGCTAGTGCTAAAGCACAGGGCAGTAACCTCAAGCCACCAGTTAAATCTGGTGATAACCCACGCAGAGCAAGTTTTCTTGCTCGTATGGGTAACGCTGCAGGTCCTGAGCATAAGCCTAATGGAGAACCAACCAGACTCTTGTTATCACTGCAAGCCTGGGGAGCATCTAGTAAAGCAGATGCAAAGAAAAAGGCAGCAGCAATTTCAAAACGTAATCAATCAAAAAAGAAGTGAGGTCGTAGGTGCCACTAGGTATTGCAGGTTCAACATTAAACGACGAATTAAATCGTCTTGCTAACGGTGGCACCTATCCCGCTATCTCTGCCTATTTAGATCAGGCAGCAGCAGCTAGAAAATGGGCTGTAGCAAGAAGCGTAGCGTTAGGTTCAACAACAGATCTGGTAGGCGTACTTAACCTTATCGGTGGTCTAACATCACCGGCTGTATGGCTAGACATTGCTGGTATTTGTAACTTAATTGCTAGTACAACTCAGTTAGAACCAGCAGCAGCGTTACGTCAGGTGCTCTCTTAATGACAGCCACCTATAACCTTGTATGCCCACAGGCTACAACATTTACATTTGCTTTCCGTCCACAGACTGATGGCACAAATTGGAACTTAACTAATTACACAGCCACTTTAACTGTGCGACCATTTACTGGATCTACTACAACAACATTATTAGCAACAACTGCTAACGGTAAGATCTCTATTAACACCTCAACTTCAGTTGTAACGGTAACATTTAGCGCAATTGAAACTGATATTAACGCTGAGTCTTATGTTTATGATTTTGTATTTTATTCAGGTTCAGTAACAACAAGACTTTTAGAAGGTAAGTTCCTAGTAACTGCGGGGGTAACGGTCTAATGCCTGAAACAATTATTATTATTGAATCTGCTCAACCACAAACCTCAGTAGTTTTTTCAGCTGACCAAGGACCTCAAGGTACTCCAGGAAATACTGGTCCTACAGGTTCAGCAGGTCCTACAGGATCACAAGGACCTACAGGTTCTACTGGTCCTACCGGACCGACAGGCTCACAAGGTTCTACTGGCGCAACTGGCGCTACTGGTTCGACAGGAGCAACAGGTGTACAAGGACCGACTGGACCTACAGGTAATACTGGAAGCACAGGCCCAACGGGAGCGACTGGGGCAACTGGATCTCAAGGAATTACTGGCCCAACTGGACCGACTGGAAATACCGGATCTACAGGACCTACGGGAGCACAAGGACCGACAGGTGCGACAGGAGCCACTGGCTCCACAGGAGCTACGGGATCTACGGGAGCAACAGGTTCAACAGGACCTACAGGTCCTACAGGAAGTCAAGGCCCTACTGGATCAACGGGTGCCACCGGCTCAACAGGTTTAACAGGACCAACGGGTCCACAAGGTGCCACTGGTGCTACTGGACCCACTGGTAGTCAAGGCCCAACTGGTTCCACAGGTGCCACAGGAAGTACAGGTTCTACGGGTCCTACAGGGCCTACAGGCGCTGATAGCACAGTACCTGGACCTACAGGTCCAACTGGTGCTACAGGCTCAGCAGGCGCTACTGGTGCCACAGGAAGTCAAGGCCCAACAGGACCTACTGGAGCTACTGGATCAGCAGGAGCCACTGGCGCAACTGGTGCTACAGGATCTCAGGGAGCAACAGGGCCAACAGGGCCAACAGGAAATACTGGCTTAACAGGTGCAACTGGTGCTACAGGCGCTACAGGATCTACTGGTTTGACTGGTGCGACAGGACCTACGGGTCCAACAGGATCTACTGGTTTAACAGGTGCTACTGGGCCTACAGGTGCTACAGGCAGCGCTGGCGCAACAGGTGCTACCGGACCAACAGGCGCCACTGGCGCAGCAGGTGCTGACGCTACGGCGTTGCCAGGTATTTTAATGTTAGGTGGAATGTAAACTAAAGCAATGAAAATTGCTATTTATACTATTAGTAAGAACGAGGAAAAGTATGTTGAAAAGTGGTATGAGTCAAGCAGAGATGCTGACTACCACATCCTCGCAGATACAGGATCAACCGATAGAACAATTGAAATTGCACGAAGTCTTGGTATTACGGTTGTCTCGATCACTATTTCACCATTTAGATTTGATGATGCAAGAAACGCATCGCTAGCGCTAATACCAGCTGATGCTGATTATTGTATTGCGCTAGATGTAGATGAAGTATTGGCACCTGGTTGGCGCAAGCCGCTAGAAGAAGCTTTTGCCAAAGGAATAGATAGACCGACCTATCGGCGCATTGAAGCATTTGATGAACTAGGTAATCCGGTAACAGAGTTTAATGGGTTTAAGGTTCACCGCAGAACTGGTATGAGATGGCATTATCCTATTCACGAAGTACCTAATTGGTATGAAGAACGTGATGAAGTGCAAGAATTTATTACAGGTTTTGAGATACATCATCATCAGAACAAAGAAACATCTCGGACTCAGTATCTACCTTTACTAGAGATGGCAGTTAGAGAAAAGCCAGATGCTAGAAATCTTTACTATCTTGGCAGAGAACAGTCTTATTATCAGCAGAATGATAAGTGTACTGAGACGCTAAAGAAGTATTTAGAACTGTCTATCTTTCCACAAGAACGCGCAGCGGCTTGCCGAATACTAGGCAAAGTAGATCCTGATAATGCAGAAGAATGGTTCCTAAAAGGAGCTGAAGAATTTGCCTGTCGGGAATCTTATCTAGCACTGGGTAATTATTATTACTTACAAAAAGACTGGGCAGCTTGCAACCTAGTAGCAAAGCAATCTTTACAGTTCACAGTAAAGCCAATGGAGTTTCTTGCTGAAAACTGGGCGTGGACTCATATGGCAGATGACTTAGTTGCAGTTAGCGCTTGGCAACTAGGTGATTACAAAGAAGCACTAAAGCACGGACTCAAAGCGTTAGAAATATCGCCCAACGATGACAGATTACAAACCAACGTCAAGTTCTACAAGGAGAAACTAGATGCCAAACTTCGGCCAGCTGGTAAGCGAAGTACAAAGTAACCTTCAAGGTTATACCCTTCGCCAAGATCGTATTACTTGGCTTGCCAATTCAAGCGGCATCACTGCTACTGATCTGTCTATTCAGATCGGCTCAGCCGATAACCTTGCTAAAGGTATAGTTCAAATTGATAATGAACTTATTTGGGTCAACTCTTTTGATCGCCAGAACCTAACGCTTCAAGTAGCACCAGGCTTTGGTCGTGGCTATATGGGAACTACACCAAGCCCACACGCAGCAAATGCTCAGGTTATTCTGACACCAACATTTCCAGTAACAATGATTCAACAGGCTTTGAACGACACCATTAACTCTTTGTATCCAAAGTTGTTTGGTGTATCAATTACCACCTTCCCATACAACGCAGCACAGATTGCTTACCCATTACCAGATGACGCACGTGATGTGCTCTATGTTTCTTGGCAGACACCTGGCCCTTCAAAAGAATGGCTACCAACTAATCGTTGGCGCATTGACCGTATGGCAAATGTGGCAGCGTTTAATACTACGAAAACACTAAACATCTATGACAAAGTCGTTCCTGGTCGTACAGTGCAAGTCTACTATTCCATTATCCCAAACAATCTCACTAACACTAATGATGACTTTGCTACTGTTACAGGCTTACCGGAGTCAAGTAGAGATGTCATTACTCTTGGCGCTGCATATAGGCTCCTCAGTTACATTGATACCGGTCGCATCAACCTCTCCTCTGCGGAAGCAGATCTAACAGATACCAAGTTGCCATCAACTGCTGGTGCTTCTGCTTCTAAATATATCTTTGCTCTTTACCAACAGCGTTTGACTGAAGAATCAATTAAGTTACAAGACCGCTTTCCTATTCGCGTCCACTATACAAAGTAAGGCAGCATAAATGACACGTCTATATAGTTCCATCTCGGTAGAAACGATCCTTTCAGCAAGTATCAATAGCTCGCAGACCTCAATGGCTGTAGCAAGTGGTACTGGTGCCGCCCTTCTTGGTGGTGTCAGCCTCGCTGCTGGTAACGTTGACCAATTCACAGTAGCTATTGACCCTGATACGGTTAACGAAGAAATTGTATTTATTACCGGTAACTCTGGTGATACCTTTACAATTGTTCGTGGTCGAGCATCATCTACTGCAATTACTCACGCATCAGGTGCGACGGTACGCCACGTACTTACCTCTGATGACTTAAACTTTTTCAAGACCGCTGTCCAGCCTTCAACGCTAACTGCTAAAGGCGATATGTATGTAGCAACTGCTTCAGGCGTTGTAACTAATATCGCAGCTGGTACAAATGATTACGTTCTTACCGCAGATAGCACACAGGCTAAGGGAATCAAATGGGCAGCAGCCCCAACTACAAGCCTTAACTTAACCTTTAATGCTCAGACTGGTACAACTTATACTCTGGTGTCAGGTGATGTTAACAAGTTAGTTACCTTAAATAACGCTAGTGCGGTAACAGTAACTATCCCTAACGGAGTCTTTACTACCGGACAACAGATTAACTTCCAGCAGTTAGGCGCTGGTCAAGTGACCTTTGCCTCCGATGGCACAACTACCTTTACAGGAGTTGGCACCAAGCTACGCGCCCAGTACAGCGCAGCAACTCTGGTTTGTACAGGAACTAATACCTTTACTCTGATCGGAGATATAGCCTAATGCCAACATATAAAGTACTAGCTCAATCAGCACCATCGGCTGCTACAGCAACCACACTCTATACAGCGACTAACGCAACAATTGTGTCTACGTTAAACGTAGCCAATACAGGTGGCGCTGCTGATCTGATTCGAGTTGCGGTACGCCCAGGGGGAGCAACCCTTGCTAATCAACATTACATCGTCTATGGCGTACAGGTTCCATCAGGTGGAGTGTTCTCCATACAAGGTGGTATTACCCTAGCCAATACCGATGTAATCACTGTGTACTCAACTACCGGTACTTCATCATTCAGCGCATTTGGAAGCGAGGCTAACTAATGGCTATTAACATTGTAGGTGGAACGGTACAAGCATCAGCTGCGTTAGCACTTAACGCTCAGACTGGTACTACATATACTTTTGTATTGGCAGATGCTGATAACAAATTAGTTACAGCCAGCAACGCATCGGCTCAAACTTACTCAATCCCAACTAACGCATCTGTTGCTTATCCAACAGGTACTCAACTAAACATCATAGCAATCGGAGCAGGACAGGTAACGATCAACGCAGTTACCAGCGGTACAACAACTGTACTTTCTAATGCTGCTACTGCTGCTTCTCCTAAGTTAAGAGTTCAGTATTCTTCTGCTACCTGTATTAAGGTCGCAACAGATACCTGGTATGTGGTTGGAGATATTGCCTGATGACACCGATCCTTGGAATTTTAGCAAGTGGTATGTCTGGCAACCTTTGGGCGCCAGGCAAGGACTTTGACAGCATTGCGACAACTACTGTTGGAACAGCAGTTTCAAGCATAACTTTTAGTTCTATTCCTGCTACCTATAAGCATTTGCAAATTCGTTTATTTGCTCAAACTAACCGAGCAACCTATTGCCGTGATAGTGTAAATATGCGATTTAATTCTGACAGCGGGAGTAACTATGCCGATCATTCACTTTATGGTGATGGAGCCAATGCTGGTGCTGGTGCCAATACAACTCAAACTTTAATAAGTGCGGGAACAATTGGAACCTCAGCAGTTTTATCAAGTTTAATGTTTGGCGAAAGAATCATTGATATTCTTGATTACGCTAATACATCAAAATATAAAACAGCCCGCACCCTTGGTGGTGTTGATATGAATGGAACTGGTACTGGTTCTATTGGTGGTTTAGTAGATTTAACTTCGGGATTCTGGCAATCAACGGTTGCTATTTCAACCATTGTTTTAACTCCATCAGTAGGCACAACTTTCAATCAATACACTTCAGCTGCTCTCTACGGAATAAAGGGGTAACGACAATGGCCGCAGGAAATACATACACACAGATTGCCTCAACCACTCTTGGTTCTGCCGCTTCAACAGTAACATTCTCAAGCATTGCTGGCACCTACACTGATTTGGTAATTGTAATGAACACAGGGGCAACCGCTTTATCTGATTTCAAATTAAATTTTAATAGCGATACCGCAACTAATTATTCAAATACTTTTTTGTGGGGTTCAGTAAGTCCTGATATAGGCTCAGCAAGAGCAAGCAATGGTACGTATATGCTTGGTTGCTATTACGCCAATTTAGGTACCACAATTCAAACCACTCAAATCATAAACATTATGAATTACTCAAATGCTACAACTTACAAAACGGCTTTAATTCGCGGCGCAAAAGGAGGCACTTCTACTGATGCAATTGTGGGTTTATGGCGTAGCACCGCTGCAATTACTAGAGTTGACATTGGCTCTGTTGGTAGTACTTTTTTAGCAGGTTCAACATTCAATCTCTACGGCATCACGGCAGCATAAGGGGAAACTAAATGCCTAATACATATACACTCCTAGAAACAATCACTGTCGGTGCTGCGGGAGCAAGCAGCGTTACATTTAACAGCATCCCTCAAACTGGCTACACCGATTTGGTGATTAAAGGCTCCATAAGAACAAATCGTTCAGGAACAGGCGCTGATGGACTTAATCTAACTTTTAATGGTTCTGCCGTTGCCGTTTACTCTGACAGAGTATTGCGCGGCAATGGAACTACTGCAACATCTTTTAGTGATACAAGTGCAGCGGCGATGTATGGAACAAGAGCAACAAGTGCTGGTGTTACTGCAAGCACATTTTCTAATACAGAATTTTATATTCCTAATTATACTTCATCTAATTACAAATCAGTATCAATTGACGGAGTTTCTGAAAACAACGCCACCGAAGCCTACGCAGAATTAGCCGCTGGTCTTTGGTCTAATACTGCTGCAATCACTTCTGTTACTATTGCTGGCTCTGTTGGAACAATTCAACAATACTCAACCTTCTCCCTTTACGGCGTATCTGCCCTGGGCACTACCCCAACAAAGGCACCAAAGGCAACCGGCGGTTCAATCATTCAGACCGATGGCACTTACTGGTACCACGCATTTCTTAGCTCAGGCACCTTTACTCCTGCCACAGCCCTATCTTGCGATGTGTTAGTTGTCGCAGGTGGCGGTGGGGGTGGACAAAACGGTGGCGGTGGTGGTGGAGCAGGTGGCGTATTGGCTTTTGCTGCACAATCAATAGCAACATCTGCTCAAACTGTAACTATTGGCGGTGGCGGTAGTGTTGCCGTTGCTGGCTCTAATTCATCTTTTGCTGCATTAACCGCATCAGTTGGCGGCGGTGCGGCTGGTGCAGGAAACTCAAACTCCACATCAGGTGGTTCTGGTGGCGGCGGCGGGCGCTACTTACTTGGCCTTGGTAGTTCTGGAACATCTGGTCAAGGCAATGCAGGTGGAAATGGTTTTGTTAATACTTACGGCGCAGGTGGTGGTGGTGGTGGTGCAGGTGGAGCAGGTGTTACTGCTACAACTGGAACAAGCACAATTACTGGTGACGGTGGCGCTGGTGGCGCTGGCGTTAATACCGTTACCAACTGGGGTGCTTTATCAACTGCACTTACAACACTTGGTTTAGGAGTCAGTGGTTATATCGCTGGCGGTGGTGCTGGTGGCGGTAACGCGACTGGCGGTACAGGTGGCTCAGGTGGCGGTGGCAATGGCGGAACTGGTAGTGGTGTTGGTTCTGCCAATGGAACTGCTAATACTGGTAGCGGTGGCGGTGGTGCTGGAAATGCTGGTTCTGGTGGCCCTGGAACCACTGGTGGCAGCGGTTTAGTAATCATTCGTTACTTGGCAGCGTAAGGAGAAAATACAATGGCGCATTTTGCAGAAATAGACCCTAACGGTGGAACCGTTCTACGGGTATTAGTTGTACCGAATGAGCAAGAACATCGAGGGCAAGACTTCCTAGCCAACGAACTTGGCTTGGGCGGTGTCTGGGTTCAGACAAGTTACAACAATAATATCCGTTACAACTATGCGGGAATTGGTATGACTTATGATGCCACCCGTGATGCCTTCATCTTGCCTAAGTGCCACGATGAAGCAACGCTAGATGAGGCAACTTGCCGATGGAACTGTTCAAATGAAGCACACACAATCAAGGAGATAATCTAATGACCGATACACCAATCAAAATTGAAGTTAACTGCGCTACAGGAATAGCCGTTGAGGTACCGCTAACTGCGGAAGAAATCCAGCAACGCGAACTAGATGCTATTACTGCTGCTGCTGCTAAGGCAGAAGCTGATGCAGTTGCTGCGGCTGAAGCAGATGCGAAGGCATCAGCACAGGCTAAGTTGGCAACACTTGGATTAACTGCTGAGGAAATCGCAGCATTAACTAAGTAATTTGTTTTAAGCATTACCACCTGAGCACGTGGCTAAACTGCTCCTTTTTTATTTCTATTTTAAGGAGTTAGTTAATGGCTTATGGCGACGATATCACCGAGGCAATACCCTATGCGTTATCTAACCCAGCCGGATCTCAAAGCTACGCAGCAACTGGTGTTGCCTACGACGTAGCCTTTGGTGGCGTTCCATTCTTCTTGACTACTAGCGATGAAAGTCCTTATCGCAGAGTTACAGCCCAGTATCGTAAGCAACAGTTAGATACTACCCGCGAACCTGGTGAGCAAACGCTTACTGGTTGGTGGCTACGCTCACAGTCAACCTTTCATTTAGGTCAAGGCGTTAAGTTCTTTGAGCCAGCACAAGATGAGTCGCTACGCTTTCAATACACTTGGAGTACTGGTGTTGATGTCTGGACTAAAGGACAGGCAACACTACTTAAAGATGTAGATAACTACCATTACACAACCGGTAATTTACAACCTAACAAGCGCCCGTTTCAGATCACTAGATCTATCCGACCAAGCTGGACTGTCACTAATAAAGCATTAACTTCTAACGTGGCAACTCTTACTATTGGCGCTCATAAGTTAACAGTTGGATCTACTATCAATGTAGATAATATGGATGCTACCTTTAACGGTACCTACGTCCTTACCGCAGTAGCTGCTACAACTATTTCTTATGCCAAGACAGCAACCAATGTAACTTCAGTTGCCTCCGCTGGCACAGTAACCCAAGACGCTATCTTGCTTTGGGATCAATACGATGTAGATAAAATTGATGTGGGTGGCAAACTAACCCACTTTATTGATTACACAGCAGGCACAGATTACCCAGTATATGCCATCTGTGATGATGGAACTTATGCTTATTGGGTAACTAATAATACAGCTACCGGTAAATTACAAGTATACAAAAAACCATTAACTGGCGATGTTACAACTGCTGATACTTCTATGTTTACGCATCCATCTATTGTGGCAACTAACGCAGTTATTGAGTTCACCAAAGAACGTTTAGTAATGGTTGTCAATGATGCTGTGTATGAATTTGCCACAACTGCTACTGCCCTACCTAGCGCTGTATATACACACCCTAATCCAAATTTTGTTTACACAAGCATTACTTCTAGCGGTGCTGCTATCTACTTAGCAGGCTTTAACGGCATCCAATCAACCATCCAGAAGTTCACACTAAGCACCTCTGGTGCTATGCCTACTTTGACTAGCGCTATTACGGCTGCTGAATTACCAGTAGGTGAAATTGCGTTCCGCATTTATTACTACCTTGGCTATATGGCTATTGGTACTAGCCTTGGCTTGCGTGTAGCAGATGTATCAGCAACTGATGGATCTATTGCCTATGGCCCACTGATCTTTGAAACAGATACACCAGTGTATGACGTAGCTGGCTATGACCAATACCTTTGGGCAACTACTAACGTAGATGGCCACCCTGGAGTAACACGTGTAAACCTAGGTCAACAGGTGGGAACTAACTTAGTCTTTGCCTATGCTTGGGATCTATACGATCCTGATACTACTGGTTTTATTACTACAGCCTGTTCCTTTGTAGGCAATACAAACCGCTTAGCATTTTCTACTGCTAATAATGGTACAACTAATGGTAAGAATTACATTGAAACAGCTACACGTCTAACACCTGTCGGAACTATTCGTACTGGCTATGTCCGTTACAACACACTTGAAAATAAAATCTTTAAGTTCTTACAGCCACGCTATGAGTCAACTAATGGTGCGTTAAACATCTATTCAATTGATGCTACCGGTACTGAATACAAGATCGGTACCTTCGATCAAGGTGCAGACATTACTCAAATTGGTATTCCATATCCTGCTACACCTCAGCAGTACCTAGGCTTTAAGTTTGAAATGTCTAGGTCAAGTACTAATACTTCTCAAGGTCCATTATTTACTGGCTACCAGATTCAAGTATTGCCATCTATTGCGCGTCAGCGTTTAATCCAATATCCAGTAGAACTTTACGACAGTGAGATGGATAAGTTTAATAACCCAGCAGGTTATGAAGGATCAGCTTACAACCGCTTGTTAACTATGCAATCAATTGAAAACCTTGGTGACTTAATCAAGGTAGAAGATTTCCGTACCGGTGAATCTTACCTTGGACTTATTGAGGAGATGGACTTTATGAACCGCACACCTACAGATAAAAGATATTCTGGATACGGTGGTCTGCTCCTAGTCACAATTCGGACAGCATAGTGGCGGCTATGTTTATCAACAATGGCAGTTTATTGCTATCAGGTATTTGGGCATTTTGTGAAACAGTAGTTATTTTTACAGCAGCCTATAAATTCTTTAGCAGAATGAACCGCAGATTAGATCGCATTGAATACCAGTTATATGAAAATGGTGGTGGTTCTATGAAAGATCAAATCAATAATATCTGTGATGACATTACCGAATTAAAAATTAACCAAGCAATAATCAAAACTAAGTTGGAGGCAGAATGAACCCATTAGCAAAGAAAGCAACGCCAGCTGCTATCGCAGTGTTGCGTCAAGCAACAGCGCTGCGCCCAAAGCGCAAGAAGGCAAGCGATGGATTGCTTCCATCAGCAGCACACCAGAAGCAGAACCCAAACTCTGACCATAACTCAGGATTTGGTGTGGATCTAAGCCACGATCCTGCTAATGGAATTGATTGCTTTGATATCTACCTAAAGATTCAAGGCGATAAGCGCGTTAAGTATGTAATCTTTCACGGCAAGATTTGGTCAGCAACTAACGGTGAAACAAAGTACGAAGGCATCAACCAGCACAACCATCACCTTCACATTTCCATTAAAGATGGCTGTGGAAATGACACCTCGCCTTGGTTCCCTTGGCTTGGAGAAGTTAAAGCAGTAGCAAAAATGAAAGCAACAGTTAAGCCATTACCTAAAAAGGAGATCAAATGAAGATCAATAAAAAGATATTTGAAACTTGGGGAAAGTACCTAACCTATAGCGCAGTAATGGCTGTAGGTATTATTGGTAAGTCACCACTTGAATTTACAGGTCACGATTGGAAGCAGTGCATTAACGCAATCTGGATTTCATTAGTACCAGTAATCGTCAAGTGGGCAAACCCTAAAGATGAAATGACTTTCTTAAAGAAGTAGTTTGACTGCGAGGCAATGGCCCCTGCTCCTTAACCGGAGTGGGGGCCTATTTTTTGTTGCCTAAAAGTTGGGCAGTTTAACATCGTACCCAGGATCAGCACTCGTTTCGGGAGATCTGCTCCCTATTCCGCATCAGCAGGACACGGAACTGTTACCAGATTACCACAACTGACACAGGTGGCGTCAAGGAAATACCAGATTAATTCGTGGTCTTCAAAAGAAGCCATAATGTTAAAGACTTGGGAGCCACAGGGGCAGACGTGGATTGGTCCCAGCTCCCGAAGGTCGCTGCCAAATAGAGGTGGTAAGCTACGCTTGTTTTTTGACAGGGTGGGTAGACGGAACAGCCGCCGTACAGTACCTTTATCGCGCCCTGAAGGGCGCTCTGCCTGCTTAATTCGCCTCACGGCTCATATTGTAGCCAAACTGGTAGCGTGTCACCGGTAAGACACGCCGATACCTAGTATGATCTCTGGTATGACAACGATCTCAGCTATTCAGACAGACTATTACGCCGTGCTCTGCGCTGACTCGCAGATCACAGAAGACAACCTAATAAGTACCTCGACCAGTACGCCCAAGATCGTTGAGGTGGGTAAGTTCCTAATAGGAATCTCCGGTGATATACGTCCAGGAGATATCTTGTCTTACAATTGGAAGCCACCGGCATATCGCGGTGAGAATCCAGTACATTATATGGGAGCTAAGGTGATCCCAAGTATCATCACGGCGTTTAACGAAAACAACTACGAATGGAATAAGGTGGATAAAGATGGTGGCTTTGATTATCTCTTTGCTTTTAACGGTAATATCTTTAGGGTTGCTTGTGATCTCTCTTTTTTCCAAACAGATCACGGAACTTATGGCATTGGTAGTGGTGGGCAGCTTGCTCTTGGCTAC
>Ga0114974_10002351_pt1 | contig 14520 bp, 13 predicted proteins | sample S_130206_EF_Meta_FD_87318 | JGI IMG/M metagenome (GOLD analysis project Ga0114974, IMG submission 87318) | Freshwater microbial communities from Lake Simoncouche, Canada to study carbon cycling - S_130206_EF_MetaG | ecosystem: Environmental > Aquatic > Freshwater > Lake | place: Lake...
AAAATGCACATTCCAACCATCTCAACTGCGAAATCGGTGGAATTAATAAAAACTGCAAAATCCAAAGGATTGAAAGTTACTTGTAGCGTTGCAGTGCACAATTTAGTATTAACCGATGAAAAATTAGACAGTTTTGATACCCGATTTAAAGTTTCACCTCCTTTGCGAACTGAAGCAGATAGAAAAGCATTGATAGCTGGAATTTTGGATAATACCATCGACATGATAACTTCCGATCATAATCCGGTAGATATTGAACATAAAAAAATGGAATTTGATGGAGCGAAAAGTGGAACAATCGGTTTAGAAACTGCCTTTGGATCGCTACTAACTGTTTTGCCTTTGGAAAAAGTTATCGAAAAATTAACCGCTGGAAAAAGTACGTTTAGTATTGGAAATACTCCAATAAAAGAAGGTTCAAAAGCAAATTTCACACTTTTTAAGCCAAATAAAAGCTGGTTATTTGGTAAAGAAAACATCTTGTCGAAATCAAAGAATTCTGCCTTTTTAGGAGTTGAAATGAACGGAAAGGTTTATGGAATTTACAACCAAGGAAAATTGGTAATCGCTTAAAATTAGAATAAAACAACATGAAAAATACGATCGAAGAAGGGAAAATTGCTGCAATAACAAGTTACGTATTAATTGTTGGCGTTTTTATTGCAATGTCAATGAACAGTGAAAGCAAAAATTCCTTTGCGTCGTTTCACATTCGTCAAGCATTAGGAATATCATTGACTTTTATATCTTTAGGTTTGATAATTAGCAATTTCGATAGCCTTATGATTTCTGCACCAATGTGGATCTTTGTATCTATACTTTGGAGTTATGGGATTTTTAGTGCTATCAACGGAACAACAAAACCAATGCCTATATTGGGCAACTATTTTCAAAAATGGTTCAAAAACATCTCATAATCATGGAATTATCATTAGTATATCAAATTCGCGAGCCTAAAATAATACGAGAAAAAAATCCACTATTGCTTTTATTGCACGGTTACGGAAGCCATGAAGCCGATTTATTTTCGTTTGCCGAAGAACTTCCTGAAGAATATTTTGTGGTTTCGGTCAGAGCGCCATATGATTTGCAATACGGGAGTTATGCTTGGTATGCTATCAACTTTGATGCCGACCAAAATAAATTTTCAGACCACGACCAAGCTGTTGTTTCTAGAGATATAGTAGTGCATTTCATTGACGAATTGCTTGCGAATTATCCTATTGATGCTTCCAGTGTTACGCTAATTGGATTTAGCCAAGGTTCTATTTTGAGTTATGCCATTGCACTTTCATATCCTGAAAAGGTTCAAAAAGTGGGCGCGCTAAGCGGTTATTTGAACTTAGATATTGCCAAAGAAAAATACCAAGAAAATGATTTTAGCAACCTGAGAATATTTGCTTCTCACGGAACAGTAGATCAAGTAATTCCTGTGGATTGGGCTCGAAAAACTCCCGCTATTTTAGAAAATTTAGGAATTGAAATTACCTATAAAGAATACCCAATTGGCCACGGAGTTTCACCTCAGAATTTTTATGATTTGAAAAGTTGGTTGGGAGAAAAATAAACCACAATTTACTTAAAATTGATACATTTAAATTTAAAAAAGCAGGCACAAAGTTCACAAATTAGCACGAAATTATTAGTGGAAATTGGTGTAATTCGTGGCTAAAAATATTTCTTACTATTTTTGGTACAATATAGATTGATTTACTTCAAAAGAAATGCTTTTGTCCTCGTTGACAAAATACTTCAATAGCACTTCACCCCAATATTCGCCATCGCTATAATCGGCTATTATCCAGCGGTGGTTCAGTACTTTTATTTTATTGATGATAAACTTATTAGCGCCTAATTTTTCTTGTCCCGTGTAGGGGTTCCCATTTGGATTGTCATTAAATTCCATTAATTTATCTCTCAATAGAGGAATTAAAGTCACATAATCGATGTTTTTTTCGGGCACCTCAGAGTAAAAATAATTCTGTGCTTTCTCGTTATTTTCTAATGAAAAATAGTTGGCATCAACCATATCATCATTCAGTTTGGTTTCTTTAGCTTGTGTTTTTTTTGTCAATTTATCAAAGCGCTCTTTTTCAAAAGCAACTTGACCTGAATAATAAGAATAGGTGAAAACATTAAAAACTAATGCTAAAATAAAAAGGTAAAGTAATAATGATTGTTTCATTTTTATAGGTTTATTTCTAAATTATCGTAGGCTAAAAAAACGTTTTTGGGTAATTGCTGTTGTACTTCATCATGAAAACCAAGAATATGACTAATATGCGTTAAATAGGCTTTTTTAGGCTGTATCAAAGATATGAAATCTAATGCTTCTTGCAAATTAAAATGCGTGTTGTGTGGCTCTTCTCGTAAGGCATTCACCACCAAAACATCTAGTCCTTTTAACTTGTCTATTTCTGGTTTTTCAATGGTTTTTACATCGGTTAAATAGGCGAAATTATCAATTCTATAACCAAAAACTTGCAAATTTCCGTGCATCACATTGATTGGAATTACTGTTTTATTGCCTAAAATAAAAGGTTGATTGTTCACCACTTCGTTAGAAGTAACTGAAGGTGCACCAGGATATTTGTTTACCGTTTGAAAAACATAGTCAAATCTTATTTTGAGATTTTCTAGTACGCGTTGGTGCGCATAAATGGGAATATTTCCTTGTTTGAAATTAAAAGGGCGAATATCGTCCATTCCTGCAGTGTGATCAGAATGTTCATGAGTATATAAAACCGCATCCACTTTTGGACATTTTGACGTTAGCATTTGTTGTCTAAAATCTGGACCACAATCGATTACGAGAGAAAACTCTTCCCAAGAAATCCATACCGAAACGCGCAATCTTTTGTCTTTTGGATTTTCACTTTGGCACACAGAATGATGGCTTCCAATTACTGGAATACCTTGAGATGTACCGGTGCCTAAAAAATATACTTTCAACAATTTTATTTTTTACAAAAATAAGATTAATTATCTTTTATTAAAGCCCTATTTTATTAACTTTGTAACAAGTTTATTGTAAATCATAAAATGGATACGGAAATAAAATTAAAAGGTGACAAAGTCATCGAACAAATCCCCTCAATTAAGGACAAAGCACTTCGTATCAATTTGAACGAAAATATCTATGGTACTTTTGCAGAGATTGGTGCAGGACAGGAAACTGTAAGGCACTTTTTTAGGTCTGGGGGTTCTTCTGGAACAATTGCAAAAGCAATGTCAGCTTACGATAAAGATTTTAGTGATGCCATTTATGGTGACGAAGGCGACGGCAGGTATGTTACCGAAAGTCGTTTAAAAAAGATGCTTTCTCACGAATACGACCTAATCGAAAAACGTTTAAGCCGTGAAAAGCACCCTAATAAAATGTTTTTTAGTTATGCCAATACGGTTGCAACTATCGACTTTGCCAAACAATTCAAAGGCCACGGATGGGTTGGAATTCGATACCAAATTGAACCTGACGAAGACATCAACGAAATTATAATCCACATCCGATTTAAGGAAACCGATGCGCGTTTGCAACAAGAAACTTTAGGGGTTTTGGGTGTAAACCTAATTTATGGTGCCTATTACAAGTACAACGACCCTAAAAAATTATTGCGTTATTTATATGACCATTTGGACAAAGATCAATTGGAAATTGATACCATTAACTTCTCAGGACCTCGTTTTGCTAATGTTGACAACCGTTTAATGAGTTTGCAACTGGTTAAAAACGGAATGACCGATGCGGTAATGTTCGACCCAAATGGAAACAACATTTTGCCAGCAGCCATACTTTACAAAAAAAATATTCTGGCTTTCAGAGGAAGTTTCCGTCCTGTTACGAAAGTAAACATGGACATGTACGAACATTCCTTGAAAATGTTCCTCAACGAAAATAAGGTTGACAAAGAAAATACGTTAGTCGTTTTTGAAATTACCCTTTCCAACTTGCGTTCTGACGGAGAAATTGACGAGCGCGACTTCATGGACAGAGCCGAATTACTGTGTTCGTTAGGACAAACCGTAATGATTTCCAACTTCCAAGAATACTATCGCGTGGTAGAATATTTCTCTAATTATACCAAAGCCCGAATGGGATTGGCAATGGGTGTCAACAACTTAGTTGATATTTTTGACGAAAAATACTACCGCCATTTGAGTGGTGGAATCCTAGAAGCCTTCGGAAAATTATTCTATCGTGATCTAAAAGTTTTCTTATATCCTATGATTGGCGAAAACGGCGAAATAATTACTTCCGAAAATTTAAAGGTACATCCAAGAATGAAAGAGTTGTACAAATTCTTCAAATTCAACGGAAAAGTTATCGATATTGAGGATTACGACCCTCAAAACCTAGAAGTCTTCTCTCGCGAAGTACTGAAAATGATTAGCAACGGACGACCAGGTTGGGAAGAAATGCTTCCTCAAGGTATTGGCGAAATCATTAAAAAACACCGCCTTTTTGGGTACGACCCGAATAAAGTTTTGCAAAAAAACTAATATCTTTTTATACTACAAAAGCCAAGAAATAGTCATCCTACTTCTTGGCTTTTTTTTGTGCCACCATTTGCATCCTTCAATTAACATTCGTGTTTTCATTTGGAGCGAATTGTCCTTTTATATTTGGAACTGCAATTCCCGCTCTCGCCTTTATCTCTTAGCTTTGCTACGAGGATACCGGCTCGACTTGCCTGCCGGTAGGCAGGTCGGGGCTTATGGAAAAATTGCTTTGATTGTTTTTATTTTCTTGGCTTAAAATAAATGCTATTGAAAAATTAAAACTATATTTGATAATAAATAATGTCTGACGTTTATCAGACAAAGCGACCCAATTTTGGGTTGATAGGTCTGACTTTGTCAGAGTTATAGATTAGTTGTAAAACATTTAAAACAAACATTGTGCGTATGAGAACATTTATTTCAGCCATTTCATTTTTACTATTATTTCATACATATGGCCAAAATCAAAAAGCTGTAAGCTGGATTAATGAAAATGCAATTAAAATTGAAGATGCAAATCCAGATACGAACCTTACGATATTCAATAATAACATCCCTAAAAAGTTTGCTGATGCAAAAATTTTCGGATTCGGAGAAACTACTCATCAAGGAAAAGAATTTTTCGATATAAAGGCTAAATTTTTCAAATATTTAGTTGAAAACCAAGGCGTCAAAGTGTTTATTATGGAGGATTCATACACTTCAGAAGCTGGAATAAATGAATGGATTAGCGGTGGAAAAGGAAACGCAGAAAGTATTGCCAAAAATTTTACCATTGGATTTTGGTATTGTAAAGAAGTGGTCAATCTTTTGGAATGGATGAGAAATTATAACCTTAATAAAAGTAAGGACGAGCAAATTCGTTTTTATGGTATGGATATTCAAATCGTTAAAAATATCAATCAGGAAATACGAAATTTAGTGACAAGGTATAATATTCCTGTTAGGGAAGAACTTCTTTTAGTAGTTGACAATTGTGTAGAAAAAAAAGTGGACCACGGCGGTGTCTCAAACAATTGGGCAGACATTCAAATTCCAAAGCTAAATGAAATTGAGAGTATTTTACTCGATTTTAGAAAAGGTATTAAAGACGAGAATATTGATGAGTACAATTCAGTAATAAGAGCCTTGAATTATTTATCAAAATACACCTACTATGTGCAAAATCACTACAGTCAAGATAGAGATATTAAAATGTTTGAAAATGCTAAATGGATAATAGAAAATAAATCAAAAAATGGGAAAGCTTTTATTTGGGCTCATAACGAACATATTAATAATAAGAAAGCTGGAAATTATAACGCCCGAAAAATTTATAATCTAGGAAAAAATTTAAAAGAATATTATAAAAACGATTATTACAGTGTAGGGTTTGATTTCGGGACAGGAACACAAGCTGGATATTTTTCCGACAAGGACGAAAAACCAAGTTGGAAAAAAGTTGAATTGAAAGAGCCATTTACTAAAACTTATGCAAAAACACTTTATGAAGCAAAGGACGAAATTTACTTTATTGATATGTCTAAAGCTTTAGATGGTAATTCCTCGGATTTCTTTAAAAAGAAAACAAAACAAATAGTTGCAGGTGGTGGAGGTTTCAATCCCCATGAAAATCATTTGTATCAAAAAAAGTTTTCAGAAATGTATGATGGATTAATCTTTGTAAAAAATATTACACTTCCGACTAATAATTTGATTACGAAATAAACGTTTTACAACAGCTACCAAAACGAATTTGGGCAATAGGCCTAATGGGTAAATAATTTATATAATGAGATTGCTTCGTTCCTCGCAATGACATTCTAACGCCATTACGGATAGGACTAAAAGTTTCGACGATAATAGCATCAATAAATGAGAATCTGAAATAAATTCAGATTGACAAATCATAGGCTAAATTCAGATTGACAAATTAACTGCGTTTTGTTTGCTATAGACTTATTACGAATTCTTGTCATGCTGAACTTGTTTCAGCATCTAAAAGAATCTGAAATAAATTCAGATTGACAAAGCAAAGGTTAAATTCAGATTGAAAATCTAAACGAAAATATTTAGCCCCGATAGAAGCGGCATCCTGTTGTGGCGGGGTTCGCCACAACAGATACAGCGAATAGCGGGACAAATCGTGTGTAAAAACGAGAATTGCTGCTCCTAAAAAAACAAAAACTATTTCAGAATTTGGCTAGCGTGGTCTTTTGTTTTTACATCCGAAATGACTTCGTCGATAACGCCATTTTCATCGATTATGAAAGTCGTTCTGTGGATTCCGTCATACTCTTTACCCATGAATTTTTTAGGTCCCCAAACGCCAAAGGCTTGAATCACCGATTTGTCTTCGTCGGCCAAAAGTGGAAAAGGAAACTCGAACTTGTCTTTGAATTTGCCTTGCGCTTTTTGAGAATCGGCACTTACGCCCAAAATGGCATAATTATTAGCTTGAAAGCGTTCGAAATTGTCTCTCAAATCACACGCTTCGGCGGTACAACCTGGTGTATTTGCTTTTGGATAAAAGAAAACTACTAGTTTTTTGCCTTGGTAATCGGCTAATTTGTGGGTAGTTCCGTCTTGGTCAACTCCTGAAAACTGTGGTGCTTTATCGCCTTTTTTTAATGTTGTCATTGTCTTCTATTTTTAATTGCTACTGTTTTTTGAAAATGAAATTTAATACATTTATTGTAGTAAATTTACGATTCAAATTTAACGAAAAATGAATAAGCAAGAACGAATAACATTTGTTATTAATACGTTAAAAGAAAAATATCCAAGTATTCCGATTCCTTTGGACCATAAAGACCCGTATACATTATTGATTGCTGTTTTACTTTCGGCGCAATGTACTGATGTTCGGGTGAATCAAATTACGCCTTTGCTGTTTGCCAAAGCGGATAATCCGTATGATATGATTAAAATGTCGGTAGAGGAAATAAAAGCCATCATTAGACCTTGTGGATTGTCTCCAATGAAATCGAAGGGAATTCATGGTTTATCGCATATTTTAATTGACAAACACGGTGGAAAAGTGCCGCAAAGTTTTGAGGCTTTAGAAGAATTGCCTGCTGTGGGGCATAAAACGGCAAGTGTGGTGATGTCACAAGCTTTTGGGGTTCCTGCTTTTCCAGTGGATACGCACATTCACCGCTTGATGTACCGTTGGAATTTGACCAATGGAAAAAATGTGATTCAAACAGAGAAAGACGCCAAACGAATTTTCCCAAAGGAAATTTGGAATGACTTGCACTTACAAATCATTTGGTATGGAAGAGAATATTCCCCTGCTAGAGGTTGGGATTTAGATGCTGATATTATTACCAAAACCATTGGCAGAAAATCGGTTTTGGACGATTATAATAAAAAAAAATCCCGATAAAATATCGGGATTTTGATTAGTTAGCCATCATTTCAATTGATATTTTACCAACTTTAATTACATTCAATGCTTTTGAGTAATTAAGTAAAAACTGAATTGTTTCTTTTTTTGGTAAAACTTTTGAACCTTTTAAAGCTTCTTGAGAGTAAATTTTCGCCATAATTAAATTAGATTTAAATGCTATTTAACTATAACGTACGATATTACAAAAAAGTATTAATTGGTTAAAATAATTTGATGCTTGTCAATAACTTTTCTCAAATTCATAATTGCGTAACGCATTCTACCTAAGGCAGTATTGATGCTAACACCTGTCATTTCTGAGATTTCTTTGAAACTTAAATCTTGGTACATTCGCATCATCAAAACTTCTTTTTGTTCGGAAGGAAGTTCTTCTATTAATTTTCTCAAATCATTTTCGACTTGTGCGGTAATTAATTTGGATTCGATATTGGGAACGTTATCCGACATGATGGAGAAAATAGAAAATTCTTCTGTTTCTCTGTTCATCGGCATTTTTTTAGTTCGTCTATAATGATCAATGATTAGATTATGAGAAATACGCATCACCCAAGGCAAAAATTTTCCTTCTTCGTTATACGAATTTGATTTCAGCGTTTTAATCACTTTTATAAAAGTATCTTGGAAAATATCATCCGAAATATCTCTGTCAGATAATTTAGAATAGATAAATCCGTAAATTTTTGATTGGTGTCGGTTAATTAATATAGACAAGGCGTTTTCATCACCTGCTATGTAATTTTTTACCAATAGTGCGTCAGGGGTTTGTACATTAGCCATAAAAATACTTTTTAGTCGTTAGATTAAAATTGGAGAAATATCTCTAAAAAGTAGTTTTCTGCTATAGGCAAATGTTAAATTAGAATTAAATTATATCCAAATATAACATAAATTATAATTAAAAAACAAATTCGGAATGAAAATTTAACATAAATCGTACAATAAAAAACAGAAAACGCTTTCAGCATTACTGAAAGCGTGATTTGTGATTGATAAAAAAATAGTAAGAAATATACTTTACCAGATGAATTATTGGTACACTTTAATATAATCTATACTGAAATCTTGTGGAAAAATAGTGTTGTCAACTTGAGGACCTCCAAAATTTCCTCCAATAGCCAAATTGACTATTATATAGAACGGTTGGTTGAATGGCCATACATCTTCGTTTTTAACTTCCGGTTGAAAGACATAAACAGAAGTTCCATCTACAAAAAATTCAATTTTGTCTTTTGTCCAATCCATAGCATAAATGTGAAACCCTTCTTCGATAGTTTCAAACTTGGTTTTTTTGGTATTGATTGTCTCGCCATGGCTGTCTTGTGTGTGCAAAGAAGTGAAAATTGTATGAGGCTCTCGTCCGATATATTCTAGAATATCGATTTCACCACTTTTCGGCCAACCTACTTTTGAAATATTAGAACCTAACATCCAGAATGCAGGCCAAATTCCATGCCCAACAGGCAATTTTGCTCTTGCTTCGAACCTTCCGTACTGGAATTGTTTTTTATCTTTTGTAGTAATTTTAGTGGAAGTATAAACCCCTTCTTCATAATTGGCATGAATAACTAAATTCCCATTTACTAAAGAATGATTTTTGTCGGTATATAATTGGCGTTCACTGTTTCCCCAACCGCATAAATCAGGACAACCATTTCCTAAATCAAAATTCCAAACTGATTCATTTAGGGTTTTAGAATCGAAATTCTCTTCCCAAACTAGAGTGCGTTTTGAGTTTTGTGCCGTACAGAAATTTATAAATAACAGAGCAATAAAAATCTTTTTCATTTTTGATTAGTTAGAATAGTGAAAATTCATTTCCATATTTGTTGCAGAACTTCCACCTATAAATACTTTAAAATCTCCTGTTTCCGCTTCCCATTTGGAGTTGGCTGTGAAGAATTCAATTGTTTTTTCATTAATTGTAAATGTTATTTTTTTAGATTCATTGGGTTGCAATTCAACCATTTCAAATCCTTTTAATTCTTTTACAGGTCTTGTAATACTTCCTATTAAATCACGGATATACATTTGAACTACTTCTTTTCCAGCTACTTTTCCAGTATTTTTCAAGGTAACAGCAACTTGAATTTCACCATTTTTAGAAAAGGAATCTGAACTTAACTTCAAATCTGAATAAACAAATTTTGAATAGCTCAAACCATACCCAAAAGGATATAAAGGCGTATTTTTTTCATCAGAATAATGTGACCAAAAAACACTTTCAGGCTCATTCATAGTTGGTCTTCCTGTATTTTTATAATTGTAGTAAATTGGGACTTGTCCGATACTTCTTGGAAAAGTCATTGGCAGTTTACCACTTGGATTATAATCGCCATAAAGAACTTGTGCGATTGCATTTCCGCTTTGAGTTCCTAAATGCCAAGCTTCTACTATAGCAGGAATGTGTTCGTCAGCCCATGGAATTGTTAACGGACGTCCATTATTTAATACTAAAACAATGTTTGGATTTGCATTATAAACTGCTTCTAATAATTCTTGTTGTACACCTGGTAATCCAAGATCTGTCCTACTTCTAGCCTCTCCAGTTTGCAAACCATGTTCTCCTAAAACCATTACTACAACATCTACTTGTTTTGCAAGGGCAATTGCCTCTGCAAATCCACTTTTGTCGGTAGTATTTATTTTTGTTTCCCAAATAAATTGGGTTCTTCCAACGGCTACATCAGCACCTTTTGCATAGGTAAGTTGGTTGTCTTTGTATTGTTGCAATCCTTCTAAAACGGAAACGGCAGTATTATCATCGGCAGCAATTCTCCAGCTTCCTAAAGGGCTGGTTTTATCATTTGCCAAAGCACCAATTAAGGCTATTTTTTGACCTGATTTTTTTAATGGTAAAAGTTCTTTTTCGTTTTTCAGCAATACAATTGACTTTTTAGCCATGTCTAAAACATCGTTTTGAAATTGTTGTTTTCCAACAGTTTCTAATTCACGAGCTTCATCGCAATATTTATATGGATTTTCGAAAAGTCCCAATTCAAATTTTACTTTTAGAATTCTTTTTACAGCATCATCCACTAATTCAATTTTTACCTTTCCTTCTTTAACCGATGAAGCTAAGTGATCAACGTAGGCATTGGACTCCATATCCATATCAGAACCTGCATTTAAAGCAATTTCTGCTGCTTGTTTGTTGTCTTTAGCATATCCATGGTTAATCATTTCTCCAATTGACCCCCAGTCTGAAACTACGAATCCTTTGAAATTCCAATCCCCTTTAAGAATTTGTCTTTGCAAATACGAACTTCCAGTTGCAGGAATTCCATTTAATTCATTGAAGGAATTCATAAATGTTCTTACACCAGCATCAACAGTAGCTTTAAAAGGAGGGAAAATAGTATTTTGTAAAGTAGATTCACTTACATCAACGGTATTATAATCACGCCCTGATTCTGCGAAAGCATAACCAGCAAAATGTTTGGTACAAGCCAAAATTGTTTTATTAGAATTGAAGTTTTCACCTTGAAAACCTTTAACACGAGCGAAAGCAATTTTACTACCTAAAAAAGGATCTTCACCAGCACCTTCCATCACTCGTCCCCATCTTGCATCACGAGAAATATCAACCATTGGAGCAAAAGTCCAGTTAATCCCTACAGATGAAGCTTCTTCAGCAGCCATAGCAGCTGATTTTTTTATGGCATCCAAATCCCAACTTGCAGCTTCCGCCAATGGAATTGGGCTAATTGTTTTGTAGCCATGAATGACATCAAATCCAAAAAGCAATGGAATTCCGAGTCGCGTTTGTTCGACAGCAATTTTCTGAATAGCCCGAACATCTTTAACGCCTTTAATGTTCAGCATAGAACCTACTAGACCGTTTTTAAGATCCGCATATTTTTTAGCAGCTTGTCCATCTTTAGGAGTAGGACCAGTTATTTCCCAAAAACCATTGTATTGATTCAGTTGGCCTACTTTTTCTTCTAATGTCATTAGTTTCAAAAGAGAATCTACTTTTATATCTAAAGCGTCTCTTTTGTATTCAATAGCGGTAATTGGTTTTGATGTTGAACAACTTAATGCAAATAAAGTCGCAAATACAATTCCATATTTTAATGGTTTTTTCATTTAAATGGTCTTCAATAATTCATAAAAAACAACAAGAAGTAAATGATTAACTTCTTGTTGTTATAGGTATTTCGAATATTATTGGTATACTCTAACGTAATCCACTTCCATAGAAGATTGTGTAAATGCAGAATCTACTGGTCCTCCAAAAGTTCCTCCCATTGCAACATTCATTATCAAGAAGAAATCACTATTGAAAGGCAGTGAATTGGTATTTATTACAGAGTGAAACAATACGTTATCAACGAAGAAACGAATAGATTGTGGGCTCCAAATTACTTTGTATTTATGGAATGTTGAGGAAACACTAGTGGTTGAAGTTTGGCTTGTAACTGAATTACCACCGGAACGTCCCGTATAATGAACCGATCCAAGAATGACATTTGGTTGGTATCCTTTGTGTTCCATAATATCAATTTCGCCACAAGCTGGCCAAATGTTCGTCGCATAATTTTGTCCTAACATCCATAATGCTGGCCAAGTTCCTGCGCCTGCTGGTAGTTTTGCATTAAATTCAACTTTACCGTATTTGAACTCGTATTTATTTTCTGATTTTAATCTTGCAGAAGTATAATTACTTCCATTTTTAATTGCAGTAATTACGAGATTTCCTCCTTGAACTTTAGCATTGTTTGAACTATTAGTATAGTTTTGAAGCTCGCCATTACCCCATCCGCCAGCGCCTAAATCATAACTCCATTTTGTTGGGTCAGGAGCGCCATCGGTAGAAAATTCATCTGAAAATATAAGATTTGTATAATCCGTAGCGTCTTGAGTTGGTTGAACTGTAGTAAAAGTGTGATACCATGCTAAAGCTGGATTTCCTCCCATTACAGCACGAACAACCATTCTAGTTGCTGATATTGATAATATTTCATAAGAATTTTGTCCAATGTAATACCCCATAAAACCACCATCAGAAAAATTCATCATCGTTCCGGTTGTACGAGTTAAATGATCTGGACTTGCCATTACCACTGATTCAGATGGTCCTAGATTTACATTTTTTAAACCTGTGGCGTCGAAATTATAGCAAAAGTCATAACCCGCTGTTCCACCTACTACACTTTGAAAATCTTTATTAAAAAAGGTTTGACCATGATTTTCTAATTGGTATTTTAATTGGTTTCCAACTAATGAAAAAGTCAATTCATTTCCATACAAACAAGAACTTTCAGAAGATCCCGCTTTCTCCCAAGGAACAGCTTGATACCAGTGTGCATAATAATTCTGAGTGTTGTCACTACTGTTTGGTCCAACCCCTAAATGTCCCGTTTCTGAAGCTGCCCAATACCAAGTTTTTTGAGAACCACCTGTTAAGAATGCTACGGATTGCGGATCTTCAAAATTACTTAAAACAGTAACCTCTAAAGTTGTAGTGGCTGCAACTCCACCTTTACCAGTTGCAATAACTGTAACGGTATACGTATTCAAACCGGTTTGATTGTATCTTTTTTCAAATACTCCAGAAGGAGAATTTTGAGACGAACCGTCGCCAAAAACATAACGGTAAGAGATGGCGTTATCAGCAGTAGCAGTAAATAAAACTTTTCCGGTACCGTCTCCATTTATCGTTGTAGTCGTGTTTTGACCAACAATTTGAGCAGTAACTTGAAGATTTACTGGAGCGTCCAAAGAGCCAAATGATTTAGCATCCTCTTGACAACTCGACATCAAGATTAAGGCAAAAACAGCTACTGTATTTATAATTAATTTTTTCATTTTAGTATTTGTTATATTATGAATAGTAAATATCACAGGTATTAGTTAGTTAAAATCACAGAATCAAAGTAAAAAGTAAAGTTTGCCGAAGCGTCTCCTACTGTACCTAAATCGAAAATAAATACTAGCTTTTGATATTGATTAGTCGTTGGTATTGCAGTATAATCAAAAGTCAATTCTTGCCAAGCATTTGCAACTGTACAAGTAGCTTCTTTTTCGAAAGCAATACCTCCATTGGTTATGTTTTCAACTTTCAATAATAATTTAGCACCAATTCTTGGAGAATACACTTTCACTTTGAATTTCTTATTCACAGAAAAATTAATTGGAGAAGAAAGCGCAATAAGACTACCACCCCATACTTGACCCGGACCTTTCACCATTTTGGCAACAAAAGGAGTGGTGTTAATTCCTGTTGGAAATGGATTTGCAACTCTTGTTGCAGTTCCTCCATCAAAATTTACGAAAGTATAAGGTAACGTTGTTGAATCAAAATCCAATGGCAATAACACTAATACAGAGCGAGAAACCGTAACCGTTTGTGTAAATGGAACCACAGATTGGGCACTTCCACTTACAGCATAAACCCTTACTTGGTAAGTTCCTGGATTGGTATAAATGTGTGTTTTCGTTTCCCCTTGCAAAAATGTTTCAGGAATTTCGTTTGGATTTTCACCGTAGTAAATTTTAAAATTAGTTTCAAAATTTGCTGTAGCACTAACATTTATCTCCATTGTATTCAATGTAGAAACGGCCAAAGTTACCTGAAGGTTTGTTGGAGGAAAGAAAGAAATTGTAATCACTTTCGTGTATTCCGATCT
>Ga0114974_10002352_pt1 | contig 14518 bp, 1 predicted proteins | sample S_130206_EF_Meta_FD_87318 | JGI IMG/M metagenome (GOLD analysis project Ga0114974, IMG submission 87318) | Freshwater microbial communities from Lake Simoncouche, Canada to study carbon cycling - S_130206_EF_MetaG | ecosystem: Environmental > Aquatic > Freshwater > Lake | place: Lake...
CCCAAAAATAATTTCCAGCCAATTTTTTATTGCCCTATTACAATCACATAAAAAATTATCACACCCACCCAGGGTCGCCCCCGGGGGGCCCGCCCCCCCCCCCCCCATCCTCATCCCCCATCCTTCCCCACCTCCGCTCCCACCACCTCTCCCACCACCTCTCCCCCATCCTCATCCCCCATCACTCCGCTCCACCTCTCCACTCGAGCGGAGCGAGCAGCGTGGCTGGCGGCGCAACGCCCTATGAGTAGATACACTCAAACATCAACTCCATCGACCAATCCATATAATTCAAATTCACGACACGCCCATACTCATCGTATAAAGTGACCCGCATCTTCTGAATATCAACCGGCCCGAAATAATTCCTACTTCTGTCCAATTCCGTAGAGTACCCCTCCTGCTGCGCATAATGATACACGGTCACATCCTGTGCCAAATCCGCGACATTAATCCGCGTAATAATATTCGGCGCCATCACCGAACTCGCAAACGCCGCCGTAAAATAATTATTCGAACTATTCACGAAATCATCGATGCTCACATAAATATATCTCGTCCCCTGAACGTTACATATTCCTTCCGACATAATCGATCCATTTGCGCCAGTGGCCGTCGAGCTATACAACCCGTTGAGTCCGTTTATCGCACGATACCCCAACATCCACCCCAACGTCATCTGTAACGGTTGCGGATTCTCGCTCACCGATAAAATGGCACCTTTACTGGTCGTGTTAAAATAGATTTTGAATGGAATCGGCGACGGAACTAATGTCGCCGACGCATCCTGATAAAACCGCGACTTCCCCGTAATCGGATTCACCTCAAACCGCAAATTCAGTTTGCCATTAGTCGCAACACCGGCATCGGTCGCCGCCAATTTCGCGTTGATTTCCGTCTCAATCCGCGCAGCCTTCGTCTTATCAGAGAGACCGATATCATAATTCCCGTCCGATATCGTAATTAACTCAGATGACGCATCAACTACACCACCCCAATTCCATACGACCTTGAATACATTATTCCCTAATTCGGAACTAATCGCATAAAACGACATAGGAATCTCAATCGACGCAAGACGCATGCTCACAGCACGCTCCACTTTCGTCGGCAGATTGATTTGAAGGTCAGAACTCCTCGTAGTATAATAATTGGGACGGAACCGAGTATCGATATTTACGGCGCGCTTAATCGTATTCACCTTAAGGGGGTTCATCGTTCCAGGCGGCGCTCCATTATCGTCTAAGTTAATACCGGTTTTACTACTAGAGTCGTAATGTGTGATACCATCACGCGCAGGGTTGTTGATAATAAAGTGGCCATTATCTCCTGTGAGGGTATTCTGAGGAAGCGCAGTAATCGGCTTTCCGCTTCCGATGGGTTGAAGATGCTGAATGATGCGCGCGAGAGCCTGATCCAAGAATGCGTGAAGATTCGCACGGGTAGATGCGGTTAGCGTTCCATCACGGTCGGCGGCGGCACACATCGTTTTCTTTTTATGGACGACATCCTGAATATCGTAATTTTTAGTAGGAAGCATGAAGAAGGCTTCTAAATCCTGAACACGATACTCGTCGATATTCAGATTGATGAAGCTCATGGAACCCGGAGGATAATCCGACCCGCCTGCGCCTGCGCCTGCGCTAGGAGTACTTGTAGGACGGGTTTGAATCGGTTGCGGAAACTGCGAGAAAGACGTATTATTCGGATAGAATGACATTTAATATATACACGTATTTTTATGTAGATAATCACACCAAAAGGAATACACCGCGTTTTACCAATTTTAAATAAAATGTTTTTATTATATATATTTGCCACAGAAGGATATGGATGTCAATAGTCGTGATCCTTCACAAAATATAATACCATTTCGCATAAAGGGTGTGGATATTGCTCGATTCGACATCTCTGGTAATCTAGGGATTGGAACGACTACTCCCACCGCGAAATTGGACATTGCTGGAGGTGCGAAGATCAGCGGAAATACTGTCATATCTGGCACCCTGAACATAATCAACAATACCAACAATGGGGATACCGGAATTACATTAAATGGCATTCCTATTGAAAATAAAATCAATAGCGCGGTGGTTATCAATATGGATTCACAGCCCGCGCCTGCTACTGCGCTTAACAGGCAGAAAAAACAGAGCATTCCTCTTGCTGTGGCGAGCAGTCTTTCAACGAGTGACGTGATTGCTAAAATGAGCGGGGTGAGTGTGGGGAAGACGCAGACATATGGTGTGGGGCCAGCGCAAATGGCGAGCTACGGGAATATCGTGGTGGCGGTGGGCGAAGGCACGAACAGTATCGCATATTCTCTCGCCAATCCACCTACGGCGGCGAGTTGGGTGGGAATTCCGAATAGCGCGAACACATTCACGACACGAGGACGGAATATTGCTTACGCGAATGGAACATGGGTGGCGGTGGGTGAAGGAACTACCGGAAATAACAGCATCGCGTACTCAACCATGACACCTCCTGTCGCGTCAAGTTGGGTGGGAATACCGAATAATATATCGTTTAATGGCGTTACTACGACAAACACATTCAGCACAAGAGGTAATGATATTGCCTACGGAAATGGTGCGTGGGTTGCGGTCGGAAGCGGAACAAATAGCGTTGCGTATTCTCTCGCTAACCCGCCAACGGCAGAGTCGTGGGTGGGTATAACAACCGGAACCGCAAATTTCGGCACGGCCGGTTATAGTATAATATTCGGAAATGGAACGTGGGTTGCGACCGGAGAAGGAACAAATGGAATCGCGTATTCCACGCGAACACCGCCTACTTCCGACAGTTGGGTCGTTGTTCCAATTACAACCCAAAATGACGCGAGTATTGTGAATACATTTGGGACACTTGGGTTGAATGTCACATTCGCCAATGGCGTCTGGTTGGCTGCGGGCCAAGGGACAAACACACTTTGCTACTCGGTTGAAAATCCGCCCATCGCGGGAAGTTGGATGCCGATTACGGCCTCATTATTATTCGGAACCACGGGTCGTTCAGTGGCATACGGCAATGGAACATGGGTCGCGTGCGGTGAATCGGGGACGCTTCTCGCATACTCTACCTCACGTATCCCCCACAGCAGCAGCTGGGTCACAATGAAAGGTCCGACCACGTCGTCGAGTGGCGAACAAATCAACCACGTTGGTTTCAATTCGGCAACGAATACGTGGTATTTCCTCGGCGATATCTCGTCCAATTGTATGTTTTATTCAACGGCGACACCACCCGTTCCCGCAACGTGGATAGGCGTCCAGAGGAGCACAGGCGCATTTACGACGCAAGCATTCGGCGCCGTCGGCATCACCACAAACGCATTTACATCCTCCACGAATGTTGCGCGCTTGGATAATAAAGTGACGTTTCCGGCGAATCGGATGATCGCGGTGGGCGGAGGCGGAAGCGGCGATATTCTCGCACAGTCGTCGCTAACCCCCACCCCCGCCACCACAGGCACGATTTCTTATTCGGATGATGACGGCGCGACATGGGCGATGGTGCCGGGTGGCGCTACGAACGCAATGTTTTCATCCGCTGCGGATATCTCCGCCAACACGTCATTTGGGGTCGGTGGGTCGCGCGGCGCGAATGCGGTGGCGTGGAACGGCGAAAAATGGGTCGCAGCGGGCAATGGACGAACGAACTCACTGGCATTTTCGGATGACGGCGGAATGACATGGACGGGTGTGACGGGAAAATCGATATTTTCAGTGGAAGCACGCGACGTCGCATGGAATGGACAGATGTGGGTGGCGGTGGGTCGAGGTGCGGCATTTTCTACGGCGTATTCATATGATGGCGTCACGTGGATGGGACCGGTTGATGCGTCGGGTGCGCCCGTGAATGTATTTTCGTTGGATATCGCCGGCCCGAGCGCCACAGCGAGCGATATTTCTGGCGGTGGAAATCACATTGTTTGGTCGGGAAAGATATGGGTCGCGACGGGGACACGGACGCTGATAGCAGGTTCGTCGCCGGCGGCATATTATACAATCGCATATTCAACCGACGGAAAGACATGGACGGGCGTACCAGAAAGTGGTGCGACGAGCACCGGTTTTGATATCTATGCTCACGGGATCGCATGGAATGGGCGCAATTACGTGGCGACGGGGCGCGGTACGGTGAATACACTCGCGTTTTCAACAGATGCGTCGATGTCATGGGTTGGACTGGGGAATTCGGTGTTTTCCGTATGGGGGCGCGGGATTACATGGGGCGCCAAACGATGGATGGCGACGGGACGCGGGACGAACACGGTGGCGTATTCTACCAACGGACGTAACTGGCAGGGTTGCGGTGCGAATGTGTTCAAACCCTTGCGCCGGTTTATGGCGATGGGTGATACTGGTTTATACACAGGTGTGTCGTCGGGCCAGTCTCAGCGCGGTGTCGCATTCTCGTATTCTGATGACGGTGTTACGTGGGATGCGCCGGTGGTGAATCAGGGGGTAGAATTCAGTCAGCCGTTAGGAGGAACCCTCGATACAACTCGTTCAATGATTTTCACCAATAACATACTCCTGACTAACGTAATTACAGATGTATCCAGTTCGCACACTGCCCTTATGTTTTCTGCCGACGGCGGTGCTTCATGGGCTCGTGTCGGTGGTTCAAGCGACACTGAAGCCAACGGCGGGACCGGAATGACAGTCGCCAACGGCGGAAGCTATTCCCTCGCCGCCAACTCCGCACGAACCCGATTCTTGGTGGGCGGAGGCGACGCAGCCAGTGCGACTCGAAAAGTCTATTTTTCAAACGACGGTTTCAATTGGCGAAACAGCGTAAGCAGCCCGAATGCTACACAAATGGCGTGGGTTTGGGCGTCGCTATGGGTCGGTGGAATCTACAACCGATGGCTCGTTGGTGGAAGCGATGCGACGACGAATACCAACGGACGTATTATGCGTTCAGGAGATGCGGATGCTGTGGCAGCGTGGGCTACTACGTCGCCTGCGACATACACCGGAACTATTGTGTCCTGCTTCGCTGCCAATACGGATTTCTCGGTGATTTTGGCTGGCGTCACGTCCGGAAATGTGATTTACCGGTCCGTCGATGGTGGAGCCATCTGGACGACTGTGAGTATCAGCGGAACACCTACCGGCAGTGTGCGCTCTATCGCATTCTCGCTATCTCTCGGGCGATGGGTCGCCGTCGGTGGTGGTGCCGGTGCTGCGAATACCATCATCTACTCCACCGACGCAACAGGCACCGCTTGGATTGCGTCCCCATTACAGGCCAAGACCGCCGCGACATCGATATTCAAGAACGGCAGTGAAGCATCCCGCGTCATTTGGGACGCTCTAGGCGGACGGTTCATCGTCGGTGGATGGAATGGGGCCGCGACGACGGCGGCTTTGACAAATGTCTTCGGTTTAGACGCCACATCAAATAACAACCCCGGATACACCATGGCGTATTCGGCTGATGGCATAAACTGGACGCCGGTAACGGTCCAATCGAGCGATGCGGGTGCGTCTGTATCCGGCCCTTTCCTCACCCGATGCCGAGATATTATGGCCTTAGACACCGCAGGTGATTTCACACCCATCAATACTGGTTATTCCGTAACTTGGAATTCATACGCGAATCGGTTCATCGCAACCGGCAACGGAACGAGCCCCGTCGTATATTCCAGCGATGGCGGTGTTACATGGACGCCCGCAAATCAACAGCCACAGCAACAAGCCATCGCAGTCGCAGGTGGTGCCAGTGCTGCGGCCGGAACCACGTCTGTATCGCCTTTGACATACACGATTGACGGCAAAACATGGTCGCAGGGAGTCGGCGCGAAGGAAATCTTCGGAACTGGCGCAGTGAATGCGGTCGAATACGGTCAAACCAGCACCGCAGTGTCGCCCAATGGACGTATTTGGGTAGCGGGGGGAGCTCATACAAGCGGCACTAGTTGCCTCGCATTCTCTCAAAACGGTATTCGTTGGACCGCCATCACCGGCGCGACAACGATGATAACGAATGTTCGCACGATTGCGTATGCGCCCTCTGAACTGCTTTCTTTATCTTATAACGCTTCGCTCACGGCAGGGTCAGGCGTCGGGAATGGCGTCTGGGTTGCCGGAGGCGATACCACGAATTCTCTCATATTCTCATACGACGGTATCAGCTGGAGTGAAGTCCCTAACTCGCTCACGGTTCTTTCCCGTTGTAACGCCATCGCATTCGGTAATGGACTCTTTGTTGCGGGTGGTGTCGCGGCGACAGGCTCCAGCGCGGTCGATACTACCGCAAATCTTGTATATTCCACCGACGGTATAAACTGGGTTCCAATTCGGTCCTCTACCGCGAGAATCAGCGCCGGCGCAAGTATCAGCAGCATCGCATACGGCCGCGATGAAAATGGACGCGGTTTATGGGTCGCAGGAGCCACCACGGTGACTTCCAGTTCCGTTTTGATTCTTTACTCCTACAATGGAATGGATTGGGTGGGTGTCATCAACAGCGGAGGCACGGTAAGCTCACGTAACATAAATAATGCCACATTATATAGTCCGCATGTCTATCTGGATGCGACAAATCCCAGTTCATATAACAGTTCCACTAACACTTGGACGAACTTCGGTTCGCTGGGCGGAAATGTCGCAATGACAAATATGGGAACATTCGACGCGGCCGACAACGGTGGTTCTTTTAATTTCAACGGTTCAACAAATCGCGGACAAATAACCGTTCCAAGCACAACCCTTACGAGTGTCACATATCTGGCGGTTGTGAAAACAACTGGAGTGAATACTGGTTTTTCGACAATCATCGATTTTGGTGAGGATACTGTGCTATTTGCTACGAGTTCCAACATATTACGTATGTATAATCCAAGTTTTTTTTCGGGATTTACATTAACTGCCGGCGTATGGTATGTTGTCGCAGCAACAATCACAAGCGGTGGAACACTTACATTTTATGTAAATGGTGTTTCAGTTTATACTACCACGGGTGCTATTATTAGTACAACAAATACCGTATATGGTATCGGTGGTGGGGTTGGTGGAAACGAATATTGGAGTGGTAAAATATCGGCTCTCGCGATTTATCATAATAGGGTTTTGAGCGAAAACGAAATACAGTTCGTCACACAGCAAATGGCTGCTGTTACGAGTATCGCCTATGGCGTAAGCGCATCCATGGGACGCGGACTCTGGGTCGCAACAGTTCATCGTTCAACCGCGGATGGAAATTCGTTTGTATTTTCAACGAATGGCCGTGATGGATGGACGGCGGTGCCGAATACCAAAGCCGGATTATTTGAACCCACGAATTCAGGACCAACCGGTATCGCTTACTTGAACGGTGTGTGGTTTGCGACAGGTTCATCCGCGGGAATTAGCACAGGTCGCACACTAGCATATTCATATGAAGGTAGCAGCGGATGGTTCGGTGTGTATCCCACGACAAATGTCTACGGCACAAGCGTGACTACATTTAGTCTTACCGATATGCGGTGTGTCGCAACAACAAATGACTATATGATTCCGTCGGGTGCGTCGTCGGGTGCGTCGTCGGGTGCGTCGTCGACCGGAACCGCCGCTGCGTCATTCCAGCCCGCGTCGATGAAACCCGTGCGTAGTATCGGATGGACCGCAGGTGTTGGTTCAGCGTATCTTCAGCACCCGACACTCTTATTTGGTGCCGACGGTGTGAGTCGCGGGGCGGCGATATCCGCGGATGGTGGCAGGACATGGGGCGCAAGCAGCGTGAGTCTCGCCCGTTCCGCCTTCCGCGGCGGTGTATGTAACGACGCATTCTGGAATGGAACATTATGGGGCGCGGTGGGTCATGACGTGGTCACGGGTTCAAAAGTCGCGACATCAAAAGACGGCGTGACATGGACGCAGACCCCCGCATCAAATGTCCCAATCACCGGTGTGCTCAACGCGATTACATGGAACGGTAGTGTGTGGATGGTGGGCGGCGACGGAGCGCCTATCAATGACGCAAATACCGCGTCAATCGCATGGTCGACTGACCTCATGTCATGGAATGGAATTCTGAATACGGATATCAGTCTCACCGTTGTGAAACGTATTGCGTGGAATGGTATGTACTGGGTCGCTGTTGGACAGGGGGGCACCGGTGCCAGCGCCAACGCCACGACAATCATGTATTCAAAGAACCGAAATGGCCTTGTATGGGAGGATACATTCACGGCGGCATCAAGCACCGCGAAAACATCCACGATAACAACCGCGGTGAATGACGTCGTCTGGGGCGGCGGCAGGTGGGTGGCGGTGGGTCGCGGCAATTCGGTTGCTGGTGGCAGCGGCGTGAGTATTCTTTATTCAGTGGATACACCGGTGGTGGGGAGCGAACCTGCGGAATACGCGGTGAGCGGGCGGCGTTGGGTCGGGGTTGCGTCATCCGCGCAATTATTCCCTTACGGCGCGAATTCAGTGTCGTGGAACGGAAAACGGTTCATCGCGACTGGACCCGCGGCGGCTTCATGCTCCACGAGCAACATTATCGCATGGTCGGCGGACGGTATTTCATGGAACGCGTTTTCTTCAGCGAAGACAGTCGCACCTGGACAAAGATGGGTGGCGGTAGGAAGCGGGTCGCGCGCATGTATCGCATTATCGGCGGATGGCCGTGTTTGGACGGATGTCGCAGGAACGGCCGCGCTCTTTTCAGATATCAGTGGCGCGTCGGCCGCACTTGTAAGCACGATGAAGACGGGTGCTCGCGCGGTGGGTTGGAACGGCAGCAGCCTCATCGTGGGTGGCGCACGCGCTGCTACAACTACGACCGAAACATCACAATACACCGCCACATCGACCATCGGGCGCACTACTATCCCAGTTTGCGCGTTTATCGGAAGCGGTAATGGAGTACTAGGCGGCGGCACGACGAATGTGCCAGACGCGTCTTTCCAAAGTTTAACTATGCGTACAAGCAGCAGCGTCTTTATTACACACATGGATGTGAATATGCGCGAAGCCAGCGCACCATGGGCGAATATGTGGCTGAATACATATACCGACCTCTCGGCGACCCAGCTATTCCAAGTGACACCCGAATCACAGACATTCAGTTCCGCACTGAAATGGAACGGATGGTCGTGGGTGGCGAATTTCGGAATGACGACCAATAATCCCGTCACTGGGGAGCAATATGGGTCGATTTGGTACTGTACGGACCCTCTCGCGCGTGTTGGATGGTCGGTCGCGTCCAATTCGGCGAATCCGCGCATACTCATCGGCCAAGGCGGTTATGCTGCGCTCGAATGGAACGGAGTCGCATGGTTGGCGTGCGGTAATGACCCTAATAATAATAATTTGATTTATACTACAGATAAATACGGCGCGATTGGATGGACTGCGGTGTCGGGTATCGCGAGTAGCGGGTCGGCATCATTCCAGCCGGTTTGTATCGCATCGAGCAGTCGGTTCTGGGTGGTTGGCGGCGCGCAAGGGACGACATCGGCGATGTATTTCACAAGCGACCGAACCGGCGCGACCGGATGGAGGGCGATTTCCACGATGGGTGGCGGAAATGTGCTTCCCGGCATTCGTATTAGTTCGGTGGCGTATAACGGAGGGGCGTGGATTTGCTGCGGTGGAGGTGGTGGCGGAACGAGCGCACCAGCCAGCAGTATTTCATGGCGTGCCGACACTGGAGCCAACGAAGATATCGGAACCGGATGGGCGGCTGCGACGATATCTGGCGTAGGCAGCGGAATCCCGCCTGTCCTCTCGAACGGAAGTGCGGTGATCTATAATACTGGCGCAGCATCGCCAAGATGGGTGGTCGTAGGAGACTTATCTTCGAATATCATGAGCAACCAAATCGCTTACACCACCACAGCGAATGGTTCGAACGGATGGAGAATATCAACCGGAACACTTACGAATACCACATTTGGACGGTTGAACGGTATCGCATGGACCGGATATTCTTGGATTGCGACATCGGGCGCAGGCGCGTCGCGTATTATGAACACGACGGACATCACTGCGGATATATCATGGAACAACACTAGTATTTTTTCACCGACCATAAGCACGAATGCGGTGGCGTATGTGAATATCCCGATCTCTTTATTAACAACGGGTATGCCGACAAGCGCGGGGTCGGGAGCAGGCACGGGTGCGATGTGGCGAGCGGGCGCAGGTCGCGCACAGGGCTTGCTGCCTAGCGGCGGAACGGAGACGACAGCGGTGGTCGTGAGGTCGGCCAACGGCGCACAGGGGACCACGTGGTCGCAGACATATTCACGGAATTTCCTGATTGCGGTAGGCGGCGGGGCGATACGCGATGCGAGCAATGGCGGAGGCGTGAACCGAATGGCGTATTCGTATGATGGCGGGTTGTCATGGACGACGAATACGTCGGCGGTTTTGACGTCGGCGTCGGGCGCGGCGTTTGGGACGGTCCGTACCGTGAAATACGGGAATGGAATGTGGGTGGCGGGCGGTGATAGCGCAGGAAGCAGCGTCAGTGGCAGCAATTGCTTGGCGTGGTCTCGCGACGGCGTGAATTGGGTGGGCGCAGGCGGGACGCAAATCTTCGGCAGCGCGGGGGCGTGCTACGCGGTATGCTGTAATGACCGCGGTCGATGGGTGGCGGTGGGTGGCGCGGCGCTCGCGACGGCGGGAACATACACAAACACGAGCGGCGCGATTTATACGATGGCGTGGTCGGATGACGGTATGAACTGGACGCCCATCCTTGGGTCGCGCGCACTGTTCGGCATCGTATGCCAAGGTGTGTCCTACGGGGCTGATTCTGCGGGGGTGGGGATGTGGACGGCGATTGGGCGCGGCGGGGCATATACGGGGTGCGCTTACTCCTATGATGGGAAGACGTGGTTCCTCTCGCAGACGAGCGGGTCGTTGTTCGGGACGTCGGCGAATGTGCTGACAGAGAGGTATGCGCCGGTGGCGGATTGGCGAACAGTGGCGATAAATAGTACCGGACAGATTCAGTTTGCGGCGGTGAATGCGGGGTTGGTGTATCGGTCGATGGATTATGGAGTAACGTGGTCGGCGCTGACTTTGCCATCGCGTAACTGGGCCTCGGTGGCGGTATCCTCCACGGGACAATATGTAATAGCGGCCAGCAGCGATGGAGCAGTTGACCGGATATACAATTCGTCGGATTATGGTGCGACATGGACGGGACGTGGACTTGTTTTTAATTGGAAACAAGTCGCCATATCCGCAAGTGGACAGTATCAAGTGGGAGTGGGTGTCGGTGTGGATGTTATAATCCTTCGAGATTATGGTGTGACGTGGGTAGTTCCATCAAGTGGAGGTGGTGATGCTAACAACCAAGCTGTTGCCATTTCATCTTCAGGGCAATATATAACAGTCGTCGGTTCCAGCCAGCAGGTTAAACAATCGTCTGATTATGGTGTAACATTTACAGCTCGTTCAACGTCTTGGAATTGGAGTTGCGTCGCGATGTCTTCCACCGGTCAAATTCAAATTGGTTCAAATAATAACAATAACATTTATGTATCAATCAATTATGGTGTAGATTGGACTGCGTCTAACGCGCCAGCACCCTCACCCGCAGTACGATACCGTTTCGTCGCCATTTCAAGCACCGGACAATACCGTTCGGGTGTAACTGAAAATACTTCTGAGACCATCAAACGAAGCAATAATTATGACGCCGGATGGTCGTCTGTCGGCGTTGCCACCAACTACTTCGCAATCGCGATGTCCTCCACCGGCCAATACCAAACCGCGGTTTCTCAAACCACCTCCGGCCTCATCTACATCTCCTCCAACTTCGGTGAAACATGGTCCTCCGCCGCCACCGATTCCCGTTCTCTCGGCATCACATACGGCAAAGACGCCAACGGCACCGGAATGTGGGTAGCGACTGCGGGACGCAGGGACCGCGACATCGCTGCCACTCTGGCTAACACCATGGCCTACTCCTACGACGGCAAATTATGGCGCGGTATTCGGGCCGCCGCCGGTTTGAGCGAACAAGCGTGGTCGGTCGCCTACGGCAAAGACGGCTTCGGTGTCGGAATGTGGGTTGCCGCGGGTTATGACACGACATGCGGTCTGAAATGGTCGTATGACGGCGTGAATTGGAATGCGTCGATGGGTGCCTCGGGCGCAGCAGTATGGGCTGGTGCGGCAGCAGGACGGCGCGCGCTGAGCGTCTACTGGAACGGTTCGATGTGGCTCGCAAGCACGAGCGATACCCGCAACGGCGAACCCCGCGGAACCGGAATCGCGGCGAATAATGCGTCGGGGGTGACGGGTTACTTGCTGTATTCGTATAACGGCAAGAACTGGTTGCCGGTGCTGGCGCCGAATACGTATGCGGCGACGATATCCGCGTCTGCGCAACCGTCCGTATACTCGGTCCTTCCGAACCCAGCGATTCTGGACTTCGGGAGTTTCTATGACGACCAAGCGCAGCGCGGGGTTACGATAGCGAATACAACGGCGCTCACGGTGGGCGCGGTGATGTCGGGGGTTCCCGTTGAGAATGTGAATACGATAGTTCCCTACGGGAAGGGATCGCTGACGACGGGACAGGTGCCGTTCTTGTTGGGCGGTGATAGCGGGTTGGTGGACTCCGCGGCAGGAGTCGCAGGTGTCGCAGGGGCTGGCGCTCCTCCGCTGACGAGCGAACTCGCAGCCTCCACGACATCGCTCTCCACCTCCACGGACGGCGGGGTGACATGGCGAGCGGTCCCGAATTCAACTCGCGTGATGACAAAAGTGAATAAAATACTGTGCGATGAAACGACGCAACAAATCGTCGCGGTAGGCACAGGGAATTATTCGGTGGCGACATCCACGCCTGCGAGGGCGGCGGACGCGGACGGATGGGTGGGCGTTTTTGGAAGCAGGATGACGAATACTCGCACGGGATTGTTCGAGAAATACGGCACGGGGGCGACATGGTTCGGGGGGGCGAAGATGTGGATTGCGAGCGGGAGGGCGCAATCGCGGCGCGGGTCGTCGCTGGCAGTGTCGGTGAATGGCACGGTGTGGCAGGACGCGAAGATAGTGTCGGCGACGGCAGCGGGGGGCGCAGGGGCGGCGAGAGGCGGCGGGATCACGAGCAGGACGACGACGAGCATCGCGACGGCAGCGGTGGGGATGAATAGCCAAGATGGAGCGAGTGCGGCAAATTCGACAACTGTGATACCAGGTGGATTGTATGAATTTTCGAGTTTTACTTTTGATAATGCGGGGAAAACAGGGCGCACCGGACCTGACTTAACCACGTGTAGAACATATTATGCCGCCAATCGCACAAATGCGGCATGGGCACAAGACCCCACCAATAATTATTTGAATATGTCAACAAACGGTATTCAGTTATGGACGGTACCTGCGACGGGGAGTTATACTATTCGAGCGGTAGGTGCTGCGGGAGGTATTCCGGGGTCGTTTTGTAGAGGTAGGGATATTCAATTGACTACTACATTGACAAAAAGTGATGTGATAAAAATATTGGTGGGACAACAAGGAACTAGTCAGAATGGTATGAGTTCAGGTGGTGGTGGAACATTTGTAGTGAAGGATGTATCAAACGCAATTATTGTCGCAGGTGGTGGCGGTGGAAGAGGACCCACAGAAAATATTAGTTCAAACGCATCAATAAATACTTCAGGAAACTCAGGTTATGGTAATTTTCAAGGGGCTGGTGGAACTAACGGTAATGGTGGTAGTAGCCAGTATTATGCAGCAGGTGGTGGTGGATTAATTGGAGATGGAAATTCTAATGCCAACTGGGGAAGTGGTGGTTCATCTTTTATTGCTGGCGGTGCTGGTGGTGCTGGAGGTGGAGAGAATGGCTATGGTGGTAGTGGTGGATTTGGAGGCGGTGGGGCAAGCAGTGGTTTGTCATCAACTATAGGAGGTGGAGGTGGTGGTGGTGGTTATTCCGGCGGTGGTGCTGGCGGTGGTGATTTTGTAAGTGGTAGCGGCGGCGGTGGTGGCGGTGGTGGCGGTTCCTACGGTATAACAACATTAACCGACAACGGTGCAGTCAACACCAGCAACGGTTCCGTCAACATCACCGCAAATTTCACCATCTCAACCACAACCACAATCAACGTCAATACCCCCCAAACATCCTACCCTCTCCCGACCCTCGGCGGCATCGTCCCCTACAATTATCTATCCATGACACACTCCGTCATTCCCTACACCTCCGCCGCGACACCCCTCCTCACCTACACGGACAGCGCCGCCGCATTCTCTACCCAAGTGAGCAGCGTGGCTGTGAATACGCAGTATAATCGCGCGGTGGTTGGCGGCGGCGGAGTCCAATTCGTGGCGGGAGGGCGCGGCGGAATCGCAGTCTCCAACGACGGGCAAAACTGGTCGGCGGCCTCAGGCGCGGCAACGGTCTTCCAAACCCCGACAAATGTCGCGGCGTATAGCACGGCAGCGGGAAGCGGTGGATTCGACGCGAGTTTCGGGACGGTCGCGCTGACGCAGAGATTGACGGTGCCGGCGACGTATCCGAGTGGGGATTTCAGAGGAGTTTCTTTAAGTAAAAC
>Ga0114974_10002353_pt1 | contig 14509 bp, 13 predicted proteins | sample S_130206_EF_Meta_FD_87318 | JGI IMG/M metagenome (GOLD analysis project Ga0114974, IMG submission 87318) | Freshwater microbial communities from Lake Simoncouche, Canada to study carbon cycling - S_130206_EF_MetaG | ecosystem: Environmental > Aquatic > Freshwater > Lake | place: Lake...
CATCGGTCCGGTCATGCCGAAGCCCGAGATGGCACAATAGACGAGGCCGGGGTTGATCGCGGAGAGCACATCATAGCCGAGGCCGAGCTTGTCCATCACGCCGGGGCGATAGTTCTCGACCACGACATCGACGCCAGCGACGAGCTGCTTGACGACATCCTTGCCCTCATCGCTGCGCAGATCGATGACAATGCTCCGCTTGCCACGGTTGATGGCGATGAAATAGTGGCTCTCGCCGCCGCGATGCGGAGGAAAGCCGCGGGTGTCGTCGCCCTTGCCCGGTGGCTCCAGCTTGATGATCTCTGCGCCGAGATCGCTCAGGATCTGCGTCGCGAAGGGCCCGGCGAGAACGCGAGTGAAATCGAGCACACGGATTCCAGCGAGCGGCCCCTTCCAGACAGGTTCCTGCGCCGCGCCAGCTTCAACCACTTTTTCCACTTTGTCAGTCGATCCCATTACCAAATAGCCGCCACTTACCTGGGCTTCATGAACACATTCCAGTCGATCGGCTCAGCGTCCAGTTCCACGCCGGTAGTTTCCAGCAGCCGGGAGATGGTCATGTAGTAGCCCGTAACCAGAATGAGATCGAGCACTTCGGCATCGCCCAGATGCTTGCGCACGGCAGACAGCGTGGCATCGCTGGCGCGAACATTCAGAATCACATCTTCGACAAAGGCGAGCACCGCCTGTTCGTCTGCATCGAGCGCATCCGAATTGGCATCACCAGCCTTGATCGCGGCAATCTGCTCGTCATTCAACCCGACGAAGCGACCAAGCGCTTCATGCTGCCAGGTTTCATAAATGGCATTCGAAATGTAACCGGCGCGCAAGATCGCAATCTCGCGCAGTTTCGGCGGCAACGGCGATCCCTTGATGAAAGCGCTGCCCAGGTCACCCATCGCCTTGGACACGATCGGCGAGGCAACGGCGAGCATTCGAGTGACGTTGGCCGTATCTGGATCTGAAAGGCTGGCCTTATCGGCGTAAGGTATTCGCGGCATGTCCACCTCCCTGTCATTCTGCGCCGTTTCGCGGCACGTGGGCGACGTTAGGCAGGGCCAGCCCCGGCGTCCAGCGCCGCGTCGCCCTGCCCTCACCTGCAAATTGGCGAATTGATCCGGGCTCTGCTTGCCCTATGCTCCGGTTCAAACCAACCGGGGCAAGAGGATCGGCGCATGCGAATCGACAGGCTGGCAGTCTGGATCAACACCATCGGCTATCCTTCCGCCGACCTCGTCGCCTTTGCCCGGCGGCTGGAACACTGGGGCTATGGCACCTTGTGGATCAACGACGGCATGGGCAGCGATCCGATGGTGCTGGCAGCAAAGATCCTCGCCGGAACCGAGCGCCTTCAAGTCGCGCTGGGAGTCGCCAACATCTATTCGCGCGATCCGGCAATGATGGTGGGTGCGCAATATGGCCTGAATGAGCAATGGGGCGGACGTTTTCTGCTGGGCATGGGGGCATCGCACCAGTTCATCGTCGAGGGCATGCGCGGCCACACCTATGGCAAGCCGGTCTCGACCATGCGCGCTTACCTGGAGGCGATGGCCGCGTTCCAGTATGCCGGGCCCATGCCGGCCGAAAAGCCGCTGACAGTGATTGCCGCGCTGGGTCCCAAGATGCTGGAACTGGCCGGGGAACTTGCCGACGGCGCACATCCATTCAGCACCACGCCGCAGCACACGGCGATGGCGCGCTCGATTCTGGGGCCGGACAAGCTGCTGCTCGTCGAGCAGAAGGTCATGCTCGAAAGCGATGCAGAGGCAGCGCGGGCGGTGGGGCGCGGGCTGGCCACCGGGCTTGCCTCGATGCCCAACTACCGCAACAGCCTTGAGCGCATGGGCTTTACCGAGGCCGATTTCACCGGCGCGGGATCGGACCGGGTGGCCGATGCCCTGCTCGCATGGGGCGATGCCGAATCGATCCGGACCCGCATCCACGAGCACTGGGAAGCCGGGGCCGATCAGGTCGCGATCCAGATCATGCCCAAGGGCGGCGGCCTGCTGACCGCCGAGGACGAGAAGTTGCTTGAAATGCTGTCGCCAATGGCGTGAACTGCCGGAAACACAATCCGGGAGAGAGAAAATGACAAGACCGAAGGCATTCGTCACCGGCGCGAGCCGGGGCATCGGCAAGGGCATCGCGCTGAGCCTCGCCAAAGGCGGTTTCGATCTCGCGATCACCGCGCGCACGCTCGAGGAAGGCGAGAGCCGCGAGCATTCGAGCACGGTGAAGAAGAGCGATACTTCCCCCCTCCCCGGCAGCCTCAATTCCACTGCCGAGCTGGCGCGCGCGGCGGGGGCGGAAGTGATGGTGGTGCCGGCTGACCTGATCGACCGCGCCTCACTAGGCGCGGCCGCGACAACCGTGCTGGAGCGCTGGGGCGGGGTCGATCTGATTGTCCATAATGCCCGCTTCATCGGCCCGGGCCACATGGACCTGACCTTTGATACGCCGGTCGACGTGCTGGAAAAGCATGTCCAGGGCAATGCCCTGTCGCCTCTGCTGCTCAATCACTATCTGGTGCCGCCGATGCTGAAGCGCGGCTCCGGAACCGTGATCTACATCACGTCTACAGCTGCCTATCAGGCGCCGCCCACCAAGGTTGGCGAGGGCGGCTGGGGGCTGAGCTACGCCATGTCAAAGGCGGCGGGGCACACGCTGGCCGGACTGCTCGCGGTCGAATATGGCGACCAGGGCATCCGCGCCTTCAATCTGCAGCCCGGCCCGGTCAAGACCGAGCGGCTGCTGCAGGATATGGCGGGTTTCGGCTTCAATGCCGACAACTGGGCCCCGCCCGAAGTGATCGGCGAAGTGGTGCTGTGGCTGGCGACGCATCCGGAAGCCGCCGCGCTCAATGGCCAGTGCATTCAGGGGCAGGAGTTCTGCGTCGAACATGATCTGGTGCCGGGCTGGAAGCCGCAGCACGCCATGGCTTGACGCCTGCGCCCTAGCAGAGATTGCGCGTGAACAACGCTTCCATCCGGCCCCAGACCTTTTCCGCTGCTGCCTCCTGATAGAGCTCGGCGCGGCTCGGCATCATGAAGCCATGTAGCGCTTCGGGGTGCCATTCGAGCTGATAGCGGATCGCCTGCGCCTTGAGGCACTCTTCCAGCTCGGCCATCTGTTCAGGAGTCGCCATGGCATCCTTGTCGGCAATGCCGAAATAGAGCTCGGCGCTGATCCGGTCGAGATGGCGGTGGGGCGATTGCGGGGCATCTGTAACCAGACTGCCCGGATGGATCGACGCGCCTGCGGCCAGCCGGTCACCCAATGTCTGGGCCAGCTCGAGCGTCAGTTTTCCGCCCATGCAGAAGCCATAGAGCCCGATCTTGCCGCTGCGCGCGGCGGGGTCATTGGCGGCCAACGCCAGAACCGTATCGATATCGCTGGTCACCCGCTCGGCAGTCAGCGCCCCTATTGCCGCCATGATGCCGTCGCGGTCGGCAGCATTCGAGAAATCGAGCGGGCCTTTGAGCCCGAAGCGATAGTAAAGATCGGGGGCGATGACATAATAGCCCAAAGCGGCCATGCGCCGGGCATGATCGCGCAGTTCCTCGCGCATGCCGATACCGTCCATCAGTTGCACGATCACCGGATAGCTTTTGCCAGGTTCGCCGGGATGGGCGGTAAAGACCTCCATCGTGCCATCGAGCGTCGTCACCATTTCGATCCGTTCGGTCATCGCCTGCTCCCGCTGCGCGCGCCTTTCAGTCAAGGCCTGACCCAGCTTAGGTCAGCAGGAGCGAATCGGCAATTGGCCGATGGAAGCGAAAATCAGGCGCTTCGCCCGCGCAGCAGATGCAACGCGAACATGACCACGGCGATCACCAACACGAGGTGAATCAGGCCACCGGCGATGTGGAAGACGAGGAATCCCAGCAGCCACAGGACCAGCAGGATGATGGCGATGACAATCAGCATGAGAGCGCTCCTTCGCAGCCACGGGCTGAGCCGGGGCATGTGATTAACGACGGCGCGTGGCGAATGTTCCCCCGGCGGCGGCAATGGCGGAATTTCAGCCCCTTCCGTGGTTCAGGAAAATTAACCAAAGTCCGCTAGTTCCCGCTGTGGATGTTTCGCAGAATTCTGCCTTTTCTGACGCGCCTGCCGCTCGCCATTATCGCGAGCCTTTTGGCGTGTCTGCCATCTGCCGCCCATGCAAGTGATGATGGCATAAGTATTTTTACCCCTGACAGCTTCACCATTTATGGCGATGTCCGCGCCGTCGCCGCCGATGGCGAGGCGGCGTGGAGCGACGGGGGCTTCGGAAAACTACGCTATGGTGGCGATGATCCGGCCCGCCCGCAGAGCCTGAAATTCGATCCCCGCTTTGGCGAGGCAGGAATTGTCTGGCAGCCGAAGCTGGGCTGGTCACTGTCGGGCACTGTCGTGGCGCTGGCGCAAGGCGGCGGGGCGATCGACGGCAAAGTCGATGCCGGGCTGTCCGAAGCCTGGCTCAGTTACAAGCCGCTGGGCGGCGGCAATATGCATTTTTCGGCCCGAGCGGGCCTGTTCTATCCACCGGTATCGCTAGAACACAGCGGGCCCGAATGGGCGGTGAGCGAAACAGTTACCCCTTCGGCCATCGGCAGCTGGATCGGCGAGGAAGTCAAGGTCGTCGGGATCGAAGCGACGGCCAGGGCGCGGCTGGGCGGCAATGTCCTCGCACTGACGCTGGCCGGGTTCGACGGAAACGACACCAGCGGCGCGTTGCTGACCTTTCGCGGCTGGGCGCTGCATGACCGCAAGGCCCTGGCCTTCCGCACCCAGCCCTTGCCACCGCTTGACACATTCATGTCCTATGTCCAGCCGCGCTTCACCCACCCACTGCTCGAGATCGATCCCGGCGTGCTGCAGCGTCCAGGCTATTACGCCAAGCTCACCTGGGAGCTGCCGGTGCCGGTGCGCATCGAGGCGCTGCACTATGACAACAACGGCAATCCCGACATGGTCAACGAACAGCTCGAATGGGGCTGGCGCACGAAATTCAATGCCATCGGTCTTGTGGCAGAGCTGCCCGGCAAGTTGGAACTACGCGCGCAGGGCCTCTCGGGCTCGACGCTGATGGGCGACGATATCGGCGGCGTGCTGTGGATCGATACCCGCTTCCGCGCCGCCTACCCTGCTGCGCAATGCCGACCTCGCGCTCTACCGGGCAAAGGAAGCAGGCCGCAGCACCTATTGCTTCTTCGAGGAGAGCTTCAACGAGCGCGCCCAGACCCGCCGCCAGATCGAGGCGGACTTGCGCGGGGCGATTGAGCGCGGCGAATTCGAGCTGCAGTTCCAGCCGCTGTTCGATCTCGCGACGGGTCGGATCACGACCTTTGAGGCGCTGATTCGCTGGAACCATCCGACGCTGGGGCGCATAGCTCCCAATGACTTCATCCCGGTGGCGGAGGACTTCGGCCTGATCGTCGAAATCGGTGCCTGGGCGATGCGCGAAGCCTGCAACACGGCGATTGGCTGGCCGGGCGACATCCGGGTGGCTGTCAACGTCTCGTCGATCCAGTTCCACCGTCCGGGCCTGAGCGAAGTGGTGCTGCAGGCGCTGGCCAAGAGCGGCCTGCCGGCGCACCGGCTGGAAATCGAGATTACCGAATCGATCTTCCTCGTCTCCAGCGAAGCGACGCTCGAGGTGCTGCACGGGCTGCGTTCGCTGGGCACGCGCATCGCGCTCGACGATTTCGGCACCGGCTATTCAAGTCTCAGCTATCTGCAGAGCTTCCCGTTCGACAAGATCAAGATCGACCGCAGCTTCATCCAGGCATTGACCGACCGGCCCGGCGCCGCCGCGATTATCAAGGCGATCACCGATCTGGCGGGCGCACTCGGCATGGAGACTACCGCCGAGGGCGTGGAAGACAGCGAACAGCTGGCACAGCTCAAGGCCCAGGGCTGCACCTCGGCGCAAGGCTTCCTGTTCAGCCGCCCGATTCCCGTCAGCGAAGTCGCGGCCATCATTGCGGCGCAGGAGACAGGGCCGGAAAGCAAGCGCGACGTGGCGTGAGGCGCCCGGGGCGATTGCCCTCTTGCTTAGTGGTCAGCCTAGTTGGCGCTAATCGGCAGCTTGTAGAAATCGATCGCATTGCTGCGGCCGATCTGAACCTGATCTTCGAGCGGAATGCCGGCAAACTGCCGCTCCAGCGTCAAACCACTATCGGGCCAGGCGCCATCGAAATGCGGGAAGTCGGAGCCCCACATGATGTTTTCCTTGCCGATGATCTCGCGGTTGAGGATCGCCGTGCGGTCGCGCATGAAGGTGCAGCCGACATGGTCGTGGAAGATCTGGCTGGGCTTGCGCCCCGAAGTCATGGCATCGCCCCAGGCCCAGGCGCGATCATGCTGCCAGCGATCGTCCATCCGCTCCAGCACTGCCAGCGCCCATGACGCGTCGTTCTCAACCGAGACGACCTTAAGATTCTCGTGACGGTCAAAGAGCCCGGAAAAGATCATCGAGACGATCGTGTACATGGTGGGGGTGAACACGCAGGCAAAATCGGTCCACATGTTGCCGCTGGTGCGGAAGGTCGTTTCGCTGGCTGCAACGTGCAGGCTAAGCGGCATGGCCAGTTCGGCGGCGGCCGACCACAGCGGGTCGAATTCCTTGTCGCCATAGCTCTTGCCCGATTCGAGCGAGATGCTGATCATTCCGCCCTTCATTCCCAGCTTGGCGCAGCGCTCCAGTTCACGGGCAGCGCGCGGGATATCGTCGGTCGGGATCATGGCGATTCCGAACAGGCGCTTGGGAGAAGCAGCACAGAATTCGCCCAGCCAGTCATTGAACGCTCTGGCGCAGGCAAACCGGTAATCGAGATCCGGCAAGGCAAACATGCCGAGGCCAAAGCTGGTGTAGATCAGTTCGGCCTCGATCCCTTCGCGGTCGATTTCGCGTATCCGCTCGGCCGGATCGTAGGCAGATTCGGGAACGTCGTGCCAGCGGCCCTTGAAGCCGAAATCGAATTCTTCGGGATCTTCATATTTGCGCTTGGTGGCCAGTAGGCCGATCCCGTCGCCGCTTTCGCCTTCAAGGATCGTGGTCATGCCGTCGATCACGAAATAATCGGTATCGTCGCCGCGGACGATGGTCGGCGCGCGGTCGAGATATTTGCGATCGATCCGTTTGGTCCACAGATCGGCTGGCTCGGCAATGTGCGAATCGGCCGATACGAGCTTGAATGGCAGAGTCATTGTCGGCATCCTCCTGTTTCCGGCTAGTCGAAACGGGACTTGATCATGCGTTCGAGTGTCGCGTTTGCCTTGTTCCGGACTTGCCCTGGCGCAACCTTGCGCGGGACTATGGCAATGTCCGCGAATTCGCGATCACTGGCAATCCAAAAATTGACACTTATACAATTTAACTGCGCAGCGGCCGCTCTGGCGTGGTTTCCCCCGATCAGCTAGCATTGCCGCCAGGGAGTTTGGAGCCATGACAACGACCGCTTCGGTAGACATTCCGGCCCACGTCGATCCAGCGCTTGTGGTCGATTTCGACTATATCAATCCGGCCGGCATTGAAGATGGAGACGTGTTCAAGGCGCTCGCCAGGCTGCACGAAGGGCCGGATATCAGCTGGACCCCGCACTACGGCGGACATTGGATCGCCACCCGCGGCGAAGACATTCAGTGGATCCACGAAAGCCACGAGCTGTTTTCCAATGCCGAGAAGAATGTGCCCAAGGGCAGTTTCCCGCCGATGCCGCCGATTACCGAGAACCCGCCTGATCACACCCGCTATCGCGCCGTGCTCAACCCCTTTTTTGCCAAGCGCCGGGTCGAGCAGAACTATGAGGCCGAGTGCCGCGAAGTGATCCACTCGCTGATCGAGAGCCTGAGGCCGCAGGGCCGCTGCGAATTCGTCGGGGAGTTCGCCACCATTGCCCCGCTCAAGATCTTCTGGGACTTCGTCGACCTACCCTACGAACGTCGCGACGATTTCCTGCGCTGGGGCAGGATGTTCATGACCAGCGCAGCTTCCGAAGATCGCGCCAATGCCAACAGGGAAATCACCGACTATCTCGGCCAGTTGCTCGACGAACGATTGGAACGGCCGGGAGACGACGTGTTCAGCGGCATTTCAGGCTGGCGCAACAACCCCCGCTACCAGCATCGCGGCGAGCTGATCGGCATGGCGCAACTGGTGTTCCTCGGCGGTCTCGATACGGTTGCGGCTTCGATGGGATTCCTGATGCACCGCCTGGCTGAGCGGCCCGAGCTGCAGGAGCGACTGAAGCGAGATCCCGCGATCATTCCGGCTGCGGTCGAAGAAATGCTGCGGCGGCACGGCCTGTCGAACACCGGGCGCTTGCTCCGGCAGGATGTGACTCGCAAGGGCGCCACGATGAAGGAAGGCGACATGATCATGGTCATGAACAGCCTGTCGAGCATCGACGAGCGTCTCTACGATGACCCCTTCACTGTCGATTTCGACCGGGGACCGGTCCATCACAACTCGATGGGCAATGGGCCGCACAAATGCGTCGGCCAGCATCTGGCACGGCTGGAGTTGCGGATGCTGCTTGAGGAGTGGTCACAGCACATGCCGATCGTACGGATCGACTCCAAGGCACCGGCACCGCGCTCGCGCGCTGGCTCGGTTATCGGCATGGAGCACCTCCACCTGGTGTGGGAATGCTGACCAAAAAAAACTTGAAGAGGCTTCAACTTATGCTTGATCACGCCTTGCCCGCGCCGCACATTGCCGCGCGCGCCATGGCGAATCCGCACAGAGATTTCGCTGCAATCGGGGAGAAGCGAAGATGGCTGCCGAAGACAATCAGGCAAGGCAACGATTGAAGCCTGTCCCCGATCACGTGCCGCCGGAACTTGTCCGCACCTTCCCTTTCTATGTCGGCGCAAGGACGCAGGAGCACCCTTCCAGCCTAGTTGCCGCAGTGCACGAGCAGCCGCCGGTTTTCTGGGCAGAGACCACTTCGATCGGCAGCGCCTGGGTGCCGCGCCGGATGGAGGACCTACGCCAGATCTATCTCGATAACGACAATTTCACCGTTTCGGGCGGCGCCTTCTTCTCCAGCATGATCGGCGAGAAATGGGTCAACGTTCCTTCGGAAATCGATCCGCCGCTGCACACCGTGATCCGCTCGGCAATCAACCCGCTGTTCATCCCGCGCCGTATGGCCGAGCTGGAGGATCGCGTTCGTGGCTATGCGCGCGAGGCAATCGGGAAGTTCAAGGATAAAGGCCACTGCGAGATCATGACCGATTTCGCTTTCGAGTTTCCGATCCGGGTGTTCATTGACCTGATGGGCCTGCCGCAGTCCGACATGAAGCAGTTCCTCGAATGGGAGCACCAGTTGCTCCACGGGATGAGCCTGGAAGACGTCGCCACGGCAACCAGGGAAGTCACTCTCTATCTGCGCAGCGCAGTCGAAGAGCGCCGCAAGAAGCCGACCGATGATTTCATCAGCTACGGGATTGGCGTCGAAATCGAGGGCCGCAGCTTCAACGACGACGAGATGATGGGCTATTGCTTCAACCTGTTCGTCGGCGGGCTCGATACAGTCTCGACCAATATCGGCCACCAGTTCCGCCACCTCGCCGAGCGCAGCGATCATCAGGCCCTGCTGCGCCGGGAGCCCGACCGGATCGGCGAGGCGGTCGAGGAAATGCTGCGCGCCTATGCCTCCTCGGTCACGCCGCGCCGCTGCACCCGGCAGATCGAAATCGGCGGGGTTACCATGATGCCCGGCGATTCGGTGCTGATGGCAACTTTCCTCGCGAACCGCGATCCGGAGGAATTCCCCGATCCGGGCGAAGTGATCCTCGATCGCAAGCCCCGCCATGTCGCTTTCGGCTTTGGTCCACACATGTGCATCGGCATGCATCTGGCCAAGCGCGAACTTCGCATCGCGATTGAGGAATTCCTCGTCGCAATCCCGGAATTCCGGATCACGCCCGGAGCAGTGGTTGAGTCATGGCTCGGCGGTATGGTAACGCCGATCGCGCTGCCTCTGTCGTGGTAAGGCTGGGGGCTACCCGCTCCGCGTTGACAGAGTTTTGACCATCTGTCAGCTTTTCTCCGAGGCGGGGCCAGGCCCCTGCCCGATGGGAGTGTTCCGGCGTGTCTGAAGAACCCTATGTACTGATTACTGCCGATACCCACGCAGGCGGCAGCCATGCGCAATACCGGGAATATCTCGATCCCAAATATGTCGCCGCGTTCGATGAATGGCGGGGTGGCTATCGCAATCCCGAGAAGGAGCACTTCGGCAACCGCAAGCTGCGCAACTGGGACTTCGACATCCGGGCCAGCGACCAGGACAGCCAGGGCGTGGTCGGCGAAGTGGTTTTTCCCAACACCGTACCGCCGTTCTGGAGCAAGCCGCTCGTGATGCCGCCGTCAGCGGTTCGGCCTGAAGACTATGAACTCTATCAAGCGGGGATCCATGCACACAACCGCTGGATGAAGGATTTCTGCGACGAAGACCCGGTGCGGCGCGCGGGGATGGGCGTAATTCTGCCAAACGATCTCGATCAGGCGGTCAAGGATATTGAATCTTTCGCCAAGGCAGGACTTCGAGGAGGCGTTTTGCTGCCGCTGATCTCGCCCGATGCAACCTGGCTCAAGCCGCTTTACGATCCCGCCTGGGACCGGGTCTATGCGGCGATCCAGGATCACGATCTGGTGATGAACCACCACACCGGGGCCGGCGTTCCCGATCATGGTGACAGCCTCGTGGGGCAAGCCATCTGGGTGTCGGAAGTGACCTGGGCGGCGCAGACCGGGTTTCGCCACCTGTTGCTCAGCGGCGTTTTCGAACGCTTCCCGAGGCTCAAATATATCATCACCGAAAGCGGCTGCGGCTGGGCAGGTCCCTTGCTGAAAATGCTCGATGGCATTCATGCCAATATGGCCAGGGGACAAACGGGCGAGATCAAGTTTCGCGGCGAATGGGCGCTCAAGCAGCGGCCCAGCGAATATGCCCGGCGCAACTGCTTCTATGGGGCCAGCTTCCCCAGCGCTGGCGACCTTGCCGGCATCGATGCCGTGGGGGAAGACAATGTGCTGTGGGGCAACGACTATCCGCATTATGAAGGCACCTTTCCCCATAATCTCGCCTCGCTGCGCATGACCTTCAGCGACATGCCCGAGGCCCGGCGGCGCAAGCTGCTCGGGCTCAATGCCGCAAAGCTCTATAATTTTGATCTCGATGAGATGAAGGCGCGGGCGGCCAAGGTTGGCCCCTTGCCATCGCAGGTCAGCGAACCCTTGCCCTTCGACCAGATCCCCACAGATTCCGCATGCTATCTGTTCGCAACTGCACTGGCTGAAGGCCGCAGCAAAGCGGCTTGAAACCCGGCAAGAAGGAGGGGCATTCGTGAGCGACAATCCGCTGCAGCTCTATCGTGACGCATGCGCCGAACTGACCGCAGATGGTGCCGCTTTTGCGATACAGGACCGGGACGAGCCCTACAGGCGCGTCTTTGCGGGAACCCCTGTCAACCTCAACGCATTCTTCGCGGTAGTCCGGGAGCAGCATGGCTCACAGGACTTTCTCGAATACCAGCGCAAGCGGCTGACAATTTCCGACACCTTTGAGGCTGCGGATAGACTGGCCGCGAGGCTTCACAGTGAGCATGCCATTGCCGCAGGCGATGTGGTCGGCCTTGCCATGCGCAACCTGCCCGAATGGTTCATCGCCTTTTTCGCGCTGGTCCGCATCGGGGCGGTCGTCGCCCTGCTCAACAGTCGCGGCTCGCCGGAAGAGATCGCCTATACCGCTAGCCGTGTCGGCTGCCGCCTGATCATCGCCGACGATCCGCGCGACGCACAGCTGCAAGGCCTCGCTGATTGCCCGGTCATGGGGCTCGATGAGCTGCGGGAAATGGCTGCTAGGCGCGGATCGGCAGCCATGCCGCCGATGCCTGTCCAGACCGCGGATGATCCGGCGATCATCCTGTTCACATCTGGCACCACCGGCCGCCCCAAGGGCGCGACGATGACTCATCGCAACATGTGCCTCGTGGCGCGCGAGGGCGAATTCCGCCGCGAGGCAGGGCTGGCGGTAACAGCAAAACGCATCGGACATCCGGTCGAAGCACTGCGCCAGGCCAGCCCGCCTTCGTCCTCCCTACTGGTCTTCCCGATGTTCCACATCTCAGGGCTGACGATCATGCTCATGGCGCTGGCCGGCGGCGGCCTGATCACCCTGATGGAACGCTGGAATCCTGCCGAGGCGCTCGACCGGATCGAAGCCAATCAGGTCAATGCCCTGTCGGGGCCAAGCCTGATCTTCTCCGACATGCTGGCGCTGCCGGATGCGGTGGAAAAACTTCGCAGCGTCCGCAATTTTTCGGTCGGCGGGCAGTCCACGCCGGTGGGTCTGGCGCGGCGATTGCTCGAAACATTCCCCGCTTCTGGCATGAGCGGCGGCTGGGGCCAGACCGAGGCTTCAGGACCGGTCACCAGCGGATCGGCCGATATCTATGGCATGTTTCCCGGCACGGTCGGCATGACCGCGCCGCTCGCCGATATCAGGGTGGTTGACGCTGACGGCAAGCCCGTGCCGACCGGGGAGATCGGCGAACTCGAGGTGCGCGCCCCGCAGGTCATGAAGGGCTACTGGAACGATGAGGAGGCAACCCGCGAAGCCTTTCGCGAAAGCTGGCTCAGGACCGGCGATCTCGGACGGTTTGACGAGCACGGGCTGGTCTATATTGCCGACCGCGCCAAGGACATGGTGATCAGTGGCGGCGAGAACATCTATTGTGCCGAGGTCGAGCGCGTCCTCTCGATGCTGGAATGGCAGATCGAGGTCGCCTTGTTTGGCGTGGCCGACGACAGGCTGGGCGAACGCACGGTTGCTGCCATCGTCCCGCGCGATGATCTGGCCAGCCAGGCCGATGCCGAGCAGGTCCGCGCGCATGTCCGCGCCCATCTGGCCGACTACAAGGTGCCCTCAGAACTTCGCTTCGACCTGGGTCCGTTGCCTCGCAACGATCTGGGCAAGGTCGACAAGGCCGAACTCGCCCGCCGCTATCACGATCACTCCCCAGGCTGAATGCAAACCCAGAAAGGCCGTCCCCATGCCAATGCCCAAAGATATCGGCGTCATAGACCTGATGCTCAGCATCCCGATTTCGAACGACAACAAGGAATTCTACGAATTCCTCAAACCCAGGATCCTCGACACGCAGACCCGCGATACGTTCAAAATGCCGGTCGAATACATGTTCAAGGATATCCCGACGACCCAAGCGTCGGAAGACAAGGTCGCCTGGACTATCGAGCAGATGGACAAGTTCGGCATCGACAAGGCGATGGTCGGCGGTAATCATGTCGATACCGGGCGGCTGGCCGAACTGGCGCGCTATCCGGATCGGTTCCTGCTGAGCTACGAATGCGATCCCAATCGCGGCATGGAGGAAGTGCGGCGGATCCGCCAGCTCAAGCGCGATCACAACCTCATGGCAGTGACGGCATTTCCCGCCGGCATGATGCCGCAGGTGGCGATCAATGATAACAAGTTCTATCCGATCTATGCCGCCTGCATCGAGGAGAATATCCCGATCTTCTGCACAACCGGCATTGCCGGGCCCCGCTTTGGCAGCCAGTGCCAGCGGACCGAACTGATCGAGGAGGTGGTCTGCTTCTTTCCGGAGCTCAAATTCGTCATGCGCCACGGCGCCGAGCCGTGGGAGGACATGGCGGTCAAGCTGATGGTCAAGTTTCCCAACCTCTATTACAGCACCAGCGCCTTCGCGCCCAAGCACTACCCCAAGGCGATCATCGACTATGCCAACACGCGCGGCGCCGACAAGATCATGTTCGCCGGCTATTTCCCGATGGGCCTGAGCCTCGAGCGGATATTCTCCGAGCTCGAGAATGTTCCCTTCAAGGATGAAGTGTGGCCCAAGTTCCTGCGCGGCAACGCCATGAAGCTGTTCGGGCTGGAAGACTGACATGGCGAGCCACGACGACGACCTGTCCGGATTTCGCGAAGAAGTTCGCCAGTGGCTGGAGCAAAACTGCCCGCCCAGCGCGCGCAATGTGCCGCAGAATGCGGATAACTCGTTCTGGGGCGGACGCAATGCAGTCCATGGAAACGAAGACCGCAAGCTCTGGTTCGAGCGGATGGCGCAGCGCGGATGGACCGTGCCCAGCTGGCCGCAGCGCTATGGCGGGGGCGGGCTCGATGCTTCGCAGGCCCGCATTCTTGCCGAAGAAATGCGGCGCATCGATGCGGTGAACCCGCTGCAAAGTCTGGGCATCATGATGCTCGGTCCGGCCCTGCTCAAATTCGGCAGCGAAGAGCAGAAGCTGGAGCATCTGCCGAAGATCGCGCGCGGCGAGATCCGCTGGGCTCAAGGCTATTCGGAGCCAGGCGCCGGGTCCGACCTTGCCAGCCTGCAGACCCGCGCCGAGGACTGCGGCGATCACTTCCTGGTCAATGGCCAGAAGATCTGGACCACCTACGGCCACAAATGCGACATGATCTTCACCCTGGTCCGCACCGACCCGCAGGCACCCAAGCATCAGGGCATC
>Ga0114974_10002354_pt1 | contig 14504 bp, 12 predicted proteins | sample S_130206_EF_Meta_FD_87318 | JGI IMG/M metagenome (GOLD analysis project Ga0114974, IMG submission 87318) | Freshwater microbial communities from Lake Simoncouche, Canada to study carbon cycling - S_130206_EF_MetaG | ecosystem: Environmental > Aquatic > Freshwater > Lake | place: Lake...
CCGATGAGAATCGGATAGGCACGACCGGGTAGTGCTACGTGCAGTTGGAGCATGGCTCCAGAGTATACGGGTGCGCGCGACCGGCTACGCGCGTTACGTCTCATCCTCTGTGCTGGGGGGCACTTCACGGCCGCAGATATCACGCATGATCTGCCCGGCCACCCGCAGCACCCGGCGGTGGTCGGTGTGCACCACATGATCGGCCAGTTCGCGGTAGATCGGCTCGCGCTGCGCACGCAGGCTGCGCAACCGGTCTGCGGTGTCACCGTCTCGCAATAGCGGGCGGCCGCGACCACTGCCTACACGGTGCAGTTGCTGGGCCAGGGAAGTCTCGAGATACACCACTGTGCCGCGCGCCTTGAGCACATCGCGATTCTCGATGCGCAAAATGGCGCCTCCGCCGGTAGCCATAACCACCGGCTCAAGCAGGGTCAGCACTTCGATAGCCTCAATCTCGCGTTGGCGAAAGCCCGCCTCGCCTTCCTGCTCGAAAATGTAGGGAATATCGACCCCGGCGCGGCGCTCGACCTCGGCGTCGCTGTCGTAAAAAGGCACGCCCAGCATACGGGCGAGCTGGCGTCCGACTGCGGTCTTGCCCGAGCCCATGGGCCCGATAAGGAAGATGTTGGGTTTGCCGATCATGCTCTGGTCAACAAAACGGCCACACAAGGCGGCCGTCAGGTCGGGTTAAAGGTCCACAGCGGCCCACGGGGCCGCCGCGGATCGCCAGATTACGGCACTGTAATCGAAACCTGCGTGAGGGTCTCGTTACCCTTGGGGGTCTTGATGCTGATGGACAGCAGACCGGAACCGGAAGCCGTTGCCGACACATTGAATGAAAACACCGTGAGGCCGCCGGTTTGCACGTTGGGCGACTGCGCGCTGCATCCCAACGTGAAGGTAGAGGGCTCGCTCAGGGTCAGGCCAGAGCCAGAAAGCGTACCAGTGACCGTAGAACCACCGGGCATTGGGTTGCCGTTGATGTCGCGGATCCACACGGTGACCGAGCCTGACTGCTTGATGGGGATGGTCAGCGGCTGCAAGGCACCGCCATTGGTGGCGCTCATCAGCGCATGGCTACCAGACATGATGATCAAGGTTTGGGCGCCGATCGGTGCGTACTTACGGGCCGGATCGGTCGCCAGATCGGGGCAGCGAGCCGCATCGGTGCACAGCGGCCCGTTGAACTTACCGTCCGGGCCATCGCGCACACCGGCCTGGCCCAAGGCCGCGTTGTTATAGAAGTCATAAAACGGCTCGCCGGCGTCATAGCTGCCGCTCTCGTTCAGATCGAGCCAAGGCTCGCCCAGATCATGGGCTGGCAGACCACCGGAGGCCGTGAGCCGGAAAGTGTCGACCGAGCTGAACACGCCATTGCCGTCAGCATCGACAAACGACTCCTCGCCAATGGCCGTGGCGAGCACCGACACGCGACCGTCGGGCATGCGCGGGTTGGAGCTGCGCCAGTTGACGGTACACAGGCCCCCCTCAGTCGAGGTGGTGGTAGTGGTGCACTGCGCTTGGATGGAGCCGGTTTCAGCCATGAACGACACCGCTGTGCCGTTGGGCACAGGGTTGCTGAAGCGATCGGCCAGTCGCACCGTAATGGGCCCGATGGTGCCGTCGTATTCGAGACCCTCGACGTTGGCGCACACCGGCGCCATCGAGAAGCTGCCCTGCGTAGCAATGCCGGTAGACACGGTGAGCTGACTCGACTGCGTGGAGATGGTCGGGCTGTCGGCCACTTGCGCCGTGACGCGCACCGTGGTCGCCACCGTACCTGCATTGACCGTCGCCTGAACATTGCCCTGTGCATCGCTGGCGCCAGTGGCAGCGGTGAGGTTGATACCACCGACCGTGCTGCTGAGCGTGAAGTTGACGGTGGCGCCGGAACGCGGCCCACCCGACACATCCAGCACACGGAACACCACAGTGCTGACTTCTGGGCGACCCACATCGCCAGTGCCCTTTAGCGCAATACCGCTAGGCGTGGCTGACACGTAAGCGATCGAACCGATAGCTGCTTGCGCCACCGTCACGGTGCCCGTAGCCAACAGGTTCTGGCTGCCGACTGTAGTCGTGGCGGAAATCTGATCGGTGCCGGCGCAACCTCTGGCCACATAGGTGACTGTTGCCTGACCTGTGGTGGTGGTCGCCGCCGCTGCGGGTTGAATGGCTGCAGTGCCTGCTGCCACACAAGGCGAATTGAAGTTGATCGTCGCAGGCTTGGTATAGAGCGTACCGTCGCTTTGCACGAGAGTGACCGTCACGCTAGTGCTACCACCGACTGACAAGGATGCGGCACCCAAGCCCAGCAGGTTGGGACGGAAGCTGGTGCCTGAACCGGAGCCCATGCTGATGGTGGTTGGCGGCACACTGGCAGCAACCGCCACCACAACCGACGCGCTCTTAGTGCCTACCGTGCTGGTCACGGTGATGTTGCGCGTAGTGCTATCGCCCGCAGTGCTAAGCGTGGCAACGGCTTGACCGTTGGCATCGGTGACTGCCTGCGTCACAGCCAAGCCACCGGAGGTGGCAGCAAACGATACCGGCACACCCGTCATCAGCAGGTTGTTGGCATCGCGCACGATGGCCGCAACCGTTGCAGTGGCAGAGCCATCGGCAGCAATGCTGGTGGTACTGGTAACCAAAGTCACCGCGTTGACCAGACTGGTGGTAGCAGGCACTCCGACAGCCACATTGACTGTAGAGGTAAGCGTACCGGCCTTAACAGTGACCGCAATATTGCGCGTGGCTGGATCGCCAGCGGTGCTGAGCGTGGCATGCGCCTCACCGACAGTGTCGGTGGTGGCCTTACCCGCGGTCAGCGCGCCCGACGAGGACTGCAGCGTGACGGCTACGCCAGACAGCACTACGTTGGAGGCATCACGCACCAGCACTTTGATGTCTGAGGTGATGGATCCGTCGGATGGCAACGTAGCGAGGCTGGATGTAACCACCAGCGATGACGCAACCGGTGCCGGTGTGACCACAGGCGGTGGTGCAGAAAACGCGCCACTACCACCGTTGCTGGCACCGCCGCCGCCACAAGCAACCAAGCTTGCCGCAACTGCTACAAGCAACGCGTGGCCGAAGCTGCGATGCAGCCGCGAAACCAGACCGAACGAGCCAGTGGTGTGCTTAGTAAACATTGACGCCCTCACGAAGAATCTTCGGCGTAACAAAAATCAACAGTTCGTCTTTGTTGTTGACCTTGCCGGTGCGCTTGAACAAGTTGCCCACCACCGGCAGATCGCCGAGCAGCGGAACCTTCATCAGTGAATTGCGGCGCTCGGTCTGCAAAATGCCGCCCAGCACCACGGTCTGTCCGTCAGCGACGATGACTTGGTTAGAGATCTCGCTGGTATCGATAGAAGGCACGTTGACACCACCCGAGGTGACGATGACCTGGCCGACACTGTCTTTCTTGACGTTGAGATCCAGCACCACACGGTTGTCCGGGGTGATCAGCGGCGTGACCTTGAGTGACAGCACTGCTTTTTTGAACTGGATGGTGGCAGCGCCGCTGGATGCAGACTGCTGATAAGGAATCTCTGTGCCCTGCTCGATCAGCGCTTCTTTTTGATTGGCAGTGATGACACGGGGCGATGAGATGACCTCACCGCGTCCCTCGGACTGGGCTGCAGAGAGCTCAAGATCAACGATGTAATCGGCACCCAGCACCATCAAAGCCAAGCTGCCGGCCGGGTTGGCCACGGGCAGATTGACGTTGTAGCGATTGTTAGCGGCACCGCCGACCGGCACCTTGACCGGATACGGTGAACCGCTGGTCACCAGATTGGTAAGCGCCGACGACAGGGTGGTGTCGGTGGAGGCGGCCGTGCCGCTTGTTGAGTACAGACCGCTGGAGCCATTGCTGCGCGTGGCTGTCAAACCGGCGCGCACGCCCAGATCGCGTGAGAACTGATCACTTACCACCACGATGCGCGCTTCGATGAGTACCTGACGCACGGGGATATCGAGTGTGGCCACCAATTGCCGCACGTTGGCAATGCTATCGGCGGTGTCCTGCACCAACAGCGTATTAGTGCGGTCATCGACCGACACCGATCCACGCTCTGACAACATGGAGTTCTTGCCAGCCGCACCGCTCTTGCCACCAGTGGCCTGCACTAGCGCAGAGATGTCGCTGGCCTTGGCATAGTTGATCTGCAGGTACTCGGTGCGCAGCGGGGCCAGATCTTGTATGTCACGACGCGAAGACAAAGCGGCCTTCTCGCGGGCTGCCAGTTCTTCGGCGGGTGCGACGATAATGACGTTGTCCTGACGGCGCTTATCCAGGCCTTTGGTGCGCAAGACAATGTCCAGTGCCTGATCCCAAGGCACGTTCTGCAAGCGCAGCGTGACTGAGCCATTGACGGAATCGGGTACCACGATATTAAAGCCGCTGGCATCGGCCAACAGCTGCAGCACCGAGCGCACTTCGATGTCTTGGAAGTTGAGCGTGAGTTTCTCGCCGCTATACACCGGACGCTCGGCCTCGGCCTGAGCACGCGCACTGCGTGCCGGCTGCACTTCGATCACATACTGGTCGTCGGACTGATAGGCCAGCTGCTCGTAATCGCCAGTAGCAGAGATAACCAAGCGCGTACCACCATTGGCGCGCACGGCATCAAAGCCCTGCACCGGCGTACCAAAATCTACGACGTCATAGCGACGCAGATAGTTCTGCGGCAGCGACGCACCAGCGAAATCAACAAGAATCTGGTTGCCCTGATTACGCACGCTGACTGGCGTGTGCGGATCAGCAAGGCGAACGATGATGCGGCCTGAACCCTCTGTACCACGACGGAAGTCGAGGCTGCGGATGCCACTGCCGCCTGTCGCAGGCACCAAGGTGTTGGTGCGCGGCGGTGCCGTGGCGGCAACAACGGCACCAGCCACAGCAGCGCCGGCAGGCGCCTCGCCCAGCGTCAAGAAAATGCGATTGCCTTCAATACGGGTGTCGTACGGCTGCAGACGGTCAAGGTTGAGCACAACACGGGTCCGATCGGTACTTTCGGCAGCAACGATGGAATCCAGGCCGGCCTTGTGCACATCGATGCGCCGCGACGGCAATGCCAGCGTTGTGCCGGGCAGGTCCAAAGAAATGCGTGCAGGGTTGTCGATGGTGAAAGCCAGCGGTGCAGGCGCAGGGCCGGACAGCGACAGCTGAACCTCAAGGCGTTGGCCAGACACGGCACGCACATCGACCGACTCGAGCCGCAGAGTGGGATCGGCCGACACGTCTGCGGCGCGTAGTGCCGGGGACCATGCCCCAAACACTGCAAGCAGCAGAGCCATAAGCGCGCCCCGGAAAGGTCTTTGACGGTTCATTACAGCTGTCTCCATGCCGTTCATTCGGTCGCCGACAAAGCAGCGGGGCGTTCAACGAACCCGCCGAGCCCATCAGGGACGATTTCGACGACAGTCACTTTCGAGCTGGTGATGTCGGTAACACGGCCATCGTTTTGGCCAAGATGATTGCCAGGCACGACCCGATGGACCAGTCCATCGCGTGCCATGACCAATGCGTAGTTCTTGCCCGCTAGGTTCAGCGTCCCAACCATGCGCAACGTTTCAAGCGGGAACTGCTCAAGGAACTCGCGATTGCGCCGTGAGTCGGGTCGCGGGCCACTGACAGTGCTGCCGCTAGAGCCCGAAGGTTGGAAGGGCGAGCGCAGAGCCTGAGCGGAGTAGCCGAAGCTCTCGTAAGGCTTGATCTCTGGCAGCGGCTTTACGCCTGTGGCCTGCTCTTGGCGGGTGCGATCAATAAAGCTATCTAAATCGGCATCCCGGCCACGACAGCCCGCAATAGCCAGCACCGCCAGCGTCATTGCCGCCCAGTGCCGCAGCGCAATCACTTAACGCCCCCGGGCCTGCGGCCTTGCTCGCCCTTACGACGTTCGGCTTCAGCAGACTGCAATTCTGCTTCGTCCAAATAGCGGTAGGTCTTGGCGACCACATCCAGCTGCAGTTGATCTGAGGCCCCCTTGCCTGCGCCGCGGATGGCCACCTCATGCAGCGTGACGATACGCGGCAATGCCGCAATGCCACTGACAAAGTCGCCAAACTGATGATAGCTACCGGTCAGGCGAATCTTGATCGGCATCTCGGCATAGAAATCGCGATTCTGCTGCGGCATAGGTTGAAACAACTGCTGCTGCAAACCCGCTGCAAGACCGGTCTGCGAGATGTCTATCAGCAGGTTAGGCACTTCGGTACGGCCGGGCAGCTGGCGTAACATCGCGCCGAAAGAACGTTCGATATCGGCAAGCTGTTGCTTGTAGATATCGAGGTTGACGGCTTTGGAGTGCTTGTCGCGAAACTCTTCACGCAGTTTTACTTCCTGGCTGCGGGCCTGCTCTAGGTCAGGGCCCTGGTTCTGCCAGACCAGCACATAGCTGAACACCAGCAACGCCAAGACAAAGCCTGCCGCGATAACAAACACGCGCACGCCCAACGGCCAGCGACCAGGGTCGCGCCAGTTGATTTGCTGCAGTTCCTGTAAGGTCATGGCTTGACGCCTTGCGCTGCACCCAGCGACGAACGCACTACGCCGCTGTCAGTAATAGAGGCTTGATCCGCATAGAGCGTGAAATCATTGCCGACCGAGTTCTCTTTCTTGGTTTCCACCACTTCGAGTTCGGGATTTACCAGCCACTGCGATGCATCAATGTTGCGCATGAACGCAGAAACGCGGGTCGACGATTGGGCGACACCGCGGATCTTGAGCCGCCGGTCGAGTTGAGTGACCTCGGTGAGATAGCTGCCTTCGGGAATCATCCGTACAAGCGTGTCAAACACATGCACGATTTCCGGACGCGAACGCTGCAGCTTCTCAATGATCTGCATACGTGCAATAAATTTTTGCTTTTGCTGTTCGAGACTGTTGATCTCGTCAATCTGCCGATCGAGTCGGACGATTTCGGTCTGCAGCCGCTGATTACGATCGCGCTGATCCGAAACCATCGCACCAGCCCACAGATAAGCGCCAACTGCGAACAACAATGCGCTAACAAGTGCCGCGCCCATGCCTACCCCGAAGGCCATCTTGCGGTCGCGTCGCTGTTGTTCCCGCCAGGGAAGTAAGTTTATGCGCCGCATGTCAGTCGAAGTTCCGCAGTGCAAGGCCCAGCGCAACGATTAAAGAGTTGGCTTCGCGCTGCGCACCTTGGGATCGCGCCAGCGGTGTCACATTGATCTGACCGATAGGGTCGGCTTTTTCTGCCGCAATGCCCAAGCGGCTGGCCATCAAATCGGCAACGCCGGGAATATTGGAGCAGCCACCGCAGACAAGTATTTTTTCTGGTTGCTCGCGATCATTGCCGGCAGCCATATAAAACTGCCGGGCCCGAATGACCTGCTGGTTCATATCATCAATGAATGGGTCAAGTACATCAGACTGGTAATTGCCTGGCAGACCGCCCTCTTTCTTGGCCCGACCCGCCTCTTCAATGGTAAGCCCATAGCTGCGCATGATGCTTTCGGTCAGCTGCTGGCCACCGAAGTTGAAATCTCGGCTGTAGGTCAGCTTGTTATCGCGCAGCACAGTAAAAGTAGTAGAGGTGGCGCCAAAGTCGACCAATGCAATGACTCGATCGACGCCGCCGTCGGGCATCTGATGCCGCAACAGCTGTGTAGCGTTCTCGATGGCATAGGATTCGATATCGATAACGCGCGGCGTGAGGCCGGCATAGCCAGCTGCATCGCGCAGCGCGTTGACCAGTGACATGCGTGATGCAACCAGCAGCACATCTACCGACTCGCGGTCGCGCGGCGATGGGCCCATGATCTGAAAGTCGAGTGACAGCTCGTCCACCGGCACTTCCAGATACTGATCTGCCTGCAGCTCGATCTGGATTTCCAGCTCTTCTTCGCGCAGGGCGACCGGCATCTGAATGATTTTGGCTAAATGGTTATTGGTGCCGCTGACCGCCATGGCCACTTCACGACAGGCTGAGCCACTGCGACGTACGGCCCGGGCAATGGCCTCGCCGACCGCTTGCGGGTCTGCGACCGTACGGTCGCTGATCGCGTTGGGTGGCATTGGCTCGACGGCCAGGCACTCAACTCGATATTGACCGCCCACCAGCGACAGCTCGACAACCTTCACCGACGAGGTGGTGATGTCGAGCCCTAGCAGAGAGCGCTTTTTGCGGACAAATCGCAGCACCGATTTTCTTTCCTTCCAACCGTTCAGGACCGAAAATGGCGACGTTCGCCACATTTCACGGCACTATAGAGATCGCGTTTTCCATAAAACACGAACTGCTCCACGGCTTTGATGTCTACTCGGTCACAAATGCACAAATGTCCTGCAAATAGCGGGTTTTGCCCCCGCAAGACGCACTGCAGCCAGGGCCCAACCTTGGTTGCGCCTCGCCTAACGCGCAACTGCATTGAGTCAAATCCGTGAAGCGACCCTCATTCATAATCCTGCGACACGGGTTGCGCGTGCTGGCGATGCTGCCGCTGCTGCTTGTGCTGGGTATTGCGGGTGTGTATGTGTTCATCTCGCCGTCGCTGCCCTCCGCTGACGCGATGCGCAAGGTCGAGCTTCAAGTGCCTTTACGGATCTACACGCGCACCGGCGGCGTGATCTCACAGATTGGTGAACAGCGGCGCATCCCGGTCACTTATGACCAGATTCCGGAACTGGTGCGTAACGCGGTGCTGGCAGCCGAAGACGATCGATTCTTCAGTCATCACGGCATCGACTGGACTGGCGTGCTGCGTGCCGTCGTAGTCAATGTGGTGTCTGCAGACCGGGCTCAAGGTGCCAGCACCATTACGATGCAGGCCGCGCGCAACATGTTCCTCAGCCTCGACAAAACCTGGCGGCGCAAGTTGCAAGAGGTCTTCGTCACCTATCGCATGGAGCGGGATTTCACTAAACAGGAAATTCTCTCTACTTATCTCAATGTGATTTTCTTTGGCCAGCGCAGCTATGGCGTTGCGGCAGCAGCAGAGACCTATTTTGGTAAGAGCCTGTCGCAGCTAAGCGTGTCTGAAGCAGCAACGCTGGCGGGCATCATTCAAGTACCGTCGCGCTACAACCCCATGACCAATCCGGCTGCCGCTACCACACGCCGCAACTATGTCCTGCGCCGTATGACAGAGCTTGGCTACATCGACATCGAGACTGCTCGTAACGCGCATGCCGAACGTATCGTGGCGCGCAGCTATGCACCGGTGTTCGATGCAGAGGCGCCTTATGTTGCAGAGTTGGCGCGTCAGGAGATCGTCAATCGGTACGGCCCGTCAGCCGTCAACTATGGCTACAAGGTATTCACTACCTTAGATGGCAGGCTGCAGACTGCTGCCAACCGTGCGCTGCGCCTGGGCCTGATTGAGTACGACCGGCGGCATGGCTACCGCGGCCCCCTAGCCAAGGCAATTCTGCCCGCTAATGCCGATGCTGCAGCCATCGAAAATACGCTTGATGGACGGGAAAACATCGGTCTGCTCGAACCTGCTGTTGTGCTGTCGACAACCGGTAACACAGCTCGTGTGCACGTGCGCGGAAGTGGCACTGCACAAATTGAGTGGTCCGGCATGAGTTGGGCACGACGCATCACCAAGGGCCAACCTGGCGGTTTCCCCCGCCAAGCCAGTGACGTGATGACGCGCGGTGACATTATATTGGTTGTAGCCGATCACCGCGGCAGTGCGCTGCTGGCGCAAGTGCCTGAAGCGCAGTCGGCGCTGGTCGCACTGGATCCGTTGGATGGTGCCGTGGTCTCGCTGGTCGGTGGGTTTGACTATTACAGCAACCAGTTCAATCGCGTCACTCAAGCCAAGCGTCAGCCAGGTTCGGGGTTTAAGCCGTTCCTATATTCGGCGGCACTAGAAAACGGCTTCACGCCCTCCTCGATCATTCTGGATGCGCCAATTGTTCTTGATGACAACGCCGTCGAAGGCGGCTGGCGTCCGGAGAACTCCGGTGGCGATTTCAGCGGACCGCTGCGGCTGCGTGAAGCGTTGGTGAAATCACGCAATCTGGTATCAATCCGCATCCTGCGCGATATCGGACTGCCGGCCGTCACCGACTATGCGGCGCGCTTCGGTTTTGAAAAGGCTGCGCTGCCGCAAAATCTAACACTGGCTCTGGGAACCCTATCGGCAACACCGCTGCAAATGGCCACGGGCTTTGCCACTTTTGCCAACGGCGGCTATAAGGTGTCGCCTTATCTCATCGACCGTATCGAAAATGCAGCCGGCGAAGTGCTATTCCAAGCTACCCCTGCAGTGGTGTGTCGCACCTGTGATGATTCTTCAGTGCCCCCGCCTCCGCTGGGCCCACAACGTCCGCCTGAAGGCACAACGTTGCCCGACGGCCAAGCCATAGCCGGTCTGCTGCCGCCGCTCGACACAGTGCCTTCGGCAGAACAGGCCGCGGCCCGGGTGGCCGATTCGCCGGTCAAGCTACGTGCACTGGCTTCGATACAAGGCGGTCAGGGGCTGCTCAAATCAGAGCACATCGCGCCGCGAGTCATCACTGCGCAGAACGCTTGGCTCATGAGAGATATCCTTGCAGACGTCATTAAGCGCGGTACCGGACGCCGGGCACTGGCTCTTGGGCGCAATGATCTGTCTGGCAAAACCGGCACGACGCAGGATGCTCGAGACACTTGGTTCAATGGCTTCAACAGTTCGCTGGTGGCCACTGTCTGGGTGGGCTATGACGAAGAGCGTCCGCTAGGCGAAGGCGAAGAAGGTGCGCGCACTGCCGTGCCCATCTGGGTCTATTTCATGCGCGAAGCGCTGCGTGCGGTGCCACAGGTGGCGCAGGCACGACCACCGGGTTTGGTCGATGTGCTGATCTCCTCTCGCACCGGCGCTATGACTGACGACTCGGATCGAGACGCCATACGCGAAGTGTTCATTGAGGATCGGCTGCCAACAGGTGCAGAGCCAATCACACCAGACCACGTCCCCGCCCGTGCGCCACAACCCGGTGCCGGCGAGGGGTTGTTCTGAGTCAGCGCTAATGCCGCGCAAACAGCCAGGCAGAGCCGATGCGCTGCGCATTGCTATCGCGCAAGAAGCTGCGCGGCTCATGGTGGAAAGCGGGATACAAGATTTTCTGTTGGCCAAACGCAAGGCCGCCGAGCGCTTTGGCGTGTCGGAAGGCAGTGCTCTGCCGCGCAATACCGAAATTGAGGCTGCGCTGGTCGCTTATCAAAGGCTGTTCGGAGGCGGACTCCACGGCAGCAATTTACGCATGCTGCGCGAGGCGGCGTTGCGCGCCATGCAGCTGCTGACGGACTATCAGCCCCGTTTGGTTGGGCCCGTTCTAACAGGCACAGCCACTGCCAACAGCGACGTTCAGTTGCACCTGTTCTGTGATCGACCAGAGACAGTGCACATTCTGTTGCTGGACAAGCATCTGCCGTTTGAAGTTGTAGAGCGTCGGCTGCGCTATCAAGCAGACCGTTATGTGCAAGCACCGGGTCTACGCTTCGAGCTTGCTGAAGTGACAGTCGAGGCACTGTTGCTGGGGCTTGACGACATTCGCCAAGCACCGGTCAGTCCAGTAGATGGCAGGCCCATGCGACGCGCCGACATCTCAGACGTACAAGCACTGCTCGCAAGCGCTGCCTAATGAGTGAAGTGTCGCTCTACACGCGTTTGGAAGACCTTGCAGAGCAAGAGTGGAGCGAGCTGCTCGCACACAGTGCGGATACCACTGTATTTCAGCAGTACGCCTGGGTTCGCGCCTGGTGGAACAGCTTTCATCAGCACGACTGGAAATTACACTTGTTGTGTGCGCGTGAGGGCGACAGATTGGTGGGTCTTGCCCCGCTATACAGCCGCCCCGGGCGGTTTGGTGGCCGCGAGCTGCGATTGCTTGGAGAGGGTCATTCGGACTATCTGCTGTTCCCGATACGACGCGGTGCAGAAGCCTCAGCCGCGCAACTGCTGTCTGCAATGGCCGTGGTCATCGATGACGGCTGTAATGCTCTGTTAAACGACGTTCTGGAAGGCTCTGTCTTGCATAAAGCATTGCAGCAGCAGATTCAGCGCAGCACGACCGCAGACAAACTAGGTCTGCACTGTGTGCATCGCACGCCCTGCCCGCAGTTTACGCTGGCAGGCAACGCTGACGCGGTGCACGCCGCGACACGCAAGCAGAGCCTGCGTCGACACCAGCGCAGCTTAGCCACAGTGGGCCCGATCACCATTGAACATCACAGCACTGCAACTGCCATCCTGCCGCTGCTGCCGCAGCTCTTTGCGCTACACATCGACCGGTGGAACGGCACAGCCACCCCAAGCCAATTCGACCATTTGGCAGAACGGCGCTTTTATGAAGATTTGGTAAGAACCCTGCCCTCTGGCACGGTGTGGCTAACCACATTGCACGCCGGCAGAGAATTGGCGGCACTGCATCTGGGCCTACTCAGCAACCGCGATTTTATCTGGTACAAGCCTGCTTTCGAAAAGGCTCTGCAACGCCATGGACCAGGAGAGGTCTTGCTACAGGCTCTGCTGCAACACGTGCATGCGCAAGGTATTCAAACTTTTGACTTTGCGCGCGGCGATGACGCTTATAAACAGCGTTTTGCTACCCGTACCGAATGGACTTCAAGCTACGAGTGGATTAGCGAACGGTGGGCCCAACGCGGTTGGCAGCGACTGCGACTGGCTGTGCGGCACCTGCGGGCGCTGCGGCGTAAGCAGTGACAGAGATTCGAGAACCTGCCGCATAGGCGCCATAGGAAATTCTGCCAGCAGCTTGTCCAAGCGAGCTTCGCAGCGATCCAGATTGGTGTAGTGGCGCAATCGAGACAGCCAGCTAGCAGCAACGCGTGGTTGAGCAGGATCCACTTCCCACGGGTGCAGATAAAACACAAACGGACGCTGCTCGACGCGATTGAGTCGTCGCAGTCCAGCGCGCGTCAAAGCATAGGGCAGCAGCCGAAAGTAGCCGCCGCCGCTCACCGGCAGGCGTAGTCCCGGGTACTGCACGGTAGACATGGGGAATTCAATAATGCTTGCGCCAGATGGAGCGCGCAGCACACCAGGCTTTTGCGATGCACCTGGAATTCCATAGACGTCGTGACGAATGGGAAAAATACTCGAGTCATAGGTAAAGCCCAGCTCGCACAGCACATCCAGTGCCCACAGTGAGCGCTGCGTAATGGAGTACGTTGAGGCGCGATAGCCCTCGCAGGCAGTGCCGGTAATGTCCTCCAGCAAGGCCTTTGCATCGCGTGTTTGTTTATAGAATTCGTCGCGAGTCTGGTTAAAGACCAGCTCGTGAGTCATGCCATGGCTGGCAATCTCATGGCCGGCTGCCTGTATACGTCTCACCAGCTGCGGGCGCCGCTGAGCAACCCAACCCAGCACAAAGAACGTCGCCTTTACGCCATGACGATCAAACAGATCCAACAGTCGCTGTGTGCTGCTCTCCACCCGCAAGGGTATGTCCTCCCAGGTGCTGCGCTGTACAACCTTGGACAGTGCCAGCACGTGGAACCAGTCTTCCACATCAACGGTCAGCGCGTTGATCATCGGCTTGACGAGTTGCCCAGCAGGCCGCGTGAGACGCCATAGCGCAGGCGCAGCCACACGCGATTTTCTGTACCGGCAATAGTGCCGCTGGAAATCGGATTGGTGCGATAACCGTTGTAGTCCAGATCGGCAAATAGATTGCGCGTGATACGCAGATCCAAACCGGCATTGACCGACAACTCACGCAAACCCTGACCGGAGTTCACATAGCTGTCGGTTGACCATGTGCCACCAGCACTTGCGCCCAGTCGTGAAAAGAGTTGGCGATGAACAACACTGCGTGCTGTCAGCCGGCGACGGTCAAGCGTCGGATTGCTTTCAAAGTTATCTTCATTCCAGGTGAAATCTACAACCATGCTGGTGTGTGCACCGGACAACCCAAGACCGCTTCCCGCATGCGTTCGACGGAAGCTCTCTACGGAGCGTGTCTGGCTGGAAGTGTCGAGCGTAGGCGCCCATCGGGCTACGTAAGATGTACCCATCTGGGCACCTTCGTCGGTGAATTGGCGGCCGCCGGTAAAGAACACCTGCGTACGACTGCCTAATTGACGCTGAACCTCTACTTCAATTCTTGGACCCGTAAACGTCGCGCCGTTGAGCAGTAGGCGTGAAGCACCGCCGTTGACGTTTACCGTGGTATTGGCGCCCATCAAGGCGTAGTTCAGGTAAGCCGATTCGCGGTCATACGGTTCTACACCCGTAGACGGATCCGGTTCAATGCGATCGTGACTGGCGTGCAGGCCCAGGGTTGAACTGGCGGACAAGCGTCTTTCAATGCCGATATCAGCGCCATACTGCTGGCTATTGAGTTGGCGCAATTCATGATCGTTGCGAGTGTAGGTACCCGCAATGAGCAGATTGGCGACGTCGCCCAATCCGATGATCACCCGAGGGCCGGTCGAGAAGTAATTGACGTTCTCACGATTATCGGGGGTTAGCGCGTCATAGAGGCTGCGACGGGTTTGGCCAAACACATCTTTGAC
>Ga0114974_10002355_pt1 | contig 14503 bp, 8 predicted proteins | sample S_130206_EF_Meta_FD_87318 | JGI IMG/M metagenome (GOLD analysis project Ga0114974, IMG submission 87318) | Freshwater microbial communities from Lake Simoncouche, Canada to study carbon cycling - S_130206_EF_MetaG | ecosystem: Environmental > Aquatic > Freshwater > Lake | place: Lake...
GCCGAAGAAGACTATGACACCGCGAAGAAACTCCGCGCAACAATCGACGAAATGGAAGCGCCGCTTGCGAGGTTAGAGAAATTAGAATCACGAAAACATCTCGCAATCCAAGCGGAGGATTATGAAGCCGCAAAACAAATAAAAACGGAGATTGACCGACTTCGTGCGGCGTCATTTTCGCTGAAGGAACTCAATAAGATTGCGATTGAATCTCTCGTCGTGAATATTCCGAAACTCGCGAGAGATATAAGTGCGATAAAATTGGGCACACGTGTATTTCCGAACAAGAAGCAGACGGCAACAACGGCACAACCGATGCTAGGCGGTGGCGGCGGCGGCGGCCGATTCACCCACCTTGCGGGGAATGATGCCCTTCAAACAATTGAACCGAGAGAAATCTATAACGCGGAGGACTTCCAATCCCAGAAACGCCAAGAAATAGAAATGAAGATGCGAGAGAAAGAGGCAGAGATGCGTTCGTATTTCGAAGTTCCGCGCCCTCCTGAGATCGATTTCTCGGATTTTCCGAGAGACAACAGTAATCGATTGAAATCGCGCACGGTGCCGACGGCGACCACGACCGCGCCGGCCACTGAACCAGTAGTAGAAGTGATACATTTAGCCGCCGCCCCCGTACTGGGCACAGGCGACGACAGTCCATTTCGCGGCGGGGATGATATGGACAGACTCATCGCCGAGAGAATCGCCGCACGACAGAGAGATATGGAGGAAATCACCGAGAGAATAAAAGCATCGATGCCGCCGTCGGAGCAGCATCTCCAGCCGCTTAAAGAGTATAACCCGAATGAATTCGCACCGGATACTGATTCTTTAAGCCTTCCGATGCTGCCGATGCCACCACCACCACCGAGCGAAGACACGCGTAAAGTGAGATTTCGGGAAGATACGGATTCTATATTCCTGAAATTAAAGAGAAAACCGATAGCGGATGATGATTGACGGGGTGTTCAGCCAACATGAGTAATATTATTATATGACACTTTATATAATAATACAACGTTCAGAAATGTCGTCGGCATCAGATGAATGTATCGGCGTTTATTATGACGCATGGTGTTGTTAAACCTAAGTCAATACCAACGTCTCGACAAATGCCTGGTCACCCTCCTTCTCACGAATATATATTGAGTGCATCTCCATTGCCACGGAACATACAATTATTCGCACCATCCATTTTAGGCTACTCATATTATGACCACCCTAAATCTGAAGATTTTATATATAAATTACACGTAGATTATCAGGCGTTACCACTACCAAAACCGAGCTATATCGATTATTGCTTAAAAGAAATTCGTCATTTTGAACAAGCATACGTTGAGTCGCTCGAAAAAACATTAGAACATAATTTTGGAAAGCCCTCACAAACCGAACATGACCGAAAACTACGACATAGTCGATCAGAAGCTATAACACATAATTCTCGTGTAGAATGGAAAGAACATGAGTTTTACATCGAACAAAAAACGTATTTTATAGATCCGCGTGATGTACCGAACAATTCTATTATGTTTTATTGCCAAGAACAACCGCAAGTAAATTTACTATTATCAATATTTAAAGAGCCCGCTCAATTTACTACCGCAAACAAAAGTGTCATTCAGTATAAAGTTGAGTATAAACGTCCTATTTTTATAATTCATTTTTTAAATGAAGACGGAGTTGATGATATCCTCTTTAATGATATAATAAATATTCTTTTATCCGTTTTACAGCAGATTATATCACAGCAACATAGGTTTACATTATCAATTTTTGATTTTACTTGTTCTGAATTGATATTTCCATCAGATGATAGAGTTTCTGGTGTAAAACCTGTGCTCCTCTCTTCTGAAAGTGGGCTTAGGCCAAGGTTAGTATATGGGACAATTCGCGATGACAGATCCTCCCAGATGGATAGAGACGAAGGTGGAGGTAGATTAGCGGCTGCGAATTATGGTTCGCAGTCGCCTAGACCATCATTATCATTATCATCACAATCATCATCACAATCATCATCACATCGTTCTTCCTTTAGCGGTCGTTCTGTTAGTACTTCACCAGCTCATCCTACTGCGTCACTTATTGTTCATCTGTTAGGAGGCGTTGAAAGTTTTGTTAATTTTAAATTAAAATTCGACAGTAGGGGACGTTCTGTTTCACCACCACCAGTACTGGAAAATGTATCGGAAGAACAAGATGCAGGTGGTCGTCGGCGCGTTGTCAAGAAAGTATTTCGATCACGAATGACGCGTCGATGTCGTAGGCGTAATAGTCGCACAACGGTTCAGTCAAAAAGAAAAAGAACAAAATCAAAACGATGAGATGCCACATACACCCCGAATCGTCAAGGTTTTATTGAAAAGAATGGAGCGGGCGGGCCATACAATCTACACGGCGAATCGTCAAGGTTTTATTGAAAATGTTGGAGCGGGCGAGCCATACAATCTACACAGCGAATCGTCAAGGTTTTATTGAAAATGTTGGAGCAGGCGGGCCGTACAATCTACACGGCGAATCGTCAAGGTTTTGATGAAAATGTTGGAGCGGGCGGGCCATACAATCTACACGGCGAATCGTCAAGGTTTTATTGAAAAGAATGGAGCAGGCGGGCCGTTATGGCCCGTTGGCGCAAATCTTTTCAATAAAAATTCAATAAAAATTCAATAAAACTCAATCCGTGCCTGTTCCACCGCCCCTGTCCGTGGGTCGGCAGGTAGCATCGTCCGCCGCCCCCGCTCCACCAAATTCCCCATCTTATAAAGTTCCATGTCATAAATGATATGCGTGTCGGCGTCTTCCGCATATTCTTTCCCATTCACCACCAATTTCTGCAATCTAACCTTCTTCTCGCTTTCGTTCAATTTCCGCGTCTTATCATCCACCTCCCCCGCAATATTGGGCTGATATGCGATTTTTTCTTCATCCGCCCCTATTCCAAACGAGTAGCACTGAAGTCGCTCCTTCGCACTCGCGTTCGCATGAATCATACAATCAAACGACGACTCCTTAACCGCCGTCAATATCTGGCGCGTAATACGTTCTTTAATATTCGATATTTCGTAAAGAGACTGGTCGGTGCTCATCGGCGTTGTCCCGTCGGTCTTGCTCTTATCAAACATCCGAATATTCAATGACTCATCATTATCCTGCGCAATCTGGCGCGCGGTAAAACGCATGACATAAAGAAACACATCCACCGTTCGCAGCTCTTCCGGTAAATCGATATGACTACAAATACGCCGCGCGCGACCAATAATCTGTTCAGTACGAACGGGGTGCCAGTAAGGCTCCGTGATATGAACGTAGCGGACATTACGCAGATTAATACCTTCTGCGCCCGACGCGGTGATCATCAGAATTTTAATGACTTCACCGAACATGTTATTCGTGGTGCGAGCATTCAACACATCGGTAATCGATTTCGGTACATTCTTCCACTTGCTATTGAATATATTGCGGATGATTTCCTTCTCTTCGGCCGTTTCACTTCCAGTATAAAGCGCGAAACAAGGGCGTTCCTGTTCTTCCGGAGTCATGTCAATGGTCCAGTCTCCAGCAGATGATTTAATGATTTTAAATTGCGAAAACCCGTTTGTTTCCAAAATAAGTTTAATAATACCGATACCCTCGAGCGTACGGAACTGGCTATAGACGAGATGAAGGCCGACGTGTTGTTTATCGAGGATATTGTGAAGAAGGTGGAGAAATTTGGGGCTATATGTTGCGAGTTCTTCGGGAATAAGGTAGCTGCCCGCACTGACTTTTAAATCGCGGATAGCCTTCGCAATTGCGGCTTGATATTGCGCCTTGTATTCATTCTTGCCTGCGGCGCCTGTGGATTTTTTGGCTGTCCCCGCCATAACCGCCGCGACCGAATCTGAATGTTCGCCAGTAATGACCATTTCAGTTTCGTCTTCGCTCTCGTCGGCGGCGCCTTCACCGTCAAGCATATTTTCGTCCATACGCTCGGCTGATTCATCGTCATCGCCGCCAGACGCCGCCACCGCCGCCACCGCCGCCCCTTTCGGTTTTCGGCCGCGTTTCGGTGCCGTGCCCGTCGCACCTTTACCACTGCCAGATTCCATCGTTCGTGCGATACGTGCGGCCAACATATCCGCGGTTTCATGTGCGTCCATCATCGCCCCCACATCAGGCAACCCTCCAAGCGCCGCGGATTTATCTATTTCCGCCGCTGCCATCCCGTCATCACCCGGCAAAGGTCGGCGGATCGATGGCGGGAAAACGAAATTACAAAAAGCGCGGGAAAAAATGCGATAGGTAGATGAAACGTCGTCATAGATGGCATCCCCCCCGCCACCACTAGCGCCAGCGGCGGCACCCTTTTTGCCTGCGTCGGCCGCTCCGCGTTTCTTCGCCTTCTTCTTCATATTTGATTCCTGATTGCGTTCCAAGTCGCGCACTCGTGAATAAATCGCAAACTGAAAATCGCTCATCTCTGACTCGACCAAGTGGAAGTTCGTCTCTCCGTCATACATCGGGAGTAATTTCTCTTGCGCGCTACGAAAGTAGGATGTAAGACCGAGAATACGCCGAATAAATAAGTCGCGGTTCTTGAATTCTAATGTGGCGGGGTCGATAAAAAGCCCGTTGAAATCGTCTAATTTGTCGGGGAGTGCTGTAAATGGCGTTTGTTTATTTGTAGAAGCAGAGATGACGGAAATACCATTCTCTCGGAGTTTCTGGATGATAGCGCGTTCGAATGCTGCGTCAGAGAGAAGACCATTTTCAGTAGATGTTGTATCCATAACCGAGATACTGGGCCCTGCTGCGCCCTCAGCGCCGTCCGAGGACATTTTTGCGCTTGGGTCGCCGCGACGAATAACGCCGCGATATTTCGATGTAACGGCGTCATAATCTCGAACAAACCCAAACGGGTTACGTGTAATCATGAGTTTCTTATTGCGGGCATTATAGTCCATATAGTCAAATGAAAGACCGATGCCTCTAGCGAATTCTGCGCCTGCTGCGCCTTTTTTGCCGCGTCCTGATGCGCCCGCGCCCGCGAGACCAAATATCGTTTTGAATGTATCGATTGTGATACGACCACTGCCGGCTCCGGCTTCGCCCGCTTTTGCCGCGACTCCGGCTCCGGCTCCGCCTTCGCTTATCGTGAATACCCAATTATCGATATTACCGCGCAAAATATTGAATAAAACCGCGATTTCATTCGGATAGTTAATAATAGGCGTTCCAGTCAATAATACCACCTTCGCATTTTGTGCGGAGAGTAAAAAGTGATACAGCCGATATGCCATCGATGTGGGTTTTTTTAGTTTATTTACGATACGACTTACGAAATTGTGCGCTTCATCGATAATCACCACCGTATTATCGAATGGATTATGGGTGTAACCGTCGGTCATGCTTTTCAATTTCTCCGCACGAAGACCGTTGTAATTAATGAACTCGTATTTCGTATTTATCATTTCATCGATTTGCCTATCTACACGCACCCGCTGGCTTGGCGTCAATTCCGTTTCGTAGTTGCTCGGTTTAGTGACATTTACCATCCAAGCCCCACCGTTGGCACGCACGAATGTATCATCGGGGAGCATAAGGATTTGCGATAATACGTGGGTGAGTTCGGTATTCCCGCGGGATTCAATAAACTCCCAATACTGGTTCTTCTTATACATCAAGTCGCCGCATTTCGATTTCATTTCTTCAATATAGTTCATACGAAGAGACGCCGGTGTCATCACCACGATTTTCTTGAATGTTTTCAGACCTTCTGCGATGGCGATAGAAGAGCAGGTTTTCCCGCTTCCTAAACCGTGGAATAAAAGCAGACCGCGATAGGGTGAATAAATATTCAAGTAATCGCGCACGATTCTCTGGTGGGTAAGAAGTGCGACCGACGCGGAGTCATCGCCGCCATATAAAGACTCGCATGTGACATCATTTTCACCGGATGTAAGTTCATCGCGATATGGGCGAAATAAGGCGTTGATGTACTGGATGAATTTAGCGCGGTTATTCATATAAAACTCGGATGCTTGGACTTGGGGAAGAAGACGCGGGCGTGGAAGACGCGTCGAAACGATGGCATCGCCAATCTTATACGCTGATATATTCACGGTACTGACGTCGCTCTCTTTCATTTTCTTGACGATTGATTTCACACTGGCTGCGGCGGCAGATACAGAACCAGACGCTGCGGCGGCGGCGGCGCCTTTTGGCTTCGGTTTGATAGTACGTTTCTTTGGGGCGGTGGACGCGGCTGCCGTCGTCGCTTCTTGACCCGCGACATCGACATCGACCCCGAGTTCTGGTCGCTGCTGCTGCCTTATTTCTTCAAACTCTTCTGGTTCATTCGCTTCAGCGATAGCAAGCGCAGCGGAAGCCTTACTTCGTTTTACGGGTTCATCCGATGGCAAAAATGCGCGTTTGCCCAATTTGATAGGTGCGCCCGACGACGACGACGACGACTCCATTTCACCCGAAATACCTAATTCTGGCTCCAAATCATTACGCCGAACGGTATCGGCGCCGGCGGCGGGTTCGATCGCAGAGAATTTACTAGAAAATGATTGAGGAATAACACCGCGACGGGCTGCGGCAAATCTCGCCATAATTGCCTCACGGTCAATATCAGACGCATGAATTTTATCGACAACGACACCGCCTGTATTTTTTTTAATCACGGGCGCAGCGGCGGCGGCAGCACCAGACTCTTCTCCTTCTCCTTCCACTGGCATTTCCGGTTTAAACTCATCTTCACGCTCCCGCATCATCGTCGCATACCCCGAAACCCCCTTTGGTTTTTTCAATACATGTCTCGGTAATTTACGAGAAAAATGAATCGTCACACCGCTTTCGGAGGCACTCGTCATCGCCGCCGCTCCCTCACCACTACCACCACCTCCCTCCGGTCGCCCGAGAACAGGCCGACTTGTAAGATTGTATTGTTGTAAGGCATTCATATGAATATACTAACATATGTCGTTATATTTATTTCGCAATTCTCGCGATTTGTTTGATTGCCATTTCGCACGTGATTTGTTCCGCCTTCTTCTTAATTTTATGCGTAGCCCTCGCGAAGAAGATAAACGCCTTTCCGCCCCTTTCTTCGCAAATTCGATGAACACCGGCAAATCCATCAGCGAGTGACCCAAACGGAATAGCGGCGGATGGATGACCGATGACTTCATGTAACGGTTGTCCTAAACATAAATACAACCCCATTTCGTATCCTGCGTCGGGGTCGTGCGACAATTCAATATAATCCGGCGTTGTCTTAAACTCTTTCTGGATTTTCACCTGAAGAATGTTCTTGTAGTTGTCGTCATTCTTGATGAGGTTCGTCCAATCGATGTGTCGCTCAAATACATTTTCGATGAAGATTTGGGCGATTTGGAAACCCGCTCCGCAAAGAAACACCTTCTCAAACCATTTATCATCATCGCGAATCGGGACGCGGTTGAAATCCAGAAACATCGCGCCTATGAACGCTTCGAACAAACACCCCAATTTCTTCAGATTGGTTCTCGTCTTCTTTTCTTCTGAATGCTTGGATATAATATACCAGCGATGAAGCCCCATTTCGAGCGCGAATTTGCCGATGGTTTCGTTTTTGACGATGGCGATTTTCTTCTCGGTCATAAACCCTTCGTTCTCTTTAGGAAAACGGCGGTAGAGGTAGTATTTCGTGATACATTCGAGCACCCCATCGCCGACGAATTCGAGGCGTTCATTGGATTTCGTATGAAGCGGCATCGCACCTTCTGGGCGGTCCATGAATGTTATATTTTCGAGATCATTGAGCGCTTTAGGGCGTTTTGTATAAGATCGATGGACGAATGCGCGCCGATATAGTTCAAAATTATGGACTTGGGAAGGCACGCCGTATCGCGCGAGGATGCTTTCCACCTCAGCCAGCGTGATTTCCACATTTTCAGTGTTGTATGGATTGAAGACATAACGACCGTCATCAACGCGTATAATATCATCGTCGTTGTATATATTTTTGCCAGTTCGCGCGCTTTCTCCGGTGATGCCAGAATCGCCACCGCCGTCACCGCCGCTGTCTTCGGCGATATTTAGAAGGATATTTTCGGTTTCGGAACTTTCCGCGTCCGATCCACTACTACTTCCGGTAGCGGTAGCGGCGGCAGAGGCGGCAGCGGCATCACGTTGACGAAACATTATAAATAACGGACGACGGACGACGGATAATAATATATGAGCCAATGTATTTAAGCAAAATCCTATCAATTTTTTATATCGGTAGTATTTATAATTAAGTATTTTAAAATGGTGTTAAGCGGTCCCAGCAGGATTTCTAGACTTAGTTCTCTCACGAGCAAGGGTTGCCATTTCGGCAGTATGCCCGGTTCCGCCCCCAAGATTGGTCGCGGCAGTTGGACGTCCGTGGCTTATCGCCAAGGAGGCCTTACCTGCGATTGCTTGGCGAAGATTCGCTTCGATACATGCGCGGCCCAGTATCAGTACTTGAAGGATAAGAACCTTATCTTCAACTGTAAGCTTACTGGAGGTGTGGGCAGACAGCCCTTCACCAAGAACTGCAAGGCTTAAACAGCAGATCTATCAGTATTTATTTATTTATACGATAATTATATAACAACTGTAATTATGGTAAATAGCAAAGTCGCACGTCGCGTTTTATTTAACAGCACTGGTCCCACCAATTCTATTAAGACTGATACGAAGAATGGTGGTGGCGATAAGAAGGGCGGTGCGCCCCCCGCGGGAACCGGCCAGATGCGTAGCTTCGCGATGCGGAACACCATCACCGAAACCGCCAAGAATAAGGACTTTGTATTCAAGTTCATCGAGAGATTGAGCCCTGCGAGGCATTCTGGGCCCAAGTTGTAAATTGGGGGATGGGGCGACGCACACTATATAACAACATAAACACACAAGTATATTGTTATGTATTGACACGACGACGAGATGATTATCAAAATAGATTGCCGAGAGAAAGACCTACTAGAGTTGATGAAACCGACCGCCACCATCGCCGCAGAACCCGCACCAGCACCAGCACCCGCACCAGAACCCGACCATTATATCATGGATCTCGGTGATGGAGTTACGATGAAGGTCCCGCTGCCTAAAAAGAGTACCCCGACGATGAAAACGAAGAATCCGCACAAATCTCTCGGCATCACGGCCGCGACGACGAACCACGAAATCAAATCCGAGAGATTACCTTTAGGCGATATTATTCTTCATGACTCGGGAACAGGACAAGGACAAGGACGGGACATCGCCATATTCGAGAGAAAGACCCTCTCGGATTTAGCCGCGAGTATTCGAGATGGGCGGTATAAAGAACAATCTTTCCGCCTCATCGAGACTGCCGCTGCTACGGGATTTCACACCCACAATATCATCTATATCATTGAAGGCGACATAGCACGATATGACGAGAGACATAGCCAGATTACGAAGACGGCATTACATAGCGCGATGGTGTCACTGCTCTATTACAAGGGGTTTTCGGTTATTCGTACGATGAATGTAGGCGAAACTGCCGATTTTATTCTACATTTTGCGGACAAGGTGGCGAAAGAAGGCGGCACTGGTATGAAGCCTGCGTATGATCTCGGTAGTTGCGACGACGATTCGACGACCGCCGCGGCGCAGGCATACAGCGAAGTCGGCGCCAAGAAAGAGAAGCGGGACTACATTACTCGAGAGAATATAGGGGAGATTATGCTGGCACAAGTGCCGGGGGTGAGCGCGAAGATGGCCTCCGCGATTTTGGCGAAATACGGCGGATCGATCTATGAGTTTTTAGGGGATTTACACAGGAAAATTGGCGAGTATGAGGAGAGTGTGTCGGCGGAGATATCAACGCAGCCGCCTTCATCTACGGATGTATCCGGAACACCAGCTCAAGTATATGAACCGGTGAATAAGAATAAACTGAAACACGTATACGAATATTTCAAGGGAATTGGGGATGGAAAACGAAATATAGGGAAGGCAACCTTAGAAAAGCTGACCTATTTTTTATCGTGATAATATAGTATACGGTGAACGCATTAAAAATATACGAATGCCAAAAGTTCCACCTGCTGTAAGCAGGCAATCAGGAGCACAAGCACCCTCGCAAATACCGGCGGCACTATTAATGGCAAGAGGTCCGGATTGGGATTTTGATAGCGCTATTAATATTGATGAGGCCCATAAAGTATTTTATCTATATCGCGGCGTATTAATTGTATTGGTTGTTGCATTACCTCATTGTACCGAATTTTTAGATTTAACATTAGACTATTTATTACAATTAGACGGATTTATAACTCGAGTTAAGTTTGATAAAGCAGTATGGCTTATATGTAATGCAATGAATCATTTGAGTGGCACAACTACTACAGCTACACTGACCGCTGCATACACTGCCGCTGCTGGGGCTGGGGCTCATCAGAATTATATTAGTAGGTTTAATGACGAACATGCGAAACTCGGACACCATGCTGTTATTGCAAAATCCATTAGTCGGATTGTAATTCGGTTTTTATTTGCGTTTAGTTTGAATTTGCAAGGTATGGAGACCCCAGAAGTAGTGCCAGAAGGAGAGGTTGATATGCCTCACCAAAATGATATTGACAATATCGAACGTATAGCAACAGCAATACAACAAGCCGCAGAATCAACCGGAGAGATTCAAAGTATGTTAGATCGAATTGTTCAGGGTTTACATCAACAGCTTGGAATGTTAGATACCCCTCAGCGTAGATTAGCGTACTTAGAAATAGAATTTGAACCATTATTTGCACATCTTCGCGGGTTAGGAGAAAGTTTTACACAACAGCACCTCGATATCCTAAGTGATATTCATGAGTTAGCGATAATCAACAGTGCTCGAATATTTGATAGTAAATTAAGAACGGTCAGAGCACTTATAACTACTAACTTGAATAACTACAGTCGTGAATTGATACATCAATTAGAACAACAACGCATGCGTCAAGATAATGAGGCACAACTACGCGAATTACTACAGAGTGCCGGAGATACATTCCACGGCGTCCTACCAATTAAAGGAATAACGGTAGTAGACGGAAAACAATTCAATGGCAAATTTATACCACGTCTTTTGCAAAAAGCACTTGTTATGCAAGCAAACATTTCCAAGTTATTAGTAACACCAGTAACTATCGCATATAAACCTAGTATTAAAGAATATCTTTCTAGTATTGGTTTGTTAGATATCGGCGGTGGTGGTGGCGGTGGTGGCGGTGGTGGTGGTGGTGATGATGATGACGATGGTGGTGGCTCGGAATTATTGAAAAGATTACGGAGTATTCTTGAACCAGTTGGAGCAGCTGGTCAATGTGAGCAAACAATCGGAAAGTTAGGAAATATTCCCGGAATTCGTTGTTATATTTGTGGAGGTAAACAAACTGACGTAACTATGGAATGTGAACATATTTTTTGTATTGGTCTAGCGATTGAATATTTTGGCTTATTACGATGTAGTGGTTTGAGTCCTCAAGAAAAACTATTTTTATCAATATTATATGCGTGGGCTCATCGTTGTTGTAATCGTTTGAAATCAAATATATCATTTATGAAAATTAATCCTACACATAAAGCACCACTACCACAAGGAACCCCAGCTCAAGCTGGTCGTGATAACTTTTTTATGTTTGATGAACATAACGCAGCAAAATTATTAGGTGAAATATTCAGTAATAATACAAATCATGACTGCGATCACCAGAATCTTAATAAGGGTGCTAATAAGGGACAATTTGTAGCCTCAAGACTTGTTGGGGTTTCACAAAATGTCATGCCATTAGTTAACATAGCAAATACTGTATTTCATTCAGTATTCATGGCAAGTTCTGTATTACTAACAGCCATGTCTTGTTTTAAAAATATAGCAAGTTTACTTGTAATTCAAGCAGCACATACAATTCGAAAGAGTGCGAATCTTCGTTTAAATACAGGTAACATGACTGAAGGTTTTGAATCAATAATGTCACAAGACGTATATCTCGTCCAACATGGTGGTGGAATACGAAAAAATATTAACAAAACAAAAATAGGGGGTATGGAAAGGACGGACCAAAGCCGTGATGGTGACAGACGTCCTCCTCAACATATTGTTCCTGACAATGTTAAAGATGTTATATCTGGGTTATTCGAAAATACTACATTTGATATAGATTCTAAAATAGAATATGAACAAACATATTATAGAGACGACACACGTCGTGAAGGACTTCATGAAGAAATACCGCCCGCCCCTTTTGTCCAAGTTAATGCTGATACTATTTTGCCTGAACAAAAATACTCATTTTTGTTTAAATTAACGGCGATAACACATTCACTTAATCCAATGTGTTTATACAATCAACTACTGTTAAAAAATACAGGTGAAGTACATCAGATACCTAATATACGTACATTCGGAACAATATGCAATAATTACATAGGTAATAATCAAGGAATATATAGTCTTAATGAACTTTCAGTTATATTATTATGTCAAATCGCGATAGGTGGTTTAGATGGAAGAGATATGTTTAATAACGTTACTGATTTTGATGTTTTAAATTACATTGTGCGACCACCGATTGCGAACGAAGAGTTTGAGGGGTTTTCAGTGAGTGTCAGAGCCATTTTTGATATGATGTCACGAGATCAATTGGCTGGAGGTCCAATACGTCGTCATAGCGGGGATCAAGCAGATGATATACGTAATGAATTTATGAAATTATGTTTACTTCAATATAACGGATATAAAGAATGTTTTAAAGAAGCAGTCGCCAAAAATACTGAAGGAAATAGTCTTGCTGCAGTACAAATTGTAAATGAATTCATAAAAAATGAACTTTTTTTATTGTATTGCCAATTACCTGAATCGACCGGTCTCATTGGACAAAAATTATTTAAAACCGAACGGTTTCAAAATTATCTGAGGAATCCTCCTAATAATTTTAAATTCTTCAGGTTCATGAGAGATTATCCAATCTGGTGTAGAGAGCAAAAAAGTGAAGTCATAAATCCTATTCCCTCAAATTTGCCAGATTCACAGGTATTAGAGCCTGTAATAAAAAAAGATAAACCTAAAAAATCTACATATGCAGAGGTACTAAAAAGTGGATTACCAGTTCGTGTTGGTGGACCAAAAAACGGGGGTATGTTACTAAAAAGAAACAAACACAATAATACAAAAAAACACAAAGACCGATTACGCAAATTAGCACAAACACGTCGTATTAAATCTAATTATAAGCACAAAACCAATTATACAATCAAACAAAACAAGAGTCGGCGTAATAATCGCACTCATCGCAACTAAATCGCAAATAAAATAATCTAACACTAATTCAGTGTATTACATTATTATTCTATTTAATCATCAAAAACTATTATACCATACCATACCATACCATACCATACCATACCATACCATCCAATCAATCATACCATCAAATGAACACCATCCTCTCCTCCTCGTCATCAACCACCGACTCCACCGACACCCTCGCCAAATACGTAGTTTTAGGCATATTCTTAATCCTCGCTCTCGTCGCCATCCAGTATATTTTCCGTAACCAGCTCGGGATGATTGAGGGTCTCTCGAACCGTAATTCCAAAAAAGGCAGCGGCAGCGGTTCCGACCCTCTCGAAGACGAGAACGACGGCGATATCATCACGATCGCCAAGCGTCAGGAAGAGCTGACTACAAAGACCCAGAAATCCCTTAATATGGATTCTCATTACAACCATTATAACAAAATCATTGAGAATATGGACCAGTGGGTCAACGCCAAAATCGTGAATTCTCTCAAGAACGTCTCTCGGGAAGTCCACGGGGAAGGTAAAATGGAGGACATCGTTCGGCATATGAACGAACTAAACACGATGAATAAGTTCAAAGTGACGCTGGAGGAGTGTGCGCGGTATATCGATTCCTCGTAAAAAGACGTTGCGCGCCGTCGCGACGGAGTCACGGGTGCTCCACTCTTTTTCACTCGGGGCATCTCTCCTTCGTTATTGCGCTTCACTCCGTTTCGATCAATAACTCCCTCGTTATGATCTTCCTCTATTCTATGTCCTTTACAGTATTACAGAATTACGTAGGAGAGACGACCCTATAACACAATGTCGCATCATAATCCCACGACACAGCGTGTTCTCTTCCGCCGTCTCGGTCATCTAGAAAGACTTCCCAGTAATCGCCACCATCCCCCCATCCGCGTTGTTCGCTCCGCACCCACTTCCCCGCATATGTAAATCCTTTATTCGTAAAATACCGCCAATCCTTCCGGCCAAGTGCCGGAATATACTCCCACGACTTTCGAGTTGCGTATGTATATTCATATCGTTTGTCTGGTGAAAACTTTCCATCGGGCGACGGCATACGAAAACACTCGATTTCTTCTGGGTGTGCCTTTGTCGTCATTTCTGTTGAATTGTAGTAATATAGATGAATACATAATATCGGTTTATACGAGTTATTATGTATCAATTTTTATTCGGCCACCATTACGCC
>Ga0114974_10002356_pt1 | contig 14498 bp, 8 predicted proteins | sample S_130206_EF_Meta_FD_87318 | JGI IMG/M metagenome (GOLD analysis project Ga0114974, IMG submission 87318) | Freshwater microbial communities from Lake Simoncouche, Canada to study carbon cycling - S_130206_EF_MetaG | ecosystem: Environmental > Aquatic > Freshwater > Lake | place: Lake...
GAGCAGGGACCGTCAGGCCATGTTCAATCGCCCGCGCCGCTCACCGCTTCGCAGGCAACTCCGCCGCGCCCGACAACTTTTCCACGCTCAGCCCCGCTGCCGATACTGCCCGGGCCACCGCGCGCAATTGATCGCGTAATTGCATCACGGTCTTTTCCGCCTCGGCGCGCGATTTCTGCTCAGCACGCAAGTCCGCTTCGAGGCGCGCCGTCGCGGCGCGAGCCCGGTCAGACTGCTCCACCGCCGTTTTCAACTGACTGCTCAGGCCCGTATTCTCCTGCCGCACTCGCTCCACCTCGGAAAAAATATTCCCGACCTCCTGCTTGAAGGCCGCGTAAGACTTGAGGCTAGCCGAAAGTTTTTCGTCCGCCGGATCGATCGCTGCAGCGGCGGGCGCCGCCTTCGCCGGTTGCGCGCGTTCAGCGCGAAATTTGGCATTCGCGGCGCGCAAGGTCGCCAACTCCTTCGATGCGTCACCGAGTTGCTGAATCAACTTCGCCGTCTCCCCCGTCGTGGACGCTCGTGGGTCACTGCTGGAGGCTGCCTGATTGGTTGCACTCCCGGCATTCGCGGCGGTGGCCGCACGGGCCTCCCGTTCCGCCCGGAAGGTGCTGCGAGGGGTGTCCGCTCCCGCGGCGGCGACCGCAGGTTTCTCCGCCAGACTATCGACTTTCCCCGTGGCCGTCGCGGAGCGGGACGCACTCACCTCTGCGCCCGAAGAGATCGCGGCCCCGGATGAACCGGACGACGACTCGCTGTTTTCAGTCGAGACGCTGGCGCAGCCACCCAGGGCCAAGACGCCGACCAGGGGGAGCAGGGGGAGAAAATTTCGCAAGGTCATGGCCGTCGAAAAAACAAATCCGACCACCGGATGGCAATCCTTGGCTGCGACCACTCCCGCGTTTCGGCTGCACCGCTCCTTCACCGACGCGCCCCGCTCGCCCGCACGCATCCATCAATCCATGACGCCATCAGCCACCGAACGTCAGCGCACGCCGCGAGCATTTCTAGGGTTTCTCGAGTGTTCCCTTTCGACCGTTTCGTGTTTCGTTACTCCCTCATGAAATTTCTCGTCACCAACGACGACGGCATCCACAGCGTCTTCCTCCACGAACTCGTTTTCGCCCTCCTCGCCGCCGGCCACACGGTCGCCGTCGTCGCGCCCAAAACCGAACAGAGCTGGATTGGCGCCGCCAAATCTCGCAGCCGCCCGGTCCACGCCGTCGCTGCCGATCATGGCCTCGGTTGCGCCACGTGGGTCGTCGACGGCACCCCCAGCGATTGCGTCAACATCGCGCTGGATCATCTCCTTCCGCCCGCACTAAAACCCGACGGCGTCGTCAGTGGCATCAACATCGGACTCAACGCCAGCCTCGGTTTCATAATCGCCAGCGGCACCATCGGCGGCGCGTGGGAAGGCGCCCTGCACGGCCTGCCCGCTGTCGCACTTTCGCAGGACCTCACCAGCGAGATCTACGAACGTCTCAAGGCTGCCGGCGACATCCCCGATGCCGAGCTTCACGCGATCCTGAAAATCTCTGCTCGTCACGCCGCGCACCTCGTGCCGACTTTCCTCGCCGCCACCCCGCCGCGCGCGTTCATCGTGCACAACCTCAATTTCCCGCTTCCCTGCAGCGCCCACACCGAAGTCCGCCGCACCGTCCCCGCTCGCGTCGTCGTGCCCGGTCTCTTCAGCCCCGCTGCCGATGATGGCACTCACCGCCTGATTTTCCGCCTCGGTGATGACCTCTCGCCCGCCGAACCGCTCACCGACCGCGCCGCGCTCGCAACCGGCTTTATCAGTCATACGGTCTTGGACTACAAAAAACTCGGGCAATAGCGCGCCGTCGCGGCGCGGTGCCGCCTTGCTCCCAAGCGGATCACTTCGGCTCCGTCGGCAAATCCGCGCGGAACACGACGCCATTGCGGAACACCACTTCCTTCACGTCCTCCGCACTCGGCCGCGAGCGCATCGGTCCGCCCATGCCGCCGCCACCGATGCCGATGCCACCCATTCCGCCGCTGATTCCCGTCCCGCCGCCGATTCCAATTCCGCCGCCACCGCCCGTGATAATCCCTGTGCCGCCCCGACCCGTGGTAATCCCAATCGTCGAACCGCCTCCGCTGGGATATCCGCCGCCCGGATACCCACCGCTCGGATACCCACCACCCGGATAGCTAGCCCCCGGATAGCCCATCATCGACGGATCTTGGCCGCCTTTTTTGTAAACCCAAATTTCATCACCCGGCCCACCGCCGGGACTCGCCACCACTTCACTCGGCGTGCCCCAGGCCACCTTGACCATTTCCGGCAACATCCCCACTTCCACTTTCCCATCGAGCACCGCTTGCTTGGTCTCGACCGGCCACGTCTCATAGATATCCCGATTCGCATCGATGCGCGACATCTGGCCCGACGCGCATCCGCCGAAAAAAATCGCGGCAACGATTCCCACACCAGCCGCGCAACAGAGGTATTTGCGACTCTTCATCCCCCCACCATGCACCAAACCGTGTACCCGTAAAGTGCCCTGTGATTTTCCCACCGTCACTCCGCACGGAGGGGCGCTTTCCCCAGCGCCCTGTCCGCCAGCCTCGCCTCCCCCTCACCGCCGCGCGTCCGCCCGCCACGCACTCGGCGTCACCCCCGTCTCCCGTTTGAACACCACGCTCAGATACTCGACGTGCTCAAAACCCGTGCGCTCCGCGATCTGGTAAAGCGCTAGTTCCGTCTCGCCGAGTAATTGTTTCACCCGCGCCAGCCGCACCTGCAAAATCTCCTCGCGCGGCGTCCGCCCCAGCAGTTTTTGAAAGCGCTGCTCCAACACCCGTCGGGACAACGGCACCGTCTTCAACACGTCGCTCACGTTGATCCCTTCGCACGCGTGTTCGCGGATCATTCGAACCGCCCGCACGATCGCTCGGTCGTCCAGCGCAAACGCATCCGTGGAATGCCGGTTGGCCACTCCGAGCGGCGGGATCAGCTCGGCCATCGGCGTCACTTTTTTTCCCGCCATCAACCGGTCCAACCGTGCCGCCGCCACGTAGCCCGCGCGGTGCGCGTTCGGCACCACACTCGAAAGCGGCGGCGAGGCCAGTTCGCACAACAGCTCGTCGTTATCTACCCCGATCACCGCCACTTCGTCCGGCACCGCCAGCCCCGCGCTCCGACACGCATCGAGCACCTGTTGTCCGCGGCTGTCGTAGCACGCCATGATGCCCACCGGCTTTGGCAACGTCGCGATCCATCGCCCGATCTCCGCCACTTGCTCCGCCGCCGCGCCTTTCGTCTTGGGTCGAAACGCATGGCAATCGTGCCCCGCCGCCCGCACGCGCGCCGCAAAGTGTTCCTCGCGCCACCTCGACCAGTTGAAACGCTCGACACCGCAAAACGCAAAATGCCGAAACCCGCGCTCGAGCAGATGCTCCGCCGCCAGCCGCGCGATTTCCGCGTCGTCCGTCTCGACCCACGGCAGTCCGGGCACCAGCCGCGCCGCGCTCAGATCCACCGCAGGCAAGCCCGCCTTGATCACCGCCGCCGCAATGTTCGGCGTCTCGATGCGCGCAATAATCCCGTCGCCCTTCCAACCCGCCAGCCACGCCGGCGGATCGTCGCCCCGCCCTTGCTCCATCAGATGAAACGACCACGGCTGATGCTCTCGGATGTAATGCACCACGCCCTGCAGGAGCCCACGCGCATACGCGTTCGAAGTCTCGATCAACAACGCCACTTCTCGACGGCGGGCGGGGCGAAGTGCGGGCATAGCCGTCACCGTTGCCGGTCTTCGCAAAAGATCAAGCCATCGCGCGTCCCGCCGTTACCCGACTGCGCTTGCGGTGAAAAAACTCATTCTTTTTGCGCCAACTCTCATGGCGCCAAGCGAACAAAAAAGGTATCTTAACTTGGTTACTTCCATCCCCAACCGGCATTTTCCCGATCTGCCCACCCACCCGAAATCGCAATTGCCCCTCCCCATGAACATTCCTTGCCGCACGTCCTTGCTTGGGGCCTTGGCCTTCTTAGCGCTCCCCGCACTCGCACAAACCCCGCCTTCCAGCGCCGCGCCTAGCACCGCCAACAAGGACGCCGTCACCGTCATGTCCGAATTCAAGATCTTCGACAAAAAGTCTGTGCCGTTCACCGATGCCAACATGGACATCCCGCGCGGGATAAACGACGTCCAAGCCTATTACATCATCGGGCGCGAGGAGATCGAAAATTCCGGCAAAACCGATCTCGACGACGTCCTCCGCGATAGCCTCACGCAAAACTCCGTCGTCGAAACCAACGCCCAGATCGACCCCAGCGCGCTCAGCAACCAGCTCGGTTCCACCAGCTCGATCAACCTCCGCGGGCTCGGTTCCGCGCAGACGCTGATTCTCATCAATGGCATGCGCACGTCCAATTTCGCGAATCGCGGTGCGACGTTTCAGCCCGACGTTAACGGTATCCCGTTGGCCGCGATCGATCGCGTCGAGGTGCTCCCCGGCAGCGCGTCCGCCATCTACGGTGGCTCCGCCGTCGGCGGTGTCGTCAACGTCATCCTCAAGCGCAACTACACCGGCGGCCAGGTCAGCACCACGTATCAAAACACCTTCGACACCGATGCGCCGATTCGCACCGTCAGCGCCATCTACGGCTTCTCGCTCGGCCGCCGCACGCACGTCACCGTCAGCGGCAGCTACAGCGACGGCAAACCGCTCCGCCTGAAAGACCGCCCGTTTCTCGAGCAGAATTTCAAGCGCGCCGTCGCCAACAGCCCCACCACATTCTACTCCACCACCACGACCTTCAACAGCGGGGCCACCCCCAACATCGTACTGAACAACGGCGCCGTAAACGGCTTTGCCAACGCGCAGACCGTCACGCTCACGCTCAAGTCGACCGGCCAGCCGCTGAACTCCCGCCTCACGTCCATTCCCTCTGGCACGTCGGCGTCGACGCCCACAACGGCGCGCGACGCCGGCCTCCTCGCCAACGCCGGCCGCTACAATCTCGACTTCGCCCCCAGCGTCTGGCGCGGCTACGAAAGCACGCTCGCCCACGTCTCTCGCAAAGAGGCCCTCATGGCCCGTATCGACCACCAACTCAACGCGAGGGTCAGTTTTTTTGCCGACTTTGCCTTCAACCGCAGCGCGACCCTCGAGGCCAAATGGGTGCCGCTCGGCAACGGAGCCTATCAATTTGCCGTCCCCGGTAACGCGCCGACCAATCCGTTTCGCGAAAACGTCCTCGTCTCTCTGCCGATCTCCTACGACCAAGCGACGGATAACAACGTGGGCAATCAGGTGTCCGGCGGAGTCGTCGGCGCCTTGGTCAAGCTCCCCGGCGAGTGGCGCCTCGCCGCCGACGCCAACTATTCCGTCACGTCGCAGAAAGTCAGTTACGGCCTGATGAACCTCGCCAACAACACCGTCTTCGGCGGCAACGCCCCGCTGCTCTGGACGGGCGTGATCAACCCGTTCGTCGATACGATCGCAAACCCTCCGGCGATCGAGCGCTACTACGGCGAGTGGACCGGTTTTAACAAGGACACGATGCTCAACACCAACGTCCGCGCGTCCGGTCCGTTGTTCAATCTTCCTGGCGGCCAGCCCGTCCTGACGGTCGGTCTTGAAGCCTACACCGAGCGTCTCCCGCAGGCCTACGTCGGCGGCACGTTTCCACCCCTCCCACCCGCGACCGCTAACTCCACCAATCAACACTCCTACTTCGTCGGCCAGCGCATCTCCACCTACGCCGGTCACGCCGAGCTCAGCATCCCCGTGGTCTCCGGGGCCAACGAGAAACCCTTCATCCGCGCCTTGGAATTTCAGGTCGCCGCCCGCACGGAGCGCTTTGAGGTCTATACCAATCCCAACGGCCGCGTGAACATCTTCCCCGACTCCCCGCCGTTCCCCCGCATCACGCAGAGTGCGACCATCAGCCGACAGGACATTGCCAAGCTGCAAGCGACCAAACCCACGTTCGGCCTGAGATATCAACCCTTCCACGCGCTCACCTTCCGGGCCTCGTATGCCACCGCGTATCTCCCGCCCACGTTTTCCCAGCTCACCCAGCGCATCAACGCTGAGGGTCTCGCTGCCGCCACTCCCACCGCCGTCTTTTTCGACCCGGTCACGAATTCCAGCTACTCCTCGCTGAGCGTTGCCGGAAACAATCCCGCCCTCGGACCCGAGACGTCCAAGAATTGGTCCTACGGCGTCATCTTTGAACCGCAGGGCGCCCTGAAAGATTTTCGCTTCAATGTCGAATACTGGCGCATCGATAAACTGGCCCTGATCCGCAACGTGAACAACGTCCAACAGCTCGCCAACATGGGCGACCGCGCTCCCGCCGGCAGCGTCCAGCGCAACGCGACCACCAAAGTCATCGAGCTCTTCACTTTCGCGAATTACAACGTCGGCAACGGCACCACCGACGGTTGGGATGCCTCGGTGGACTATCGCAAGGCCACCCCCATCGGGCTCTTCGCCCTCCGCGCCCGCACCACGATCACGGATCATTTGAAGCTCCCGCCCGCCATCGGTTTCCCCGCGATCGAGTATCGCGACTTTCCCAACTCGGGCGGAGTCAACCGCAGCAAAGTCAACGGCTCCGTCAACTGGTCCAACGGCCGCCACTGGCGCGCCTCGTGGACGACCGTTTATCACGGCGGCTACAAACAAGCGGGCGCCCCGGGCGATCCCATCTATCTCGGCGTCACCAATCCCACGTTGGTCACCACGAGCACCGGCCCGCAGGGCGGCACCACCGTCGCATCGCAGACCTACCACAACCTCAATGTGACCTACAATTTCGGCGCCAAGCACGAGCGTGCCTATCTCCGCGGCCTTTCCGTGCAGCTCACGGTCAACAACGTCTTCGACACCGAGCCGCCCTTCGACGCCGGCAACAACCGCGCCCCGTTTTTCTACAGCCGCTACGGCAACGTGCGCTTGCGCGACTACGTCCTCCGCGTGAAAAAAGATTTCTAAACCCGCGCCTCGCCTACGCCCAACCGCAAAATCCTCCACTCCGCTCATGTCACGTTTTCTCCCCACTATCCTCCTCGCCGCCGCTGCGACGCTCGCACTCCCCGCGCGCGCGCACGCCGCCGCGCCGCAAAAACCCAACGTCGTCCTCATCCTCGCCGACGACCTCGGCTGGACCGATCTCGCGTGCTTCGGCAGCGATCTCCACGAGACCCCCGCCCTCGATCAACTGGCGCGCGACGGCATGAAGTTCACGCAGAACTACTCTGCCTGCACCGTCTGCTCGCCGACCCGCTCGGCGCTCATGACCGGCAAGTATCCGGCACGAACGCACATCACGGATTGGATTCCCGGCGCCATGCCCGACAACCCGAAGCTCCTCGTGCCCGACTGGACGAAGTATCTTCCGCTCGAGGAGACGAGCATCGCAAAAGTGTTCAAGGCCGCCGGCTATGCGACCGCGTCGATCGGCAAGTGGCACCTCGCCAAGGTAGGCACTCAGGAATCCTATCCCGAAGCGCACGGCTTCGATCTCAACATCGCCGGCACCGACAAAGCCCAGCCACCGACCTACTACGCGCCGTGGAAAATCCCGAACCTGAAGCCCGAAGGCAAAGACGGCGAACACGTCACCGACCGCCTCGCCGAAGAGGCGGTGAAATTCATCGAACGTTCCAAAGACCAACCATTCTTCCTCTACCTTCCGCACTTCGCCGTTCATACGCCGATTCAGGGTCGTCCCGATCTCACGGAAAAATATCGAAGAAAAATCGCCGCAAAGGGTGAGGATAAACTCATCCACAAAAACCCCGACTACGCCGCCTTGACCGAAGGCCTCGACACCGCTGTCGGCCGCGTCCGCGCCAAGCTCGCCGAACTCAATCTCACCGAGCGCACTATCGTCATCTTCACTTCCGACAACGGCGGCCGCGTCCCCACCACGTCGAATCTGCCGCTGCGCGTCGGCAAGGCCTCCGCCTACGAGGGCGGCGTGCGCGTGCCGCTGATTGTATCTTGGCCCAGCGTGACGAAGCCCGGCAGCGTTTCCGAAGCGCCCGTTATCACCATGGATCTCTTTCCGTCCCTCGTGGAAATGGCCGGTCTCCCCGCGACGTCCGCCCGCACCGCCGTCGACGGCGTGAGCCTCGCACCGCTGCTGCGCGGCGGCACGAAACCCGCCCGCGACACGCTCTTCTGGCATTATCCGCACCACCAACACTACCAACTCGGAGGGGCGATGCCTTACGGCGCAATTCGCTCGGGCGATTTCAAACTCGTCGAATTTTTCAACGATATGCACGTCGAGCTCTACAACCTCCGCGCCGACATCGGGGAGAAAAACGATCTCGCCGCTTCGCAGCCGAAGAAAGTCGCAGATCTCCGCGCCCGCCTGCACGCGTGGCGCCAGGAAGTCGGCGCGCAAATGCCCACGCCCAATCCCCAATACAACCCGTCCAAGCCCGAATTCAACCCGCCGCCCGCCAAAGCCAAAAAGGCCGCCAAGTAGAAGCAGCGAAAAACCGTTCCCCGCCCATGGCTCATTTCCCCGCGTTTCTTCTGCTGCTGGGCTTTTGCGTTGCCGTCACGCGCCCCGCATCCGCCGCCTCCACCGCCGCGAAACCGAACGTCCTCCTCGTGCTCGTTGACGATCAGGGCTACGGCGATCTCTCGGTGCACGGCAACCCCGTGCTCAAGACCCCGCACATGGACCGGCTGCACGCGGAGAGCATCCGCTTCACGGATTTCCACGTGCAGCCGATGTGCACCCCGACGCGCGGGCAGCTGATGACCGGCGTCGATGCGCTCCGCAACGGCGCGATGAACGTCAGCAGCGGCCGCACAAATCTGCGGCGCGAGTTTCCCACGATGCCCGAGATTCTCGCTGCGGCCGGCTACCGCACCGGAATGTTCGGTAAGTGGCACCTCGGCGATAACTACCCCTACCGCCCGCAGGACCGCGGCTTTCAGGAATCGATCTGGTATCAGTCGTCGAGCATCCCTTCCGCCGCCGGCTACTTTAACAACGACTACTTCGACGACGTCTACCAACACAACGGCGTCAACCGGAAGTACGAGGGCTACACCACCGACGTGTTCTTCCGCGAGGCGCAGACTTGGATGAAACAACAGGCGGCGCGCCACGAGCCGTTCTTCTGTTACCTACCGCTCGCCGCCGCCCACGGTCCGCTCTTCGTGCCCGACCATTACCGCGAGCCCTATCGCAAACAAAAACCCGCGATCGCGAGCTTCTACGGCATGATCGCGAATATCGACGAGAACCTCGGGCGGCTCGATGCGTTCCTCCGCGAAAACGGGCTGCACGAAAACACGATTCTCATTTTCATGACCGACAACGGCACCGCCACCGGCGACCCTGTCTTCAACGCCGGCATGCGCGGCAAGAAAATCGCGCTCTACGAAGGGGGCCATCGCGTGCCGTTTTTCATCCGCTGGCCCGCGGGAAAACTGCGCGAGGCCGGCGACGTCGCCGCCCTGACACAGGTGCAGGACGTTCTCCCCACCCTCCTCGAACTCTCCGGCGTGGCGAAGCCCGCCGCGGCCAGCTTCGACGGCACGAGCCTGGCCGGCCTCCTGCGCGATCCCGCCGCAACGCTGCCCGATCGGAAACTCACGATTCAGTTCTCCCGCATGAACGACTCCCGTCCGAAGCCGGGCGATGCCGTCGTGCTATGGAAACGCTGGCGCCTCGTCGCCGACCACGAACTCTACGATCTCGCCACCGATCCCGCGCAGGAGCGCAACGTCATTGCGCAATTCCCGGAGGTCGCGGCTGCGTTGCGCGCCCACTACGCGACGTGGTGGGCCGGAGTCGAACCGCGCCTGCTCGAGATCAGCCCGATCCACCTCGGCTCGTCGCGCGCCAATCCCGTCCAACTGTCCCCGTGCGATTGGGTGGATGTGTTTTTCGATCAACAGAACCAAGTGCGCCGAACGAAAAAGAACGGCGCGTGGTCGCTCTTCGTCGAACACGCCGGCGACTACGAAATTTCTCTGCGCCGCTGGCCCCTCGAAGCCGATGCGCCGATTGCCGCCGCCATGCCCGCCTTCCAAGGGGTGGATGGTGGCTTTGCCGCCGGCGATGCCTTTCCCGTCGCGAACGCCGAGCTGAAAATCGGCGACCAGCACCGACAGCAACCCGTCACTTCCGCCGACAAAGCGGTCACCTTCAACGTCACCCTCCCAATCGGCCCGATCAACCTGCAGACGTGGTTTCGCGACTCCGCCGGCCAGGAAATCGCGGGCGCCTATTACGTCTACGTCCGTGCGCTGCGTCCCGGAAAGTAATTTGCGCCGAGCAACCACCCTTTTACTTTACGCCCGCCTAAGCCTTCCGCCTCACCGCCAATCGTTCTCCCCTTAACTCCGCTCCACGTCCTGCCACCCGCTTTCCCGAACTACAGCGCCATGCCCCATTCAAAATTCCGTCTCTACGTCGCCCTCTTTGCCGCTGCCCTACCCGCTGCACACGCCGCCCACCTCACGCTGCGTCAGGACCCCGGCACGCACACGATTTCCGTCTACCGCGATAACGTCCCCGCCCCCATCCTCACGCAGAACGCGAAACCCGATTTCCGCCCCTATCTGCACCCGATCGTTTCGCCCGACGGCAAGAGCGTCCTCACCGAATTCAGCCCCGGTCACCACAAGCACCAGACCGGCATCTACTGGGGCCTCACGCGCGTCAACGGTCGCGACTATTTCCACAACCCCGACAACGGCTACTGGCGCCGCATCTCCAGCGAGGCGATCGTCACGCAGGGCAGCGAAGTCAAATGGTCCACTGTCTACCATCTCCTCGACGAAGCCGGCCAAACGATCATGGCCGAGACGCAGACCTGGACCATGCGCGACTCCGGCGAGCGCTACCTCCTCGATCTTGAGTGGAAGGGCGAGGGTCTCGTCGATCTCACCGTCGCGAAATATGAATACGGCGGGCTCTTCGTCCGCATGCCGTGGCGGGCTGGCATGGAGGGCGCCGTCGTCAACAGCAACCGCCAGCGCGACGACCGCGCCACCGGGCAGCGCGCCATCTGGGCCGACGTGGGTCTCAAACTCGAGGGCCGCACCGACCAAGCGCACATCGCCGTGTTCGATCATCCCAAAAATTCCGGATATCCGCTGCCGTGGCGCGTCGACGGTCAGCTGGGCGTCGGCCCGAGCCGCGCCATCTCCGGCGATTGGTCCATCGCCAAAGGTAAAATCGAAACCGTCCGCCACCAGCTCGTCGTCTACACCGGCGCGCTCAACGACCTTGCGCTCACCGACGCGTGGAAGAAATACACCGGCCAAAACGGCGACGGCGTGCTCTGGGGTCTCGCCAAGGCCGAGGGCCTGAGGGCCACCTTCCTCACCGGCGAACAGGCCGCCGCCAAAATGACCGTCCCCGCCGGCTTCGAAGCAAAACTCGCCGCCTCCGAACCGATGATCACCCAGCCGATGGCCTTTTGCTGGGACGACCGCGGGCGTATGTGGGTCGCTGAAAATCGCGACTACGAAACCCGTAAGACCGGCTTCGCTAACCACGGCGACAGCCGCATCGTCATCCTCGAAGACACCGACGGCGACGGGAAATTCGACACCCGCAAGGTCTTCGTCGAAGGCATCCCGTTTCCCGCCGCCATCGCCGTCGGCTTCGACGGTCTCTGGCTTGGCGCGCCGCCGAATCTCCTTTTCATTCCCGACAAGAATCACGACGACAAGGCCGATTCTGCCATCGAGATTCGCCTCACCGGCTGGGGCATCCAAGACCGCCACGAAACGCTCAACAGCCTCAACTGGGGGCCCGACGGCTGGCTGTATGGCTGCCAGGGTTACGCCGTGCGTTCGACGGTCGGCAAACCCGCCGACGGCGGTCACCTCTATAAAGTCGGCGAGCCCTTCCCCGAAAAGATGCCCGTCAAGGATGGCCAATACCTCGACGGCGGCGTCTGGCGTTATCATCCGACGAAGGACCGTTTCGAAATTGTTGCGCACGGTTTCAGCAATCCGTGGGGTCTCGATTTCGACGACCACGGCCAAATGTTTATCACCGCCTGCGTGATCCCGCACCTTTGGCACGTCATCCCCGGCGGCATCTACCACCGCCAAGGCGGCAAACACATCAACCCCGCCATCTACGACGATATCAAGACCATCGCCGACCACAGTCACCGCTCCGCCCACGGCGGCGCCCGCATCTACCTCGCCGATGAATTCCCGCGCGAGTATCGCGACCGGATTTTCATGGCCAACATTCACGAGCACGCCGTGCTCACCGATAAGCTCGTGCCCAAAGGCTCCGGCTTCGTCGGCCAACACGGCGACGACACGCTCCTCGCCAACGACGCCGCGTGGGTCGGCTTCAGCATCGAGATCGGCCCCGATGGCGCCATCTACGTGCTCGACTGGCACGACGGCGACATCTGTGGCAATTCCCTTACCGAGAAAGAAACCGGCCGCATCTTCCGCCTCGCCCCCAAGGGCCTCGCCGGAAAATCTGGCCTCAACCTCGCCGCGCAGTCCGACCTCGAACTCGTCGGCCTCCTCTCGCATCGCAACGATTGGTACGGCCGCCGCGCCCGCGTGATCCTCCAGCAGCGCGCCGCCGAGGGCCGCCTCTCCGCCGCCGTGCCCGCGCGCCTCTGGGAGATGTTCGCCCAGGCGAACACCGCCGCGCAAAAACTCCGCGCCCTCTGGGCGCTGCACGTCACCCAAAATCTCCCCGCCGATCGCCTGCTCCCGCTGCTCGATCACCCGGAGCCTTACATTCGCGGCTGGGCCATCCAACTCCTCGGCGAGGATCTCTCCGTCGGCCCCGCCGCGCTGAAAAAATTCGCCGCCCTCGCCGTGTCCGATCCATCGCCCGTCGTGCGGCTCTACCTCGCCTCCGCGCTGCAGCGGATCCCGCTCGCCGAGCGTTGGCCGATCGCCGCGGGTCTTCTCGCCCACGCCGAGGACATCGCCGACCACAATCTCCCGAAGCTGATTTGGTCCGGCGTCGAATCCCTCGTTCCGGTCGACGCTCCCCGGGCCCTCGCCCTCGCCGCAGGCAGCGCCATCCCGCAGCTCACCCAGTGGTTCGCCCGACGCGCCGCCGCCGCCCAACACGTCGAGGCCGTCGCCGCTACCCTCGCGACCGCCTCCTCGCTCACCACCCGCCTCGCCCTGCTGCAGGGCCTGCGCGATGGTCTCGCTTCCCTCGGCCGCCGCGAGATGAGCCCGCCGAAAAACTGGGGCACAGCCGCCGCAGCGCTCGTCGCCACCGGTGACGCCACCCTGCGCGACCTCGTCACCCAAGTCAGCCAGCTCCTCGGCGATGCCAAGGCTTCCGCATCCCAGCTCGCGATTCTCCAGGACCGCACCGCGCCCGTCGAACGTCGCCGCGATATCCTCCGCGGTTTCGCCCGCGATGCCTACGTCGAGTCCCTGCCCGCCACCCTCTCGCTCCTCGACGAAACACCGCTGCGGCGCGACGCCATCCGCGCGCTCGCCGCGTTCGACGATCCGCGCGTCGCCCAAAACCTTCTCGCCCGCTACGCCGCGCTCGACGCTGCCGACCGGGCCGAAGCCATTCTGACGCTCTCAGGTCGGCAAACCACCGCCCGGGCGCTCCTCGCCGCGCTCACCCAAAACACCATTCCGAAACGCGACGTCACCGCCTTCGCCGCCCGCCAACTCCAACGCGTGCTCGGACCTTCCTTCGTCGATTTCTGGGGCCCCGTCGCCCAACCGGACGGCGAAAAGCAGGCCGACATCGCGAAATTCAAGCGTCTCCTCACCGACGCCGAGTTTGCCCGCGCCAATCCCTCCCACGGCCGCGCCCTCTTCGAGCGCACGTGCATCGCCTGCCACACGCTCTACGGCACCGGCGGCAACCTCGGCCCCGACCTCACCGGCTCCAACCGCGCCAATCTCGACTACATCCTCACCGAGATCATCAACCCGAGCGAGGTGATGCTCGAGACCTACCAACTCGTCACCGTCACCACCCGCGACGGCCGCACCCTCTCGGGGAACGCCGCCGCCGAGGACGCCCAGCAACTCACGCTCCGCCTCGTCGGCCAAGACACCATCATCGCCAAAGCGGACCTCCTCTCTCGCGAGAAATCGCCGATTTCCCTGATGCCCGAAGGCCTGCTCAAAGCGCTCTCGCACGACGAAGTCCGCGACCTCCTCGCCTACCTGCGCACCACCAGTCAAGTCCCGCTCCCTCAGCCCTGAGCCCCACGCCGCGCGGCCGCCGGTGAGTCCTGTTTTCTGACTCTCCGGCGCGCCGCCTCCTTGCTCCAGCGCCGTTTTTTCGCTCACCCTCTACCATGCCCCCATTCCGTCTCGCTGCCCTCCTCCTGCTCGCGCTGCCCTGCGCCGCGCAGCCCATCCGAGTGCTCTACCTCGGCACTGCCGAACGCACGCCCCGCATGACCAGCCACGCACTCATGCGTGACCTGGGCCGGGACGCGATCTGGTTCGATTACGTTTCGGACCCTGCCGCCGCCACCCCAGACTTCGTCGCCAAATTCGAC
>Ga0114974_10002358_pt1 | contig 14490 bp, 8 predicted proteins | sample S_130206_EF_Meta_FD_87318 | JGI IMG/M metagenome (GOLD analysis project Ga0114974, IMG submission 87318) | Freshwater microbial communities from Lake Simoncouche, Canada to study carbon cycling - S_130206_EF_MetaG | ecosystem: Environmental > Aquatic > Freshwater > Lake | place: Lake...
CGAGGTGCTGCTGCCGCATGTTGTGGCTCCGATGACCGAACTTGAGGTGTTTCACACCAGTTGGGACGTCCTCGCACGCCACACGAGCCTGGTCGTCACCTTCGGCGGCATGCCCTGGAAAAACGCGCAGGTGGGGGCTGGTGGTGCCTTCGAGCACCGGCTGCGCAGTGGTCTGCAGGGTGTGGCCGACGCGGGTTGTCGCTTTGTCAATTTCAGTCCGGTGCGCGCCGACCTTGAAGTCAGCGCCGATGCAGTGGAGTGGATACCGTTGCGGCCCGGGACCGATGCGGCAGTTATGCTGGCCCTGGCGTTTGAGGTCATTCGGCTCGATCGGCATGATCGCGATTTCCTTCGCCAACATTGTTCAGGTTTTGACAGCTTGCATGCGTACCTGTCGGGGCGGACAGACGGCGTGGTGCGCGATGCGGACTGGGCGTCGGCGATTGCCGATGTGCCAGCGCAGCGGTTGCGCAAGCTGGCCCAGCAGATGTGCCAGCCCGCAGACAGCCGCCGCTGCATGGTCACTGGCGCTTGGGCGCTGCAGCGCGCTGACCATGGCGAGCAACCCTACTGGGCACTGGTGTCCCTGGCCTGCGTATTGGGGCAAATCGGTTTGCCTGGTGGCGGCTTTGGCATCGGTTATGGGTGTGAGAACGGTCCTGGCAGTCCCCATGGTCTGCTGCAGCCTGGACCACGCTTGCCGTTTGCGCCAAATCCCATCGCCAGCGTGGTACCGGTCGCGCGCATCAGCGACATGCTGTTGAATCCGGGTGGGGCTTACCAATTCAACGGACTTACCTGTCGCTATCCGGACATCGATTTGGTCTACTGGGCCGGTGGAAATCCCTTTCACCACCATCAGGACATCAACCGCTTGCGCCACGCCTGGCGCAAGCCTTCCACCGTGATCGTGCACGAACAGGTCTGGAACGCATTGGCCAAACACGCAGACATCGTGTTGCCCGCCACCAGCACACTGGAGCGGGACGACATTGGTTTTGCCTACCGCGAGCCGGTGGTCATTGTGATGAAGGCGAAGCTGCCGCCACCGGGTATCGCTCAGGATGACCATGCCATTTTTGCTGGAATCGCCGCTGTGATGGGCTTTGGCGATGCATTCACCGAAAGTCGCTCGCCACTGAAGTGGCAGGAATATCTGTGGGAGGCGTGGCGCGAGCGACTCTCGGCCGATGGTGTGGCCGCCCCGGACTTTGCTACCTTTCGCAAAGACGGGCTGTGGCGCATCCCGGTCATCAGCGGTCATGGTGCGGTGTCTCCGGTGATGCTCTCGGATTTTCGGCGAGACCCTGAAGGGCATCCGCTCAAAACCCCCAGCGGACGAATCGAGTTGTTCTCGCACACCATCGCCGCTTTCGCCTATGAAGATTGCCCGCCCCACGCCAGTTGGATCGAGCCCACTGAGTGGTTGGGTGGTGCATTGGCGCAACAGTTTCCGCTGCACCTGATCTCGGATCAGCCTGCCAACCGGCTGCATAGCCAGCTTGATTTCTCAGCGCATAGCCTGGCCGCCAAGGTAGCGGGCCGTGAACCCGTCTGGGTGCACCCGGAGGATGCGCGACTCAGGGGCATCGCGAACGGTGACGTGGTCCGCTTGTTCAACGCCCGCGGCGCCTGTTTGGCAGGAGCGGTCATGACCGAGGCGATTCGACCGGGTGTGGCGAAGCTGTCCACCGGTGCATGGTTTGACCCTCAAGACGATGCGCCACAGACCCTGTGCAAACACGGCAATGCCAACATACTGACCCGTGATGCCGGCACCTCCCGGCTGGCACAGGGCCCGGTCGCGCAAAGTTGTCTGGTGCAGATGGAGCGCTTCACGGGGCCGCTGCCTGAACTCAGCGCTTTTGACTTGCCTCGGTTTGTGGGGCGAACAGACGCCTAGGCGCTACCCGAGTGTCCGGGTTCGACATACAAGCCCAAGTAGGCCTTGAGCAGGGCTTTGACTTCGCGCGCCACGGCTGCCTGGTGGGCTACCTCGGGTGACTCCCACCAGTCCAGCAGCGCAACCTCGGCCTCGACGATCACGCGCGCGACGACCAAGGCACGACTCGACGACAGCCCGGTCAGTTGGGCGACGTGCACCGCAAACCATTGGGCTACCGCCGCATTGGCACGCTGGTCGATGTCTGCGAGTTCCGGAGATGAGCGCATGGCCCGCCGGAGGGCTACGCCACCTGGTGTGGAACGACGACTCTGCAGTATCTTGTCGACCGCCTTGTCGATGACGGCACGCCAGTCTTTGGCCGTGGCCAGTTCTTCGATCACCAGCCTGCCGGCGTCGATCCGTTGCTGGTTGTGGCGCTCGAACAGCGCGACCAGCACCGCCTGCTTATTGGGAAAATACTTGTAGATTGACGAGATATTGACCTGAGACTCGGTGGCGATCAGGTTGGTTGTCAGGCCCTCTGCGCCCACCTCCGCCAGCAAGCGCGATGCGGTCGCGAGCACCCGGTCAAAGGTGACAATGCCGCGATCCTGTGCCGGTGGTCGGCGCAGGCCCAGGTGCTGCGAGGGCAGCGCATCAGCGCTCGGGGATTTGCGGGCACGCTTGGGGGTAGTCACAGTGATCACTCACATTTTTTTGGCCGCAACATGCGGCTGAGTTAAGTGTAGCGGCGTTACCACGCTCGGCCGTTAATTCCGAAAATTACACCAAGGCCTCAATAGCCTGTCGGGCCCTGCACCATGAATCGTAACTCAGGCGGTACCTTGCATTGGCATAAAAAAAAGCTTAAGCTTTCATGTCTTAACCTACTCACCCTGGGAGTCTTTCAATGACCACTTTCGACAGGCGAAAACTGATCAAAGCAGGTGCTGCCTTGTCCACCGGCAGCATTTTTGGCATTCCGTTTCAGGCCGCAGCTCAGGCCGCCAAAGGCGGCGTGCTGGTGATCGGTACCACACAACGTCCGCGGCATCTCAACTCAGCAGTGCAAAGCGGCATCGCCACCATGATGCCGGCAGCGCAATTGTTTGCCTCGCCTATTCTGATGGACAAGAACTGGAAGCCGCGGCCCTATCTGGCCGAACGCTGGGACTTGTCGCCCGATAACCGCAGTGTGACCTTGTATCTGCGCAAGGACGCCGTCTTCCATGATGGCAAACCCGTTACCGCCGAGGATGTGAAGTTCTCCATTGAAACGATTCGCGACAACCACCCGTTTCGGACCATGTACGGTCCGGTCAATGCAGTCACCATCAACGACCCGCATACCGCCGTTGTGCGTTTGTCCGAGCCGCACCCAGCTCTGCTGCTGGCCATGTCCACCTCGCTGACGCCCATCATTCCCAAACACATCTATGGTGATGGCACCGATGTCAAGATTCATCCGCGCAACGCCACGCCAGTGGGATCCGGCCCTTTCAAGCTGGTGGAGTTCAAGCCTGGCGAGCACATCATCATGGAGCGTTTTGACAGGTTCTTCCTCAAGGGTCAGCCCAAACTGGACCGTGTTATCGTGCGCGAATTCAAGGACCAATCCAGCATGATGCTGGCCTTCGAGCGTGGCGAGATTGACGTGCACTCCGAGCTGACCGATCCTGGTCAGCAGGCGCGCGCCGCCAAGATGTCCAACGCGACCCTGGTCAAACAGTCGGCGCCGGCAATTGGCCCGCTGACCTGGCTGGCGTTCAACACGAAGAGCCCTAAACTGGCCGACAAGCGGGTGCGACAGGCGATCGCCTACGCCATCGACAAAAAGTACCTTCTGGAGACGCTGCTTGCCGGCGTTCATGCACGCTCCACCGGCCCAATCACCTCAGGCAGCCCCTTCTACAACCCGGATGTCGAGAAGTACGATTTCAATCTGCAAAAGTCAGTCCAACTGCTTGATGCCGCAGGCCTGAAGCCCGGCCCGAACGGGGTGCGCATCAGCATCGACTACGAATTCCTGCCGGGTACCCCGGAGTCCACGATCTTCCAGGAGTACCTCAAGGTGGCGCTGGCCAAGGTTGGTATCGAGATGGTCGTCAAGACCTCGCCAGATTTCCCGACCTGGGCTCGTCGTATTGCCTCGCTGCAGCATGAGATGCATGCGGATGCGGTATGGAACTGGGGTGATCCGGTGATTGGCGTACACCGCACCTGGCTGAGCTCGAACATCAAGCCGGGCGTGATCTGGTCCAACACACAGAGTTACGTCAATCCCAAGGTTGATGAACTGCTGGCCGCTGCGGGCAAGGAAATGGATGTGGCCAAACGCAAGGCCGCTTACAAGGAAATGCAGAAGATCGTGTTGGACGACTGCCCTGTGGCTTTCATCTTTGAACAGTCCTTCGGCATTGGGTACCAGAACAAGGTGGTCGACCGGCCAGACGGTATCTGGGGCCTGGTGGATGGCATCACCGCGTCAACGATCAAGGCCTGACCCAAGGCGTCATCCAACCCAGCCCGGCCGACGTAGCACCGGGCACTGCCCCCAGTCGGGGTCGGTACTCGCAGCCCACCCAGCCGTCATAGCCCAGCTCATCCAGCAAAGCAAACAGGTGCGGGTAATTGAGCTCGCCCTCGTCGGGTTCGTGGCGGGCTGGCACGCTGGCGATCTGGATATGGCCGACGCGGCCTGTGGAGAGGTACTGGCGCAGCTTCATGCTGACATCACCTTCGACAATCTGGCAGTGGTACAGGTCCATCTGCACCTTGAGGTTGGGTGCGCCGACGATTTGCAGTAACTCATGGGCATGGTCCTGCCGGTTCAAAAAATAGCCCGGTATGTCGCGCAAGTTGATCGGCTCGATCAGCAGTGCCACACCGTAAGGCGCTGCCGCAGCAGCGGCCCAACGCAAGTTGTCCAGGTAGACGTCTTGCAGCGCGTCACGGGTCTGGCCCGGCGGCAATAGGCCAGCCATCACATGAATGCGCGGGCAGCTCAGCGCGGCGGCGTAGTCCAGGGCCTGGGCCAGACCAGCTCGAAACTCAGACTGCCGCCCGTCCAGACAGGCCAGGCCCCTTTCACCAGCAGCCCAGTCGCCCGGTGGCGCATTGAACAATACCTGTTGCAGGCCATGGTCGGCCAGCCAGGCTGCAATCTCGGCCGCCGGGTAGTCATAGGGAAACAGGTACTCCACCGCCCGAAAGCCATCCCGCGCCGCAGCGGCAAAACGCGCCATGAAGGGCAGCTCTTGGTACAGGAAGGACAGGTTGGCGGCAAAGTTTGGCATGGTCTGATTCTGCCAGCCCAAATTAACAAGCGGTCAGTCAGTAGATATGGTGTCTAACCCTGCCAACGCCACAGCAACCGCCGAGGCCAGGCGAGCATTGTTAAGCACCAGTTCGATGTTGGCCGCCAGGCTGTTGCCACCAGTGAGCGCGTTGACCCGCTCCAGCAAAAACGGCGTTGTCTGCTTGCCCGAGATGCCCTGCGCCTGGGCATCAGACAGCGCCTGTTCAATGGCGGCATCAATCACGGCACGAGGCATGGCATGTGCCGCCGGGATCGGGTTGGCAATCACCACCCCACCGCCGAGGCCCATAGCCCATTTAATCTGCAACAAGCGGGCGATCTCGCTGGCGTCATCCAGCCGGTAATCCACAGAAAAACCGCTGTCCTGGGTAAAAAAAGCGGGTAATTGCGCGGTCCGGTAACCCACCACGGGCACACCATGGGTTTCCAGGTACTCCAGGGTCAATCCCAAGTCCAGAATGGACTTAGCGCCCGCACACACCACCGCCACCGGGGTGCGCGCCAGTTCCTGCAGATCGGCAGAAATGTCAAAGGTTTGAGCTGCACCACGATGAACGCCGCCGATACCCCCAGTGGCAAATACACGGATACCAGCCATCGACGCAATGATCATGGTGGCGGCCACCGTGGTCGCACCAGTTTGGTTGGTAGCCACGATAAAGGGCAGATCACGGCGGCTGACTTTTGCCACGGTAGGTCCGGCACGGCCCAGTGCCTCTATTTGCGCGACATTGAGACCGGCAGTCAAGCGGCCATCAATCACAGCGATGGTGGCCGGCAGGGCACCGCTGCTGCGGACCTCTGCTTCAACCCGCAATGCCGTGGCCACGTTTTGCGGATAAGGCATCCCATGAGAAATGATGGTGGACTCCAGGGCCACCACAGGCTGCCCCTGCTGAAGGGCTAGGCGAACTTCAGGGGCGATATCAAGGTACTTCATCAGTTGAGGTGTCATGGTTGATTGGGCTGCCGATCACCACCTGGCCAGCCTGCGTCGCCCAGATGGGCCCGTAATGCCGTCACCGAGAGATGAGGCGAGTTGGCATGCGGGCTAGCCAAGGTGATTTCCGCACAAGCCATGGCTCCCTGCACGGCTTGTGGCAGGGGTAGTCCTTCGGAGCAGCACAGGACCAGGCCCGCCAACAAGGCATCGCCCGCCCCGGACGTGTTAACGACAGCTACTTTGTGCGCCGGGCGGTGTCCAGTTTGTCCGTCGGCATCGCACCAGGCGACACCATCACCACCGAGGCTTACCACCACCTGCTTGACGCCCGCCCGGTGCAGCATCGACGCAGCAAGGCGGGCCTGGTCAGTGGTCTCGACTTGCATGCCGCTCAGCACAGACGCTTCGCGCTGGTTGACCTTGAGAAGTTGCAATCTGGACAACCAGGGCCGCACCTTTTCACATTTGACAACCGACACCGCATCCACAAAGATCGGGATGTTCGGGGACTGAAGCAGCCAGGCCAGGGTTGGTAGCGTCAGATTGCAGTCCAGCACCATGATCTGCGCTTGCTTTAATTCGCTGAGTTTTTCTTGCAGTACTTCCGGCGTTAGCTTGTTCAGCAAGCCCATGTCATTCACAGCAGCGAGCATGTCGCCGTCCGACCCATGCCATGCCAGGTAGCTTGCGCTGCTGGACCCGGCCCAGACGCTGACAGCTGACACGTTCACACCAGCTTGTTGCGTGGCAGCCAGCAGGGCTTGCCCAAACACATCGTCGCCGACCACGCTGAACAGTTGTGACGCCAGGCCAAGCCGCGCCAGGTTCTCAGCCACGTTGCGCCCCACCCCGCCGGGTGCACAAAGTATGCTGCCGGGGTTCGAGTCCGATGGGGCCAAACCCATCGAGGTGTGCACCAGAATGTCCATGTTTGCAGCACCCACCACGGCCACGCGCCGGGTCGCGGGCGCAAGGGCTCCAGGATTCAAACCGGAAATGACAGGCATCTTTTTTGTCAGGTGAACGATCGATTAGCTGTGAGCGCCTCCGTAGGGCTCAACTGAGTATCGCATCTTGGTCGGGATGCGATACTGGACTGGGTGCGCTGATCAGCGCAGAGATCTCACCTTCAGCGGGCCAGCCCGCACACATGCATTCATCAATGGAGTACGGGCTGATGGAACCGGTGGCAGTCACATTGGACGACAAGTACACGCGCCTGAGCGGCCGGGTCTACTTGTCAGGTACACAGGCTTTGGTCCGCCTGCCACTCATGCAGCAAGCCCGTGACCGTGCCGCTGGTCTGAAGACGGGGGGCTTCATCTCCGGTTACCGGGGTTCCCCTCTGGGCGGCTACGACCGAGCCCTGTGGCGCGCACAGTCGCTGCTCCTAGAGAACAACATCCACTTCCAACCCGGGCTCAACGAGGATTTGGCAGCCACATCGGTCTGGGGCAGTCAGCAATCTCATCTGTTCCCGGGACCGACGGTCGATGGTGTGTTCAGCATCTGGTATGGCAAGGGCCCGGGCGTGGACCGCAGTGCCGACGTGCTCAAACACGGCAACTCAGCCGGCAGTTCGCGCCATGGGGGTGTACTCGTGGTCGCCGGCGATGACCATGGTGCGCAGTCCTCAACGCTGGCACATCAGAGCGAGCAGATTTTTTCGGCTGCAATGATCCCGGTACTCAACCCGGCGACAGTACAGGACTATCTGGATTACGGCCTGTACGGTTTTGCGTTGTCTCGGTTCAGCGGTTGCTGGGTCGGCTTCAAAGCCATCACAGAAACGGTTGAAAGTTCGGCGTCGGTTGATGTCGGGCTTGACCGACTGAACTTGGTGGAGCCGGATTTCGATGGCCCCGTCGATGGCCTCTCCATCCGCTGGCCAGACGCGCCGCTGGACCAGGAGCGTAGGCTGCATGGTCCCAAGATGCGGGCCGTGGCCGCATTCACCCGTGCCAATCCGATCGACCAAACCGTATTGACCTCAACTCAACCGCGTCTGGGCATCGTAGCGACTGGCAAAGCCTACCTTGACGTGCGCCAGGCACTGGAACGCTTGGGCATTGATCAGGATCGCGCCGAAGCATTGGGCGTCTGTTTGTACAAAGTGGGGATGACTTGGCCCCTGGAGGCGGATGGTGCCTTGAAGTTTGCGCGCGACCTGAAAGAAGTGTTGGTGGTGGAAGAAAAGCGCGCGCTGATCGAAGACCAGTTGGTCCGCATTCTTTACCATGCACAAACCGCACATCGCCCGCGCGTGGTGGGCAAAACGGACGAACGCGGTCGGCCACTGCTGCCGAGTGAAGGCGAGATAACGCCCATGATGGTCGCCCGGGTGATCGTCGCTCGGCTGGACGCCTTGGGTGATGCAGCAACCGGCTTGAGCCAGCATTTGGTGCAAGCCGAGGCGCAGGCGCAATCGGTTGGCAGCTGCGGGCTGACGACCCAACGCACGCCATTTTTCTGCTCGGGCTGCCCGCACAATACCTCCACCCAATTGCCCGAAGGAAGCCGTGGCCTGGCCGGCATTGGCTGTCATGGCATGGTCCAAATGCTGCCTAAGCGAAACACCATCACCATCACGCAGATGGGGGGTGAGGGGGCGACCTGGATCGGCTTGGCCCCGTTTACCTCGCAACGTCATGTCTTCCAGAATCTGGGCGACGGCACCTACCAGCACAGCGGTCTGCTGGCCATCAGGGCTGCCGCAGCAGCGGGGGTGAACATCACCTACAAAATTCTTTACAACGCTGCAGTCGCCATGACCGGCGGGCAGGCGATCGAAGGTGGCCCGAGCGTTGTTGACATTACCCGGCAGGTGAGGGCAGAGGGTGCAAAAAAAGTGGTTGTTGTGACCGACGACCCGGACAAATACCCCAGCGACGTCGGATTCGCACCAGATGTCGGCATCTACCACCGCAAGGACCTCGATCGGGTCCAGCGGGAGCTGCGTGAGATACCCGGACTGACGGTGCTGGTCTACGACCAGGGCTGCGCGGCCGAAAAGCGGCGCACGCGCAAACAGGTGTCAGACGCCATGTCCAAGCGTCACGTAGTGATCAACGCTGCGGTTTGCGAAGGCTGTGGCGATTGTTCTCGGGCGTCCAATTGCATGTCTGTGGTGCCCGTGGAAACCGAATTCGGGCGCAAGCGGATGATCGACCAGTCGGGCTGCAACAAAGACTTTTCCTGTGTCGAAGGCTTTTGTCCCAGTTTCGTCACTCTGAGCGGCGCAACGCCTCGCCGTCTCGAGCGCGATGGCGCCACCAGCCATGACCCGGCTGCAGGGCTGCCCTTGCCAGTCCCTCTGGCACTGGAACGGCCTTACGGCATTCTGGTTACGGGCGTTGGCGGTACAGGCGTGCTGACCTTGGGCGCCCTGCTGGGCATGGCGGCGCATCTTGAAGGGCGAGGCTGCAGTGTGCTGGATTTCACCGGAATGGCACAGAAGAACGGCGCCGTAACCAGCCATATCCGCATAGCACGACAGCCCTCTGAGCTGAACGCCGTACGGCTGGCTCAAGGTGACGCTGACGTGGTGCTGGCTTGTGATGCCTTGGTCGCGGCCGGCGAAGCCGTCTTGTTGCGTTGCAATCCAGGCGTCACGCGCGTCGTTGTGAATCGTCACCTGCAGCCGACGGCCGCCTTCGTGGCTGACAATAACGTTGATCTGCAGTCTGAACAGATCGAGCAGGCGATCGAATCTGTGTGCGGTGCAGACAGGGTGGCGTACGTGCGGGCAACGGCACTTGCCACCGCGTTGGCAGGAGACGCCATTGCAGCCAACCTGCTGATGCTGGGCTTTGCGTTCCAGCGCGGTCTGCTGCCTGTTGGTCTGGCTTCGATCGAACGCGCTATAGAGCTGAATGCTGTTGCCGTGGAGGCCAACAAGAAGATATTCGCTTGGGGGCGTCTGGCAGCGCATGACCCGGCGCAGCTGGCCGGCCTAAGCGGCACGTCCGTGCCTGACCAAGTGCCTGCAGCCATGACCTTGGTGCAGTTGATGGCGCGCCACGAGCAAGAACTTGAAGCCTATCAGAACCGCGCTTACGCGGCCCGTTACCGCGCACTGCTTGATCGGGTGGCCGCCAGAGAACAAGCCATTGCACCTGGTAGTGATGCCCTGACCGGGGCAGTGGCGCGCAACCTGTTCAAGCTCATGGCCTACAAGGATGAGTATGAGGTGGCGCGCCTGTTTGCCAACGGCCGCTTTATGGACAAACTCAAGCGCGAGTTTGAAGGTGATATTCGCCTCGAATTTCACCTTGCCATTCCGCTCATCACCGACATGTTCGGCGCCAAAGGTAAACCCCTGAAACGAAGCTACGGCGGCTGGATGTTGCGCGCTTTCGGACTGTTGTCGTATGGCAAGTCGCTGCGTGGTACGCCCCTGGACCCCTTCGGCTACAGCGAGGAACGTCGCTTTGAGCGTGCGCTGCTGGCAGACTATGTGTCACAGGTTGAAGCGTTGTTGAACGGGTTGTCGCCCGATACCCTGAACCTTGCCGTCAAGCTGGCGATGGTCCCTGAGCGAATCCGTGGGTTTGGACACATCAAACGACAGGCTGCGCTGGAAGCAAAAACCATGTCAGACGAACTGCTGACCGCCTTTCGCGCCGCCGCCTAATGAGGGCGGTCGGTATCCATACGGCGCACGATGAGTGCGTCAAGGACTCGGACGCCCTGGCCACTCGGTAAGACCGTGACCGGGTTCAGGTCGACGGCTTCCAGGTAAGGCTCATAGTCGTGCGCGATCTGCCCTAATTGGGTCACGAGGTCGACGAAAGCAGCTGTATCTGATCCCAGGCCGGTGCGATACCCCGACAACAGGCGATGGAGGGGCGTTTTACCAATCAGGTCAGTCGCAGCCGCTGCGTCAATGGGCAGCAGGTCAAGTGCATGCCCGCCGGTCAATTCAACAAAAACGCCCCCCGGTCCGACGGTCAGGGCCAAGCCGAAAGGCGGGTGCCTCGCCAAACCAACCAGGGCTTCCACGCCGCCGCTGACCATCTCTTGCACCAACACGCCATGAATTCTCGCCTGCGGTGCGAGACGTTGTGCATTGGCATGAATCAGGTCAAATGCTGCGCGCACTGCTGCCTCGTCGCGGATGCCAAGTTGCACGCCGCCGACTTCAGTCTTGTGCGGGATGTCCGGCGATTCGATCTTCATGACCACTGGCCAGCCCAAGGTCTGCGCCGCCCGCACTGCCGACTCACGGTCCGGGGCGAGTCGCTCACGGGTAGTAGCAATGCCATGGGCGCTCAGAAAATCTTTGGCCTCACGCTCCGTCAGCGCAGGACCTTCGGACAATCTGCGCACCCATACATCTTGCCGGCGTAGCTCAGTCAGCGGGTCGACGCGCCGGGGCGCGCTGTCGGCCATGGCGTGCCCGAGTGCGCCGAGGCCAGCTCGCCCGCCTTGCAGGATCGGAACCCCAGCTGCCAACAAGGTCTCCCGGATCACCGGATGCGGGCCGTCCGCCAGCAAGCTCAGGAAGACCACGGGCTTGCTGCCTTTGGCATGGAACTGCCCGATTGCGCTCGCAATACCAGCGTACTCATGAGCGCCATCGGCATCGAGCCCCAGAGGCGTGTCCTGCACCGCCACCAGAGTTGACACCGAAGAGTCTGCAGCGAGCAGTTCCAATGCGTCGCGGTATCTGTCTGGATCACCAAAAACGATCCCTGTCATGTCCAGAGGGTTGTCGGCATGCGCGAACGGCGGCAGCAACTTATCGATCGCGGTTTTGGTGCTGGAAGAGAGCTCCGCGAAGGCCACGCCGGCACTGGCAGCCAGGTCAGCAAAGTGAGCCAAGCCACCGCCACTCACACCGATCGCGGCAATGCTGCGCCCGGCAACACGACGGCCTGGCGCAGACAGCAATGCCGCTGTTTCAACCAGTTCGTCGTAGTCGTTGACCTCAATCACACCATGTCTGCGCAGAAACGCCGAGGTGGCTTCATTGGAGCCGGCCAACGCGCCCGTATGGGCGGCGGTAGACCGGGCGCCGCGAACTGATCGGCCAGTCCGCAGGGCAACCACCTTGAGATTGGCTTGATGGGCTTGCGCCATGGCCCGGGCAAAGGCTGGCGGGTTGGAAATTTTCTCGAGGAGCAAGGCCACCACACGCACGGTGTCGGTGGTCGCAAAATAAGTCATGTAGTCTGCAATGTCTGTCACGGCCGCATTGCCGGCTGACACCACATGGCTGACACCCAGGCGGCCACAGTTCGCCAAGGCAATGGCCGTGGCACCAGAATGCGAAACAATAGCCACAGAGCCTCGGCGCATCCCCGGCACCAGACGAGAACTAAAAAGAGCCAGCCCCGTGGCTGGAACGTAAAGCCCCAGGCAGTTAGGACCACAGAGAGCCATATTGCCCGCAACGGCGCTCGCAGCCAATGCTTGCTGGAGTAGACCGCCAGCCGCGCCGGTCTCGGCAAAGCCGCTGGCCAGCACCACCGCGCCCGGTATGCCCAGCTCTGACGCCTCCCTCACAACCTCTACCGCAGTCGCTGCCGGAACGGCGATCACCACCGCGTCGGGGCGGTGAGGCAGGTCGGCCAATCGAGGTACGGCCGGCAAACCAAGAATGCTGCTGGCAGACGGGTGCACAGGCCACACGTGGCCAGAAAAATTGCAGGCTAAAAGGTTTCGTAGGACGAAACCGGAAGAGGCCTCAGGCCGCTCCGAGGCCCCGACAACGGCCACACTGCGTGCCTCAAGCAGGCTGCGCAAGTGCGTGTTGGGCAGAGTCATCCTGAATCTGTGAGCGTGCGGCTCAGTCAAGTCCTGCGAACGGTGAGTCGCGGAAGTTCAGGTATTCCTTGAGGGACATGGTCGCCAGATTGCGCATCCAATCCCGGCCCTGCTTGGTCGAGTGCAAGGCCGCGATGGCCTCGATGTTGTATTGAAAGGAACTCAGGAGCCCGGCGACCATCTGCTGATTGTTGAGCGAGGCTTTGGTGTACTTCAAGGCTGGCACCGGCATGCGGGCCATTTTGCGGGCTAACTTGTCAGTCTCAAGCGCCAGTTGGTCGGCAGGCACCACCTTGTTGATCAATCGCATCTCGCGCGCCTGGGCGGCATCCACAAGATCACCGGTGAACATCAACCAGCGCGTGTCACGGCTGGACAGCAGCCAAGGCATCATCAAGGACGGAGGACCAGAGTTATGCCTTACTTCAGGCTCACCGAATTTGGCTGTGTCTGCGGCAATGGCGAGGTCGCAGCACATCATGAGTTCAAGGGCACCGGCCAGGGCGTAACCATGGACCGAGGCGATGACCGGGATGGGCGCGCGCCAGATATTGAGCAATGCCTCCACGTTTTCGCTCATGTCGGTGCGCCAGAAATCCACATCAACATCGAAGTCACCGCCCTGGAGGTCGTAGCCCGCCGAGAACGCCCGACCAGCACCACGAATGACCAGTGCATTGACGTCCGGATCGGCCACAGCTGCGGCAAGTGCATGGTCAATCTCATGAATCACCGTCTTGTTCATCGCGTTAAGCTTCTCCGGACGGTTGAGCGTGATGGTGGCGAATTTGTCCTGCTGGTCCTTGTCGTAAAGGATCGTTTCGTAGGCCATGTTGGTTTTCTCCAGGGGTCAGCTTGGTGGGATTAGGCGGGGCGCAGAGCGCAGCGGCTGGGTGCCACTTAAGTTTAGCTGGTCATCTGAGCGCTCTCATTAGAATGATTTCCCACGACGGCCATTGCGAATGGCCGCGTCAAACCCGGAGTTCTGGCTTGCCGCACGATGACCTGCCCATCATTGACATGACGCCGTTCCATGGCGGCGGAAGTGGCGCGAATGACGTGGTCACGCGGGTTCAAGCTGCCTGCCTCAACACTGGGTTTTTTCTGGTCACTGGCCATGGCGTCTCAGTTGATGTCATCGACAGGCTTTACCGTGCGGCTCGCGGGTTTTTCGATCAACCTGAAGAGAGTAAGCATTCCCTGATTGGACAGCCAGCGCATATGGGTGGCTTGGGGTTTGCACCCCTGCTCAAGGAGGCGCTGGCCGCCACGCAGGGCCAGGCGACGCCAGGTGACATCAAGGAAAGCATCAACTACGGGCCGAGCTTACCTGGCAGCCTCTGGCCAGCCCAAAATGCGGAACTACAGGGTGCATGCGCGGCCTATTTTTCTGAAATGGAACAACTGGCGAAGCAACTGCGGCAAATTTTCTGCGCTGCGATCGGCCTGCCTACTGATTATTTCGAGCCTGGTTTTGTCAACCATCTGTCTGCCTTGCGAGTCATCAATTACCCGGCTCAAACCGTGGCGCCCTTGACCGGACAACTCAGGGCCGGCGCCCACACCGATTACGGC
>Ga0114974_10002359_pt1 | contig 14490 bp, 17 predicted proteins | sample S_130206_EF_Meta_FD_87318 | JGI IMG/M metagenome (GOLD analysis project Ga0114974, IMG submission 87318) | Freshwater microbial communities from Lake Simoncouche, Canada to study carbon cycling - S_130206_EF_MetaG | ecosystem: Environmental > Aquatic > Freshwater > Lake | place: Lake...
AGCATTTAACTTTGTTAAATATCTGCCTGGAAAATACTTTAAACTACATGTTGATGATGGACCTTTCTATAGCTGTACTATTTCTGGTGTAATTTATTTAAATGATGACTATGAAGGTGGAGAAATAGAATTTACAAGACATGGTTTAAAAATAAAACCAGAAGCTGGGGATATTATTTTATTCCCGTCAAACTTTATTTACGAACATGCCTCATGCGAGGTATTTTCTGGAACTAAATATTCTGTTGTAATTATGACAGACTATAATGATAACAATCACAAGAATCACTAACAAAGGAAAATAAATGGATATCAATCAGCCTAACAATAATTCAATTGAAAAAACATGGACAAGCTCAGAAGAAGTTGGTCCAGGAATCTGGGTGTATAGAAATATTTTTACTCCAGAGATGGATGTAACAAATAGAATTGAATCTTATTTAAAAGAAGACCCTAACTATTCTTGGCAACCAGCTTATGTAGGATATCAACAATTAATGCCAGAGTATAGAGATTGTGTTGACTTTAAATTTAAGAAATCAGATATTCAAAATGATAAATCACCAACGTCATTAAATCTTCAACAGTTATGGCAAGACTGCTATGATAGAAAATCTAATGCCGTTGCAGATTATGCTAAAAAGTTTAATATTAATAATTTAAGATACTGGGAAGCTTTTAATTTTGTTAGATATGGAGAAGGCCAACACTTTATGGAGCATCATGATCATGGATATTCTTATAATTGTACTGTATCTTTAGTGGGATATCCAAATGACGATTACGAAGGTGGAGAGCTATACTTTAGACTGCAAAATTTAAAGGTAAAGCCTCAAGCTGGAGACTTATACATATTCCCATCAAATTTTATGTATCCTCACCAGGCATTGCCCGTAACATCTGGAATAAAATATTCAATTGTAACAATGCTTGATTATAGCGAAAAATATCATACTCCAGAAATGTACCAAGAGACTGGAAAATAATTGTCAAAAATATCTGTTTATGTAAGCGGATCTAATTCAGCAAATATTGAACAGATATCTGTAAAAAGAGACTGGATGGATGAAACTGACAGGTTACACGCATATAGATGTTTTCCAGTTAGTCTTTCAAATACTTTAGGATGGGGTTTATCTTTTAATAAAGATATTACTTTTATTTGGGATGGTATATCAGATACCACTCCAAACCATGTAAAGATTTTAGAAGGAGAAGAGTTTTGTTTTACAGGAAGAGCTAACGCAACAATAAGTTTTAATACTGGCCTTAGATTTAAAACTGATGAAGATGTTACAATATTACAAATGCCAGTTCCAAATCAATTTATTGATGGAGTACAGGCGTTTACAACATTAATGTCTACTTCATTTTATCCACACGATTTGCCCTGCGCTTGGAAAATAACTAAAGCAAATGTTCCAATAACAATTAAGGCTGGCACACCAATTATTTCTATAATTCCAATATCTCTTGGTAGCATAAAAGAATTTGAAGTAGATTTATATAACTATGTTTATGACGAAGACTATCATAAAAAGAGCAAGGCTTATGGTGACGCTTCTCAGGAAATAACAATGCGTGGAGAGTGGACAGATTTTTATAGAGATGCAGTAGACGAAAAAAATAATTCCGTAGGATCTCATGAAACAAAATCTTTGAGGCTTAAGGTAAATGATTTAAGGGGATTTAAATGAATACAAACAAGATAACCTTTGTCAGCAATAGACCTTGGCTTAGTAAAGATAGCAAGTCTAGGCCAGAACCAATTATTAAAACTATACCAGAATGGTATAGAAAGGCAGATAGATTTGCCATAAATGAATCTACAAATGAATACTGGGCTGCGCCAGATGGAGGTAAAATTCCAACATGGAAAGCATGCCCAGCCGTGTTTGATATTTTAGGAACAGGGTATACATATAAAACTCCGTGTGATATTGAATTTTACATGAAGGGGAAAAACTTAGCTGTAAAAGTAAGCAGCCCAATGTATCAAGATTTCTGTTCTGCAAGGCCTACAATGCCTCAATTTGAGAATCCTAAAGGCTATCATCCAGATCACTTTGCTTGGTTCCCAGATTGGGCTGTAGAGGTTCCTGAAGGGTATAGCGTTCTGTACAGCCAACCATTTAATAGATTTGAATTACCATTTTTAACTACAAGTGGAATTATAGATAACGATAAGGTAAATCTTCCAGGATCTATGCCATTTTTTATTCAAGAAGGTTTTATTGGAGTAATACCAGCAGGAACTCCTTATGCACAAATGATTCCATTTTTAAGAGAAAATTGGGAATCAGAAATAAAAATAGAACAGGGCAATAATTTAATGTCTAAAAATCAAGATAATAGCAACAAATATAGGGTCCCAAATGGGGGAGTTTATAAAAATGAAGTGTGGACCAAAAGAACATACTCATAGAATGGTATAATAATATTATGATAAGCAACGACTATGAAAAGCATAACGTAGATAGAGTTTCAATAACTCCTTCTGGTTACTATGGCAATTCTCCAGACATGATTCAGGCTAGAGAAAATTTTATGACTCCAGAAGAATTAGCATTTCTTTCTAATGAAGCAAGAAATATAAAGATTTGGGATGTTACAGAAACTCATTACAATGAAGAGGGAACAGTTATTTATGATCTCCTATTGGGAAAATCGTGTAGCTACAACTGGATCTTTGTGGCAAAACAATCCAGAAATTGTACCAGTTATTGATGAACTGGTAAAAAGGCTAAAAATAGAAGTAGACGAGTTTTTTGGAGTAGATGCTTTTCCTACAAGTCCAGCTATTGTAAGATGGCTTCCTGGCCAGCTTCAAATGCCTCATGCAGATAAAGAACTTCATGAAGGTGAAAATGCTGGAAAGCCTAATGATTTTCCATGGTATGATATTTCTGGATTGTTTTATCTAAATGATGATTATGAGGGCGGAGAATTGTATTTTCCTCTTCAAGGAATTCAATTCAAGCCAAAGGCTGGCGGAGCATACTTTTTTCCAGGAGATAAGAATTTTATTCATGGAGTAACTGAAATTACAAGCGGAATAAGATATGTAATTCCATTTTTCTGGACTATTTTATCTCACAAAGAAAAAAAAATAATATGAGGCAGTGTACATGCGGAAGATCTGCAATCTATCCATATTGTGACAATACTCACAAAATTAAAAAAACTGATACTGTAATACAAGAAAATGAAGAGGTGCTAGATGATAATTAACGATATAAACAAAGATAATTTTATTTATTATAAAGATGACATTAACGATAAGGGTGTTTTGGGCATAACTCATAATAGAATCGTAGAGATCCCTAATTTCTTAGATGAAGATACAGCAAAAAACATGACTAATTTTTTTGAAGCTAAGTCTGAAATGTGGGGGGACATCGCTTTTTACGGATCTCTTGGAATGGGTTTAGCTCCTAATGATCCACTACTATCAACTTATAATTTAGACGGAGATCATTTTGATAAATTACGTGAAAAATTTAAAGAATCAGTTGAGATAGTATTTGAAAGAGAAGTTAGGGCAAATACTTCTCATGCTCAAAAATGGGAAGTAGGAGGATTTGCAGCCCCTCATTCTGATAATTCTGATTTTGAAGGCGTTCCAAATGCTTTTGAAATAAATAAATATGTAGGAATACTTTACTTAAATGATGATTATGAGGGTGGGAATCTTTATTTTCCAGATCATGATATAAGCTTTAAACCAAATAAACTTTCTTATTATGTTTTCTGTGGCGGAGTAGAAAATATTCATGGAGTAAGTGAAATTACAAAGGGAACCAGATATACAATGGTTTCTTTTTGGGATTATGCGGATGTAGAATATGATCAAGAAACCTTAGACCGCTGGGAAGAAGAAGAAAAACAAGTTAGAATTCAACAGGCAGCTCAAAAAGAAGAATGGCTAAAGGGCAATAAATACGCCTAATAAAAGGAGACATAATGGAAAAGGTAATACATAGGCACGATATAGTAGAATTTAAAAATTTTCTTACGCAGGAAGAATGCCAGAAGTTAATTAATTATTTTAATAGCTCAATGGATTCTTGGCAAGAAACTTGTTTTTATGCAAGCTATGTTATGGATCCATTAGACCCATTAAACGTAAACCCAGATTCTGAAATAAACAGAGAGTACTTTGATAATTTAAGATTATCCTTAAAAGATTTAGCAGAAACCTGCAGTCCAGAAAAATTACGTAATCTAAGTTTAAGTGCTCATAAATGGACGCCAGGAGCATTTGCGTCAGATCACTCAGATAACTCAGATATGGATGGCACACCAAATGCTTGGCAAGATAATAAATTTGTAACTATTATTTATTTAAATCGTGACTACGAAGGTGGTAATTTAACTTTTGACGCACATGGAATTTCAATTGCTCCAGATCAAGGAACCATGATTGCGTTTGATCCTGGATTCACAAACCTTCATGGAGTAACAGAAGTATTATCTGGATTAAGATATACAATGCTTTCTTCATGGGATTATGAATCAGTTAGTTATACAGAAGAAGACATTAGAAAAATTAAAGAAGAAAAAGAAAGATTAAAACCAGAACAAGAAAAACAAAGAGAAGAGTGGAGAAAAGGTAATAAATATGTTTAATGCAATCTCTCCTGAAATTTTTGACAAAATATTTTATTATAAAAATGTCATACTTGACCCTTTGGCTCTTATAAATTTAATTGAAAAAACAGACGAAAGATTATCTGAAAAAACATCTATTCCTAAATGGAATGAGTGGACAGCTAGCGGAGACGATCCATATTTTTTTGGATATCAAAAAAGATTTAATCACGGAATAGAAAAAGAATCAGATCCAGATCTAATAGAAATTAGAGATATTTTAACTAATGCAATATTAGGAGCATCTAATGATTACGCAGAAAAAAATGAAATAAATATAGGATCACTTTCACCAATATCTATTAGCAAGTATTCTACTGGTAAATTCATGGGTCCCCATGTTGATTCTTATGGAGACGATAATTCTCCAGTAATATCTGTAGTTCTTTATTTAAACGATAGCTACACTGGAGGCGAGCTTAATTTTAAAAATCAAAATATTAAGATAAAACCAGAGGCTGGAAGCATTGTCATATTTCCATCAGTAGAACCTTACTACCACGAGTCTTTGCCAGTAACTGATGGCATTAAGTACATGTCTCCAGGATTTTGGAGTAAGCGCTAAACCTACTTGTATTCTAGTATTGTTTAGTGATACAATTAATTCAAATGTCATATCAACTTAAAGTAATTAAAGATGCTCCTATAGGCTTTTGGCCTTTAGATGAGACTTCTGGTACCACCGCATTAGACGTATCTGGCTGTGGAAACAATGGAACCTATTACGGATCTTTAACTACAAATATTCTTCCGCTTATTTCAGGTGGAGTTTCAGCAAGTAAAATTACAAATACAGCCTATGTGTCTTTGAGTGTGTCAAATGATTATGATGGAATTTTGGCAGACGGAGGCCTAGCCACTTTATATAACTCAGACAATGACTTTTCTTTAGAAGTTTGGTTTTATCCTCAAATAACTACAACATCTCTAACTCCCATTCTTGCCGATTTAAATAATAAAGTCGGAATATTCTACGAAAAAGGAAACCTAGTATTTTTAGCAGCAGGAGAAAGATTAGATTACACTGTTCCTTATCTTAAAAGAGCCATGCATGTTGTTGCAAATTACTCTACATCTAATATATCACTATCTTTAAATGGAAAAAGAGTTGCGTCAAAAAACATTAACTCCCCTAAGTTTGCAAATACAGCATTAAATTTAAAGATTGGTCCAACTTTATCTTCTTTAGATTCTTTTATAGTAGACGCCCCAGCAGTATACAGATATTCTTTGTCTATTAGCGACATAGCTAGACACTATCTATATAGCAGATCAGTAGACTATGCACAGATAGCGGTACCAGAACAGGGCACCATGTTTGATATAAGCGATAAAAATATATTTAAACCTTTTACATATATTCTTCCACAAAACAACGATTTTGAAATTGCTGTCAATTCAGATACTTATTATGATAAATTAAATAATTGGTTGTCTTTTATTCAAACCGATACAGCACAATCTAAAACTTTTACCATGCAAGATTATTTTTTAGTACCAATTACAACTGGCCTAAATAGCTCAAAGGTTGAATGGTACGGAGATAATGGAATATCAATTGAAACTAGTCTAACTGGAGAAGCAGGATCTTGGGAGTATTGCACTAACGGCCAAAGTGTGCCTCAATATAAAACGGGTTCGGTAAATTTTCAACAGTCTGGCTTACTTCATTTTAAAATAACTATGACCAGTGCAGACACAAGCAAAATCCTGCCATTACTACAGTATGTTGGTTTCTATTTTTATACTAATAAAGAATTTGTATCTAACAATTCGGGAATGTCTATTCGTTCAAAACAGCCATTAGGCGGAGACATTAATTTAACAACATGGGAATATAATTTAGGCACAGACAATTATCCTATATTGTCTAGGCATTCAGAAAATGGAATAATTCCATCTGAGGCTGGATTTTATATAAATACAATTAGAGATATTAGTACGGTAGAAATGTTCTTTACCCCTAAAACTCTAACTAAAAATTGTCTTCTTTATTCAGAGTATAACTCTAATGTAATATCTTACCTATGGTCAAATTCTGGGGCCATAACAAAAAGTAATATATCTGCTATTTATGTAAATGGCGTAAATCGAACCTCAGCAACAAACATCTCATCATTTTTAAAAGAGGGAGAGATTTGTCACATAGTACTGTGCCTAAATCAGCCTATTTCAGGAGACATTTGGTTTAATGTTAAAGTTTCAAACAACCTTTGGACAAATGGTGGCGGCAAGAATTTATACAAGAATATAACCCTTTACCCGTCGCAACTAACACAAGCAGAAGCTCAAAATCATTATTACCTCTATACTGACAGAGCCTCAGCTACCGCAATAGACAGCCAAAATAGTTCAATTACCCTGACAGAAGAACATGTAAACGCATATGATAATGACTGGGTAGTCATTAAAAGCGTCTAATATTGTCAGGCACAATGACACAGTATGGACTTTGATTCAAAGTAATGGTAGAATAATGATCTATGGATATTAATAATGTAAACTCAAAAATTCTAGAAGAGGAGTCCACTCTTGGAATTTATGTCTGGGAAATGCCAGATGGAAGGTGGATAGGCGATGACGAAGGAAACTACCTCTCAGTCACTTCCAAAAAAGGAAATGTTGACCGCATGGATGCCATTACTAGAGAAGTACGCACGTTTGGTATATATGAGGGCAGGCCTTTATTCCTTTCAGCAAGAAGAAAAATTGATGACGAAGAATTTGAATATCAAAACCAAAGACTTAAATGGGGACTAGTTCCAGATCCGCTTGATATTGGAAACTATAAAGATGAAGTTAAAAAGTATGGTAATTTAAGGGGATAAAGATGGAATTTATTGAAGAAGAAAATGAGGCAGGAGAACAAATTCAGCTATCTAATGTTGCTGATTGGTTCTCATTTAATAAGTCTACAGAAGTTACAAGTAACGATCCTTTTACTATAGACCTAGATGGAATTAAAAAGCTTAATGGATTAAGTCCAGCATTTCGACGTAAAGTAGGGCGTGAGTTTACAAAATCATTTACAGGAATTGAAGAAACTGGAACACAGCAAAATCTTCTAGCACAGGCAATTACTGGCTACGCTATGTTTGATTTAATTGAACCAACATATAACCTAGAGTATCTATCTCAAATCTATGAGACATCTACATATAACTACGCAGCGATTAATGCTAAGGTTTCAAATATTGTTGGACTAGGATATGATTTTATTGAAACTAAGAAAACAAATGACGCCTTTGATTCTATTTCAGATGATAGACAATTAGAACGGGCACGAAAGAAGATTAGTAAATTAAGACAGGATCTACAAGGATGGCTTGACCAAACAAATGATGAAGACACCTTTACTCAAACTTTAATTAAGGTGTATACAGACTATGAAGCTACAGGAAATGGTTTCCTAGAAATTGGCAGAACAACTGCTGGAGACATTGGCTATATTGGGCATATCCCAGCAAAGACTATGCGTATCCGTAGACTGCGTGATGGCTTTATTCAATTGCTTTATGGCAAGGCTGTATACTTTAGAAACTTTGAAGATATGGATACCCCAAGTCCAATTACTTCTCAAGAGGATCGCCCAAATGAGGTTATTCATTTTAAGAAATATACCCCTATGAATAATTATTATGGTATCCCAGATATTATTGCTTCACAAATGGCATTGGCTGGAAATGAATATTCAGGTAGATATAACCTAGATTATTTCCAAAATAAAGCGGTACCAAGATATATTATTACAGTAAAGGGAGCAAAGCTTTCTCCTGAATCAGAACGTAAATTACTTGAATTTTTCCAGGTTGGACTAAAGGGTAAAAATCACAGATCCCTATATGTTCCGCTTCCTGCTGATACTCCAGATTCAAAAGTTGAATTTAAAATGGAGCCAATTGAAGCTGGTAATCAAGAAGGCTCATTTGAGAAGTATCGTAAATCTAATAGAGATGAAATTCTATTGGCTCACCGTGTACCAATTAATAAAATTGGAACTCCAGAAGGAGTTAATTTAGCGGTAGCCAGAGATGCCGATAAAACATTTAAAGAGCAGGTTTGCCGACCAGCTCAAATGATTTTAGAAAAGAAATTAAATAGAATATTCTCTGAAAAGACAGATGCCCTACAACTTAAATTTAATGAATTAACTTTGACCGACGAAGATACTCAGTCTAAAATTGATGAGCGTTATTTAAGAATGCAGGTAATTACCCCTAATGAAGTTAGACTTAGAAAGGGCATGATTCCTCTAGAAGGCGGAGACAAAGTAATTGAATTAAAGCCACAACAGGCAGCAGATCAACAGGCTAAATCTACTGGAAATAAAACTAGAGATCAACAAAGATCTGCAACTTCCCCAGATAAATCTGGTGAGGCTAGAAATCCAAAGGGCGATGGCGCCCAAGTTGACTAAGACCACTCAACTACTATTTGCCTTTTTATCGACAAAAAGATAAAATTGAACATATGAATATCGAGAAATCACATTGGTCTAGTGAGGGTGAAAACCTTCACTTATCAGTTCCATTCACAAAGGTAAACCGAGAGAAAAGAACAGTCTCTGGTTTTGCTACATTGGATAATGTAGATCAGACAGGCGATGTTGTAACTGCCGAAGCTAGCATTAAGGCATTTGAAAATTTTAGAGGCAACCTCCGTGAAATGCATCAAGCAGTTGCAGTGGGCAAAGTTGTTTCATTTAAGCCAGAAACTTATTATGATCAGGCTACTAAGAAATTTTATAATGGAGTTTATGTAACTTCATACATATCAAAGGGAGCACAGGATACTTGGGAAAAAGTTCTTGACGGGACCCTTGCTGGTTTTTCAATCGGTGGAAAGATTAAAGATTCAGATAATGAAGTTAACAAAGCAACAGGAAAATCAGTTCGTTTTATTAAAGACTATGACCTAGTTGAACTATCAATTGTTGATTCTCCAGCAAATGAATTATGTAATATTTTTTCAATTGAAAAAGTTAATGGCGCAATGGTTTATAAAGGTATTGCTGCAGAAATGAATACAGAAAATATTTTTTATTGTGAAGATAGTAATTCAGTTTTTATGTCAACTGAAAAAACATTTGACTCTCCAGTATCTGGAAAGCCAGCAGTTTTAATTGGTTGGGTAGAAACTGCAGATGTAAATAAAGCGAAAGAAGTAGAAAAGATTCTTGATTCATTTAGATCAAGATTTACGTTGCCTGAAACACAAACAATTGCAAAACAGGCAAACGCAGAAGGAGGTAATGAAGTGTCAGAAAATATAGAAAACGTAGTTGCAGAAGATGCAGTAGCACCAGAAGCAATCGTAGAAGAAACACCAGTTGCTGCTGAAGAAGCACCAGCTGTTGAAGAAGCTCCTGCAGAAGATGCAGTAGCAGACGCTTCTGCTGAATCTCTGGAAAAGGCAGCCAATGTATCAGAAGTTATGGTTGATGAACCTGATTTTGCAAAAATGTTAGGTGATTTAAAAGGCTTTTTCTCAGAAACTCTATTCAAGGCGTCAGAAACAAATGCTGCACAGGTAACTGCTATCAAAGATACAGTAGAATCTTTCAGCAAGAGTGTTGATACTAGAATTTCAGAGTTGGCAGAACAACATACAGCACTATCAGCTGCTGTAAATGAAATCAAGGGCACCATTGATGGTGTTCAAAAGCGTGTAGATGCTGTTGAAGGCGAAACCGCAATTAAGAAGTCTTCAGATCTTGGCGGATCTGAAGTTGTAACAAAATCAAAATCAAAATGGAACGGTTCTTTCCTCGGTTCCGTAAATGAAATATTTAACTAAGGTAGGTAAAAAATAATGAGCAATGAACTATTAAAAGATATTGCAGCTGGCGCAGTAGCGACAGCAGGATTCGCTTCCACTTCAGGTGGAACAGGAATTCACACCGCTTCCGAAAACGGCAACGGTGGTTTACTTAACCCAGAACAATCAGCTCGCTTCCTAGACTATATGTTCGACGCAACCGTAATTGGTAAGGTCGCACGTACAGTACGCATGAAGGCAGATACAACCGAGATTGATCGTATTGGTGTTGGCGAGAAGCTTATGAAGCTCGCTACAGAAGGTTCAGATACCGCAACAAACGGTGCTGTAACATTCTCAAAGATTTCTTTGACAACAAAGAAACTTCGCATGGATTGGGAACTTTCAACTGAGTCTCTAGAAGACAACATTGAAGGTCCAGATCTAGAAGATCATATTGCACGTATGATGGCAACACAAGCTGGTAATGACATTGAAGACGTAGTTCTTAATGGTAATACCGCATTGTCATCAGACGCACTTTACAAGTCATTCAATGGTATTGTAAAGAAGGCTAAGACCTATGGTAATGTTGTAGATGCAGGTGGAGCAGCCGTTTCTCGTGCTGTATTCAACTCAGCTCTTAAGGCACTTCCACGTAAGTACAAGCAACGTCGTACAGACCTTCGCTTCCTTGCTGGTTCAAACCTGGTCCAAGACTTCCTATATAACAACAGCATTGGAACAAACCAAACAATTCCACAGGATATTGCTTCAAGCATAATCCGTGGTGAGGTTGCCCCACTAGGCGGACCTGCAGGATACGTAGCTCCTTACGCATTTGGTATTCCAATTGTTGAAGTTCCGCTACTTCCAGAGACACAGACTGGCGACTACTCAGGCGCAACTGGTTCACACGGAGATATCCACTTGACATTCCCAAATAACGTTGTTATTGGTATCAAGCGTGATGTAACTGTATATCGTTTCTTCTGGCCACGTAAAGACTCAATCGAATATACAATGTATACTCGCGTTGGTGTCCAAATCGAACAAGCAAATGCTTGGGTTGTAGTAAAGAACGTTAAGGTTGCTTCTTAATTAGAACAGCTATAGAAAGGCCCCCGATTAATTTCGGGGGCTTTTCATTTTAATTTACTAATGCTATAATAAACATACCTAGACTAAGGAGATTACCATGTCATTCGAGACATTAAAAGTTGCAGAATTAAGAAAAGTTGCAGAAGATTTTGCCGTAGACACAGACGGCTTAAAGAATAAAAATGATATTATTGCGGCATTATCAGAAGAAGGCGTGACCTGGGCTGTATATGCTAAGACGCTTAAGGATATTGAAAAGGCGGAAGAAGAAGATATTTCTGATGAGATACTTCCTAAGTTTGATCCAAAGAAGGATCAGGCAGAGGACACGGTACTTGTTAGAATGACTAGAGCTAATTTCAGATACGATATTTTAGGACATACCTTTACAAAGGATCATCCTTTTATTGCTATGAATGAAAAAGATGCTCAATCAATTTTTGACAAGGAGGAAGGTTTTAGATTAGCTACCCCAAAAGAGGTTCAAGAGTTTTATAACTAATCATTACCAAATATAATGGCTGAAGTTTATACAGAAAGTAGTACCCCCGTTAAAACTAAGATTTTTTACGGAGGAGAGGTAGTAGACGCAGACGGAGCTGTTTCTGTAACTATTTATGATGTTACAGAAGATCCAGCAATTGTTCCTTCGCTGAATCCCACCACCTCACTTGCTGTATTAACAGCAACTAAGTTAGACAATGATTTTGGAACATATCAAATTATTCTTCCAAGGACATATACAACCAGACAAAGAAAATTTAAATTTGTCTGGAGTTACCTTATAAATTCAGTTGCTCATTATTATACAACTTACACAGATGTAGTTACCCCATATGCTAATTTAGCAGAAGTCTATGAAGACTTAAATATTGGAACAGATCCTAGCGATCCAAATTACAAGACGTATCATGAATTAAGAATGGCAGAAAAGTACGGAAGAAAGATAATTGAAAATTATTGTAATCAGCAATTTTCTGTATATGATGATGTTCAAGTTGCATATGGAGCTGGAACAGATATTCTTCCACTGCCCTTTAAGTTGCTACAGATACATGAGATATACGCAAACGATATCTTGCTAATAGATAATGTTAACTCAATTAATAATTGGAATTATCATCCAGTAATATCAGAGACTGGATTTGGAGTTAGAGTGGACAGAACTTATGATCTGGACAATACAGTTTATATTGCTAATGGCATGGTTCCTCCAACAGTAAATGATTTAAATTATGGCGGAGCATTTCAAAAAAATGTAAGATATAAAATTCAGGGTAAATTTGGCTGGGATAAAGTTCCAGATAATGTTGAAGAAGCCTGTATTGTTTTAATGAAAGATTACTTCTCTAAAGATCAGCGCTGGAAAGAAAAATATATTAAAAACGTACAAGCATTTGACTGGAAGTTTGAATATACTGGCGATGCCTATAAGGGTACAGGTAATCTATATGCCGACCAATTATTAAACCCATATGTAGTAAATGGTATGGTTGTAATCTAATGAATGATTTAATTTATCCAATGCTCTATATGAAAATGGATGTATATAGGCAAGTAGATTCTCAAGATGCATCTACTGGAGCAATTAAGAAAGAATGGAATTTTTACGAGACTATTCCATGTAGCGCTAAAGGAACTATTACTAATTCTTCTACATCAAGAGGCGGAGACAAAGAAGTATACTCTACTAAATATGCTTATAATCAATTCATAGATGTTAGAACTTTAAGAAAATTAAACTCAAGAGAAAAAATAACCAATATCTCAAATCAAGCAGGAGAAGTTATTTGGGAAGAACTAAATTATCCCACTAGCACTCCGACAGTATTTGAAGTAACAGGAACAACTCCAATCACCGACCCGTTTGGCAGTATCCTAGGATATAACTCAACTCTTAAGAGATCGGAAAATCAACAAATTGGCATCTAGCCAATTGCTAGTCCAGGCTGCTAGCGGCCTAGAAAAATTAATGGTCGGTAGCGGAAACGGTGCTCTTAAAGATAGTACAGTCGCTCAAATATCAGCAGCAATATATTATCAGGCAAATGTCTTATCACAGGTAACAACAAATAATGGATTTGAAGCTTTGTTTGCTAAAACACTCTTTAATCAAATAAACAAAGATTTTGGATTATATATAGATGCTCAGGCAAGAATGAAACCAAAGGCTTTGCACCATGTTTACGAATGGGATGATACTGGAAATTCAACAAAAAGACTTTTTAGACTAAGTAAAAAAATGTCTAATGGATTAAGTTTTCAAATTGGATATAAATTTATTTTATCTAAAACGGCTCCATTAAAAACAAGAAATCAAAAAAGATATGTATTTAAAAATAAAGCCTCTATCATGGAACAAGGAATACCCGTTATAATCACTCCAAGGACCCCTGGAGGCCGCTTAGTGTTTGAGTACATGGGAGAACCTATGTTTATGCCAAAGGGGGCTTCAGTGACCGTACAACGCCCTGGAGGACGTGCAGCAACTCATCAATTTAAATTACATTATGCTAAATTTTTTACAGGAGATTTAGTTAATCTATCAATTAAAAAATCGGGATTCCAAAGAATATTTAATGATAGAATAGCTAGAGCAATGGGATTACCTTTAAATATTAGAAAGGTTAAATATTCATTCTCGCCAAATGCGGTAAGGATGCAATCTTTGTCAGCAGTACAGGCAGCATTTGGAGGAATACTATGACAGTAAATTATAAATTAGACATGATTCATGATCTAAGAAAGCATCTTTGGAATGAATTAACCAGTAAAGAGATCTTTGACCCACAAGATTATTATAGCGATAATATAGGTCAAGAGATTATTCCTATTATTCCTGTTCAGCAACAGCCAGAACTTAATCAATTTTTGAGCGGGAAGAAGCACATAGTCTACGATAAAATAGGAATGTCTTATGAAGAAAATTGGGTTATATGCTGTGAGCAAATTCTATTTACAATCTATTCAACACAGGTCGAC
>Ga0114974_10002360_pt1 | contig 14486 bp, 11 predicted proteins | sample S_130206_EF_Meta_FD_87318 | JGI IMG/M metagenome (GOLD analysis project Ga0114974, IMG submission 87318) | Freshwater microbial communities from Lake Simoncouche, Canada to study carbon cycling - S_130206_EF_MetaG | ecosystem: Environmental > Aquatic > Freshwater > Lake | place: Lake...
GAGACGGGCCTTCAAATGCGGCCACTGCGACTTGTCCATTTGCTTGGCAAACTCAGGGTCACCTTCAAGGCCAGTAAGGCGCATGAGTTCTGAGTAGAACTGCGGCTCAATGGAACCGAGCGAGACATATTCATCGTCTTTGCACTTGTACACATCATAAAAATGCGCACCAGTATCGAGCAGGTTGGTACCTGGCTCATTTTCGTTGAACATTCCGACGTTTTTCATTGCCCAGAACATGGTCATAAGTACTGCAGTGCCATCGACCATTGCCGTGTCTACAACCTGACCCTTGCCACTTTTTTGCGCTTCGAGCAATGCAGCCACCACACCGAGTGCGAGGAACATGCCGCCACCACCAAAGTCGCCCACCATATTGAGCGGAGGTGTTGGTGTTTCACCAGCACGCGCAAAGTGTTTCAATGCACCGGCAAGCGAGATGTAGTTGATGTCGTGACCAGCAGCTGGCCCGTACATACCGGTTTGACCCCAACCTGTCATGCGACCAAACACCACTTTCGGGTTACGTGCCAAACATGCATCGGGACCAATGCCTAAGCGCTCCATGACGCCAGGTCGAAAACCTTCGATAATTGCATCGGCGCCTTCAACCAGAGTTAACAGCGTTTCTACACCTGCAGGGTTTTTCAAATCAATTGCAATATTGCGACGACCGCGCAACAAAATATCGAAGTGAGGAGTTTCTGGCACTGGCCCACGCACCGACTGTGCGCGCTCAACGCGAATGACCTCGGCTCCAAGATCTGACAACAACATTGCAGCAAAAGGACCCGGCCCAATTCCTGCAATTTCAATGACCCGATAACCGCTCAGTGGACCAGCCATAATTTCATTCCTTCTTCTATGAATTGTTGATGTAAGAGTTGTTAGACGCGAGCAGTTAACTCGAGAAATTCTGAGACATACCGCGGCCACAATGGCTCGGGAAGATCGTGTCCCATGTCTTCCAGCATCACGAGTTTTGCACCAGGAATAATTTCAGCAGTGCGCTCTCCGCCATCGGGCGCAATGAGCGTGTCGTCGAGGCCGTGTAACACAAGCGTTGGCATCGTGAGTTTTGCTAAACCTTCAGTACGTCGTCCACTTGCATAAATTGCTGCAAGTTGTCGAGGCCCACCTTCTGGGTAGAAACTTCTGTCGAAATCAACCGCAGCTTGCGCACGCGTACGTTGAGCGTCGCGATATCTCTTTGAGTGCCACACCAGCCAGGAAGCTGAAGAATCTAAATACTCTTCGCGCGAAATGGGAGGAGGCGTGAAAAACGACTCCATTGCTTCTGGAGTGGGTTGGCCCACTTCAGGCTCTCCAGGTTGCGACATGACTGAAGTGAGCGACAACACGCGATGTGCATGTTCAATGGCAACTGTCTGAGCAATCATTCCACCCATTGACGCACCCATTACGTGGGCTTGAGCAATGCCAAGACCATCGAGCACTCCCATAGCATCGGCTGCCATGTGTGAGAGCGTGTAGGGCACTTCCGGAATGGGCTCTTCCATAAGAGCCGCTGTGATGACTGCAGTGGTATCGACCACCACACCATCTAATTTGGTTGAGAGCCCACAATCGCGATTGTCAAAGCGGATGACGTGAAAGTTCTGCGCGGCAAAAAGTTTGCACAAATTTTCATGCCACGAGGTGAGTTGCGCCGAGAAACCTGAAATCAGCAGCAACGCAGGGTCGGCTGAGTTACCAAAGGTTTCGTATTCAATTGTGATACCTGTAGGAAGAGAAAGTTGTGGCACTTCCCCACTCTACTAGCGGCGGTTTTCCGCACGTAATGCAGGTGTCTCCCAGCGCGCTTCATCGGGGGTCACCGTTGTTCCCGGAGCCACAAGGGCATCAATGCGGTCAAGAATTTGCGGGCTCAACACCACTTCTTCGGCGCCAAGGACCGTGGTGAGATGCTCCATAATGCGCGGGCCAATGATGGCGCTCGAGACCCCCGGGTGATGCAGCACCCAGGCCAACGACAGCTGAGCCAGCGTGACCCCTACTTCGTCGGCAATGAGTACAAGGTCTTCAACGAGGTTCATTTTCTTTTGGTTCGCAGGGTCGCTGACATCGAAACGAGCAGGGGCTCGCTGTGCGCGGCCTTCATTGCGCTGTGCAGTATTTGCGCGATACACACCAGACAACCAGCCACCGTTGAGTGGGCTCCACACCAAAGTTCCCATATTCAGTTTTTGACACGTGGGTAAAAGATCACGTTCGATCCACCGTACAAAAATGCTGTACGGGGGTTGCTCGGTACTGAAGGGAATATACCGGTGGTCGCTAGCAACCCATGCAGCCTCCATAAGGTGCTCTGCGGGAAACGTGGAAGTGCCAAAGGCGCGAATTTTGCCTTGATGTACAAGATCATTGAGTGCCGATAGCGATTCTTCAATGGGCACATTGGTGTCGGGGCGGTGCAACTGATACAAGTCGATGTAGTCGGTGTTCAGTCGTCGCAAACTGTCTTCGCATGACTTCAAAATGTGGCGCCGACTATTACCCCAAGTATTTGGCTCACGGTCAACCGCAAATGGCCCGCCCTCAATGGGGAAATGACACTTGGTTGCCAAAATAATGTTGTCACGACGCCCGCCAGAAAGTGCTTTGCCCGTAATGACTTCACTTTCGCCAGCAGAATACACATCGGCTGTATCTACAAAGTTAATGCCCTCATCGAGAGCGCGATGCACAATGCGTACACAGTCGTCGTGGTCGCTGTTTCCCCAAGACCCAAACATCATGTTGCCCAAGCACAACGGCGATACGAGCATTCCGGTACGACCAAGCGGAGAATATTTCATTTCTTCAAACTACAAGGTCTGATGCTTCTACAAACGAGCGAGATCATTTCCTAATCGTGTGAGCGCGTCATTCGTGCGTGCTCCCCACCAGAAAAGGTCTTTGCCGTCAATAATGCGCACATCGGAAATGCCTGTACGTTCTTGCACTTCGGCGATATGGCGCTCTGAAAACACATAGGGCTCCGTTGGCAACAAAACCAATTGCGCATTCAACCCCGCAAGATCTTCATCGCGCAGCGTGGGGTACGCGTCGGGTGAATTGGCCTGGAAAACGTGGATGCCGAGACACCGCAACAAGGTGGCGCCATAAGTTTCCCGACCAATGGTCATCCATGGTCGCCGCCATATAGGCACAAAGGCAACACTCCGTTGTTCTTGCTCTGCTATTTCCCCGAGTGGGAGCGTTGGCCCACTAACAAGGTCTGACAAGCGCTGCATTTCATGCGATACGTCGTGCACCGACACCACATGCAGGTCGCAAACGGCTAGACCCTGTGCAATAAGTGATTCGGCATCTTCTTTTCGATTCTCTTCGCGATCGACGACAATAAGGTCGGGCTTCAAAGCAACGATGGCAGCAATATCGGGATCCTTTGTCCCTCCCACATGACGCAAAGAGGGTTGTTCGCAAAACCGAGTGCATGCAATTGGTTCAAACCCCCATGCCAGCAATGTTTCCGTTACCGATGGAACAAGGCTGACAATTTTCATCAACCGAAAATTTTGCCCTTTTCTCGTTCAAATTCTTCTTGAGTTATGGCACCACGCTGCAATAAACCTTCTAATTTTTCCAATTGAGTTGCGGCATCGTTGGCACGAGTTCCCATGCGACCATCCATGCGCAACTGCACTTGTTCGAGCATCATATTTTTCACAATTTGTGGCCGTTGAATATCGGAAAAGCGCTGCTGTCCATCTTGCCCACCAGATTCAATGAGTAAGTCACCAGCGCCAAGTATGCGCTCAATAATGCCCTGATTGAAGTTCACATTGTTCACGCGTTCAAGGGGAATTTCAATTCCCTGTTTTGAGAAGAAACCCTTCTGATAAATAACGCGATAACTCGTGACGGCAAAATGGGTGGTTCGCCACAAAAGGAACTTCCAACCCACCCATAGAGCCGTAAGAGCTAATACGCCGGCCGAGATCTTGGGAAGAAAGTTCCAAAATCCGCCATCAATTTTTAGGGCAATAAATACTTCACCAATGACTACCGGAATAAGTATTCCTATAGATGTGGCGAAGTACCACCAATGGGGGTGGATGTCGAGAACAAGATTCTCGTTCTGGTTCAGCATGTCTTTTGGTAACGGCATTTCTCCATGATAGTAAAGAATCCGCTCACAGCACCACTCTTATCGCCCACTGTGGCACCCAACCTCTATTGTGAAGGCAATGTCTGCTTCGTCGCTCCTGTATGCCCTCGACGCCGAACAGCATCAGGCGGTCACCGCCCCTGCCGATGCCGTCATCGTGCTGGCTGGTGCCGGTTCGGGCAAAACAACAGTTCTCACCCAACGCATCGACTACCGCATCGATAACGCCACTGCCGATGCTGAACACACACTCGCCATTACCTTCACCCGCGAGGCGGCAGCCCAACTACGACGCCGTACACCGCGCGGAATTCATACGGGCACTTTTCACGCCATAGCTTTTGCTCTCTTACGCCAGCGCTGCACCGACCAAGGTCGCCCCCTACCCACAGTGCTCACCAACAGGTACGGCATCGTTAATGAGTCCATCAAGTTCATTCGCTCGCGAGTCAGCATCAACGAAGCACTCAGCGAACTTGAATGGCTGCAAGCCAGAGCGTTGACGCCCCCTGCTTACGCCGCAGCCGCTGCGGCCGCAAAGCGCACCACAACCGCCAAACCAGAAGACCTGGAAAAGGTATTTTCTGAATACGAGAAAACGAAGACAAAGCGCGGTGTCGTCGACCTAGGCGATCTCCTCTCTCGCACTACACACGATATTGCAAACGATTTCGACTATGCCGAAGCAACACGGTGGCGCTATCGACACCTACTCGTTGACGAGGCTCAAGACATGAACCCTCAGCAATTTGCTTTCTTTTCCGCATTGCGTGGAAAAAATCGCGACGTGTTTGTTGTGGGCGATCCACTGCAATCTATTTACGGGTGGAACGGGGCAGAGCCTTCACTGTTCGACACCCTTCCCGAAAAACTCGGTGGAGCACACATTGTGCACTTGGTCAACAACTATCGATGCTCCCCTGTCATTGTTGCCGCTGGCTTGCATGTTCTCACCAACAACGGCATTCCCGCAACGGCACGTTCCACCAAACTCGACGGCGATGCAATCACGGTTCAGGGTTATGCCAATGAACACGACGAAGCAAATGGCATTGCACTACTCGCTACGCAGGCTCATCGTTCTCTTGCCAGGTGGAGCGACATTGCCGTTCTTGTGCGCACCAACACTCAGCGCGAAATTGTTGCTGGAGCTTTGAAGAAACACCACATACCTGTTCTTTCGCGAGGTCAATCGGCTGTCGTTGCTCCGTTGTTGCAAGAAGTCGCCGCACTCACTCACCGCTACGCACTTGCCGACTGGGCGCTCGAACTTCGCATGGCATCAGAGCCCGAATCACAAGAGTTCCTCTTGTCTGAACAGGTCAATGAGTTTCTTCGAGATCACCCCACGGGTGCCGCGCATGGTTCCATGTTCATGTCGTGGCTGTCTACCGTTGGCCAACGCACCAATCTCAGTGATGACGGCATTGAATTGCTTACATTCCACGCTGCTAAAGGTCGCGAGTGGAATACCGTTTTTATTGCCGGAGCAGAACAGGGTTTGCTCCCTCACTCCTCTTCGCGTACGGCGGCACAAAAGGCTGAAGAAGTGCGCTTGGCCTACGTTGCTATTACTCGTGCCGCAGAAAAGTTAATTGTTACCCATGCTGCCGAGCGAAATAGTCGTAAAGCTAACCCCAGTAAATATTTTGTGAACCTACCTCTCGGCGAAACCGCTGCAGCTCGCATGCCAGAGGAAATTATGCAATACGCAAAAGCTGTCAGCACAACCACGCTCAAAGGCGCACTACGTGCGTGGCGCAAAGAGCGTGCACGGCAATTGAAAACTACAGAAGTAGGCATTTGCAACGACGCAACTCTGACCCGACTCGACAAAGAAATGCCAACTTCCCTTGAAGAGCTGGCCGCAATTTTTGGTGCTCTCACCGCAGAGTCACTTGCACCAAGCCTCTTACCGCTACTCGCTCAGTTCACCACGCCGAATACGTAACAGGCGCTCAAAAACTTCGGGACGCATGGAAATAAAAAGTGCTTCTGCTTCAGCGCACTTCGTTTCACCGTTCATCAGCGTTGCCACAGTGAAAATTTTCCGGCCTTCAATACGGTCAATTCGCCCTTCAAAGACAAGTTCAGCATTCAACGGCGTTGGCGAGGAATAACGCACTGTTAACTGCCCCGTCATTCCAGGGTTTCCTGTGAGCGACTGTGTGATGCCAAGTACTTCATCGAATGCTGCAGCTATAAACCCCCCGTGCACACACCCAGGTGGACCTTCAAATACATCGGCAAAACTCACTCGGCCAACCACTCGTGCCGTGGAGTGCTCTCCTGCAGCAGGGTGATGAATTTCAATAGCAATTGGTGGAGCGATGGGGTTCATTGAGCCAATGAGTGGGCTGCGATCAAGAAATGAACTACCCACACCATACGAACCGTCGGCACGTGGCGCTAACGATGTTCCGCTTTTGCCAGCAAAGGGGTACTCGCGCATGAGCTGTTCCACCTCTTGCACCTTTGCAGTGATTTCATTCACCACTTCTACACTTGCTGACAATTTCATTATTGCGTCAGACATGTTGCGGACAGCTGCAGCAAGTTGATCGCGCGCAATTTCTTCAGGAGACTTTCCGAGAGCCCGCTCGTGAAAGCCTTGAAACATTTTTTCTACTGCTTCAGAACTGAAGGTGCTGGTCTCAAATGACTCTTCGCTCACGCATCGACCATCATCAAAACAGGAGCATGGTCACTTGGCTGCTCGCCCTTGCGTGAGTTTCTATCGATACCCACCCACGATGTTTTGTCGGCAACAGCTTGTGTTGCCAGCATGAGATCGATACGCATGCCACGGCCCTGGTGGAAGTCGCCACCGCGGTAGTCCCACCATGAGTACAACTTGCTTTCCTGGTAATGGTCGCGAAAAACATCAAGTAAACCCCAGCCACAAAGATCGGCAAGAACTTCGCGTTCGGCATCACTCACGTGTGTTTGTCCCACAAGTTTTGCTGGGTCAGGAACATCACGATCTTCTGGCGCAATGTTGTAGTCGCCCGCAATGACCAATTTCCCTTGTGGCGTAGTGAGCGCCTCTGCATGCGCACGCAGTTGCTTCATCCAGCGCAATTTGTATTGGTAATGATCGTTGTCGAGCGCGCGGCCATTTGGCACGTAAACAGAGGTGACCAAGATGCCACCACAGTCGGCTGTAATAATGCGAGCTTCGTGATCGGGTTCGCCAACTGCGAAGTTCACGACCACATTTTTCATAGGAACTTTGGAAAGAAGTGCCACACCGTTCCACTGACCTTGCCCAAAGTGCGCTGTGGAATAACCCATCTCTTCAAATGTCAATGCTGGAAATGCAGCATCGTTCATTTTCGTTTCCTGCATACACACAACATCGGGTTGAACTTCTTCAAGCCAAGCCGTCACCCGTGGCAGACGAGCTTTAAGTGAATTCACGTTCCATGTAGCAATAAGCATGAATACTGTTTACTTCTTTGCGGCCTTTGATACGGCTTTTGCCGGAGGAGCGGCTTTTTTCGGTACAGATTTCTTTGTTGGTGTGGCCACTTTTTTCACCGCAGCTGCAGCCTTTTTCACCACGGCTGCGGCTTTTTTCGGCACAGCAGCCTTCTTTGCCACTGGCGCTGCCTTCTTTGCAGCTGGCACTGGCGCTTTCTTTTCTGCTTTTGTCGATGCTTTTGCTTTGGTCTCCTTTGCAGCAATTTTCACAGCTTCAGGAACCCCAAGTTCTACGCTGCGTCGCGCTGGTGTATACCCGGCAACGACAAGTGCCAATGTGTCGCCAATTTGAATGGCATCTCGCGCACTACGTGGGGCAGGGTTGCCCAAAAAACGCAAAGGAACATAGCCCTTGATGTCGCCAACTTTCACGTACGCTCCATGCGCGCTGTAACTGTCGACAACACCTTTCACTTTGCTTCCTACCGGCTGTTTCTCGACAAAGGCAAGGAACGGTAAGACTTCATTCACTGAACCAGAGTCGCGCTTTTCAGGAACCACTTTCTCGGGCGTCCGCGGAGCCATACGTGCACCCGGCGGTGGGGTCTTCGGTGTGGGCATCGGGCCACTAGCTTCACGACTTGCCTTCTTCGCAGGTCGCGCGTCTTCACTGGTGCGCTTTTGTGCCTGTACTCCACGCGTTGCTTTTTTGCTTGTTGCCCCACGCACTGGTGAGCGGTTAACAAATACCCAACCAACGTGCGGAACAGGCTTGCCACCCATGAGTCGACCTTCATCGAAGAGCCACGTGTGCTCACCATGGAATTCCTGGTAACTGTCATTGGAAATGATGGATGCCTTCACCTTGTCGGCAATTGCCAAGACAAAGGCATCACCGCGACCAATGGCCCCTGCAGGTGGGGTCACGAGTTCGTTGTTGTTCACAGCATCATCGAAGTCGGCAACTTCTTTCTTGTCGATGCGATGACCAAAACTGGCATCGACAACCACCGTAATTTTTGAGGTGGGATGCTCGTCCATAAACGCCAAGACAGCTTCATTGAGTTGTTTCAGGCTCGGAGCACTACGGCCCTCGGTGGCAATATTGGACCCGTCGACCACCACGTGGTGAGGGCTACGTGGTTGAGGCATAAGTTGTAGTCAAGCACCCCTTGGCTCTCTCTTCGTGGATCATTGCTCGTAGCATTGGTGATTGTGACAACTTCCTCATTCCGCGCCGTTTTCTGGGACTTCGGAGGGGTCATCTTGTCGAGTCCTTTTGATGCTTTTTTGCAATATGAGACCAAAAAGGGGCTTCCTCAGGCCTTTCTACGCAAAGTGAACGCCACCAACCCCGATACCAACGCCTGGGCCCTCCTCGAGCGAAATGAGGTATCGCCCCGCGACTTCAACGATCTCTTCATGGCCGAAAGCACGGCCCTTGGCCACCCAGTACCCGGTTCCGACGTCTTGGCGCTCTTGGCGGGTGAAATTCGCCCTGCAATGGTGCAAGCTCTCGATACGGTGAAAGCAGCTGGGTACCGCATGGCGTGCCTCACCAACAATGTGGTGGGTGGCGACGGAGCTTCGCAAGAACGACGAGAAGCTGTTGCCGCAGTCATGTCTCGCGTTGATGCCGTTATTGAAAGCAGCAAAGTGGGCTGCCGGAAACCCGAAACGCGATTTTATGAAATTGCCTGCGAAACCTTGCAAGTGTCGCCACATGAATGCGTTTTTCTCGACGACCTAGGCGTGAACCTCAAGCCTGCTGCCGCCATGGGCATGCACACCATCAAGGTCATTAACCCCGACGATGCACTTGTTGCTCTTGGTACTGCTTTACAACTGTCGTTGTAACTGAAATTTATTTCCAGTAGTCGAGAGCGCCGTCCATGAGGTCGGCAAGTTCTTGTTGGTGAATGGCCATTGAACCCGTTGCAGGGCTACCCGACTCAACACGAGCAACATGACGCAGGTCGTAACCACGTTCTTTGAGGCGCCAAATGCGATGCTCAACGAAGTGCCACGGCCCCATGTTTTCGGGCTCTTCTTGCAGCCATACCAGCTCTTCGGCATTCGGGTACTTTTCAATTTCTGCAACAAGTTGATCGAGAGGGAACGGATACAGCTGTTCAACACGTACCACGGCAACAGGTGCACTGCGCTTGGTGCGCTCAGACATTGCATCCCAGGCAACTTTGCCGCTGCAAATAACAACTCGCTTCACTGTTTCAGCAGCAGGAGCGGCGACGTCGCTTAACACCTCTTCAAAAGAACCGTGCGTAAAGTCTTCAATTTTTGAACGACTTTCTTTCATTCGCAGCGGTTGTTTCGGTGTGAAAATAACAAGTGGCTTACGCATGTCGCGACGCACTTGACGGCGCAATAAATGGAAATATTGCGCAGCAGTGGTGGCGTTGCACACTTGAATATTGTCTTCGGCACAAGCCTGCAAGAAGCGTTCAATGCGAGCAGATGAATGTTCAGGTCCTTGACCCTCGTAGCCGTGTGGCAACAACATCACCAGACCGTTTTGTTGGCCCCATTTATCTTCAGCAGCAACGATGTATTGGTCGATGACAATTTGTGCACCGTTGACGAAGTCGCCGAATTGAGCTTCCCACGCCACCAAAGCATCGTGGTTGGCGTGTGCGTACCCATATTCGAATCCGAGTGCGCCGTACTCCGACAACAGCGAGTCGTAGACCCAGAAGTTTGCGTTCCCGGTGGGAAGATCTGCGAGAGGTACCCAGTTGCGTTCGTTTTCATAGTCAATGAGTGCGGCATGTCGTTGGCTGAATGTTCCGCGACGAGTGTCTTCTCCGGTCAGGCGCACACTTGTGCCCTCAAGAAGCAATGACCCAATAGCGAGTGCTTCACCAACAGCCCATTCCACATCGCCTTCTTCACGGAAGGTCTTTTCACGTAGTTCAAACTGCTTTGCAAGCTTGGGGTGCGGAGTAAACCCTTCTGGGTATTGAGTGAGCTTTGCGAAAATAGTTTCGATAACAGAACGATCGACACCCGTATTGACATGAGGAACCACGCCAGCGGGCAGTGGTGGCTTCGGTGCCTTAATTGGTACGGGTGCATGTGCACGCGTTTCGTCGAGCGCCGACTGCAACTTGCTTTGATAGTCGAGAAGGTGTTGTTCGGCTTGTTCCACCGTAATGTCACCACGCTTCACAAGAGTTTCTACATACATCTTGCGCGAACTGCGATGTTCCGCAATGGCCTTGTACATGAGTGGCTGCGTGTAACTCGGATCATCGCCTTCGTTGTGACCCAAGCGGCGATAACCAATGAGATCGATAACCACGTCTTTGTGGAACTTTTGACGATAGTCATAGGCAAGTTTTGCCACACGCACACACGCTTCAGGGTCGTCACCATTCACATGGAAAATAGGTGCCTGAACCGTTTTCGCAACATCACTCGAATACACCGAAGAGCGTGAGAATTGTGGTGAGGTGGTGAAGCCAATTTGGTTGTTAATAATGAGGTGAATGGTTCCGCCCACGCGGTAGCCGCTGAGGTCACTCATTGCCAAACATTCGGCAACAAGACCCTGACCAGCAAACGCAGCGTCACCATGAATAAGCAAAGGTAAAACACTAAACGCGAGTGGCGGGTTGATGCCATCTTGAGCTGCACGCACCATTCCCATCACGATGGGGTCAACAGTTTCCAAATGGCTTGGGTTAGCGGCTAATTCAACTTTAATTGAATCGCCTTCACCAGATGTGAATGTGCCATGAGCGCCAAGGTGATACTTCACGTCACCAGAACCCTGAACGGAGTCGGGCTTCACGTGTCCTTCGAACTCTTTGAAAATTTGGTCGTAGCTCTTTCCCACTACGTTGGCCAGTACGTTCAAACGACCACGGTGAGACATACCTATAACAGCACCGGCGAGATGTTCTGCAGCAGCTGCCGACAAAATGGTATCGATAACGGGAATAGCAGTTTCACAACCGTCGAGACCAAAGCGCTTTGTGCCTACATACTTTGTGGCCAAGAACTTTTCGAACGCTTCTGCAGCATTGAGGCGCTCCATGATGCGATTTTTCTGCGACAACGACGGCTTAAAAGTGACGCCCTCTAATCGATCTTGCAACCAACGATGTTCTTCGGTGTTTCGAATGTGCATGTACTCAACACCAATGGTGCCGCAATACGTTTCGCGTAACACCGACAACAAGTCACCGAGTTCCTGGCGATCTACGCCACCAACACCACCGGTAAGAAACGAACGCTCGAGATCCCAAATGGTAAGCCCGTAGTTTGCCGGGTCAAGTTCTTCGGGAAGCACTGGTTCTTTCCAACGCAAAGGGTCAAGGTCGGCCATGAGGTGCCCACGCACACGATGCACGCGAATAAGGTTTGCCACCTGCATTTGCTTGTGCAACATTTGCTCTTCGGTGTCAGATGCGTTGTTGTCGGTACGCCACTGTTCTGCCTTGTAAGGAACACCAAGGCTTTTAAAAATGTCGTCATAGAAAGCGTGCTGCCCCATAAGTAACTCATGCAACCGCTTGAGGAACATTCCACTTTCGGCACCTTGAATAATGCGGTGATCGTAGGTGCTTGTGACTGTGACAACTTTTGAAACGCCCAACTTCGACAAGGCCCGTTCATCGCTACCTTGAAATTCAGCGGGGTAATCGATAGAGCCAACACCAACAATGACACCCTGCCCTGGCATCAGGCGAGGAACCGATTGAACCGTGCCAATGGTGCCCGGGTTCGTGAGAGTAATGGTGGCACCTTGGAAGTCCGTGACGGCAAGTTTGTTGGTTTTTACCTTGCGCACGAGCTCCTCATAGGAGTTGAGGAAGTCAGCAAAGCTCAAACCACCCGTATTACGCAATACAGGCACAACAAGTGTGCGCGAACCATCAGATTTTGCCACGTCAACGGCTAGGCCCATATTCACTTCTGGGTTACGAATAATTTGTGGTGCCCCCGCTTCATCGGTGGCAAAACTGTTGTTCATTGCAGGAACAGCATCGGCAATAGCGCGCACAATGGCATAGCCAATGATGTGCGTGAAACTTACTTTGCCCATTCCGCCACGGCCCATGTATGCGTTAATGGCGCGACGGTTTACTTCTAAAAGTCGAGCAGGAACATTGCGAAAGCTTGTTGCTGTAGGAACAGTCAGACTGCGTTCCATGTTGGCAACAATGGCGGCACCCGAACCACGAATGGGTTCTGGAGGCGTCGCCGAGGCTGGCGCTGTCACAACAGGTTTGGCAACAGGTGCACTCTCTGCAGCGGGAGCGTTTTGTGTAACACCTGGCACAGCACCGGCATGGCCCGGAACATAATCAGTGAAGAACTCGCGCCATGTATCGGACACCGCTGTTGGGTCGATTCGGAACTGTTCATACATTTCGTCAACAAGCCACGAGTTCGGGCCAAAGACGTCTTGCGGAGAGGAGGGGTTGCTATCTGGCATCGCTTCTGATCGTAGTCTTCACCCCTCGTCACGACTGTCTTCAAAAGTAGAGCCGTACAGAAAATTGCTTTTCATGCACCCCTGTGGACATCGCCAAGATTCCACTTGTAGAGTTCTCTCATGACCACTCGTCTCTCAATGCGTACCGTTTTTGCTGCTCTCGTCGCTGTTTCTGCCCTGTCGGCCTGTGGTGGTGGCACCTCTGCCCCAGCCCAAACAATTCCCGGTGATGCTGGGCTCGTTGTGAAGGCCGTTCAAGGTATCCGCTTCGATGCAAGTGAATATTCGGCAACTGCGGGCGACATCAAAGTTGCCTACTCCAATGAAGACTCCGTTCGCCACACGCTGGTAGTTGTCAAAGACGGAACCAAGGTCCCGAACTTCAAACTCGTGGTTGCCCAAAAAGGCGCCCTCGACGTTGCGGCCGTCAATTTAGCTGCCGGCAGCTACACCCTTATTTGTGATGTGCCCGGCCACCAAAATATGAAAGCAACGCTCACCGTTAGCTAGTAGGAACTGCGCGCAATGCCACCGGTATTGCGCTCATTACTGGAATACCAGTAATTGGGTCGTAACCACTTTGCAGGTCAATGAGAGCGCCAGTGGTAGAGCCCACCACTGACAAATCGTTGGGTGTATCGGGCAGTCCGCCCCAGGCATGTGCCAACGACACCATGCCACGGCGCACATCGTCGGCTGATTTCACAACTGCCTTAATGGAACCTTTCGGTGAAGCGACTTCAATAGTGTCTCCATCGGCAATGCCAAGTTCGGCAAGATCTAACGAGTTCACGTGCGCAAAGTTGGTTCCTTCGCGCGAGCGCAGTTTGTCGACTTCACGACCCGAAGAGTTGAACACACTCTTCAAACGCCGAGTAGTCATGCGGAATGTATGTACCTCAGGATCAAACCCGTGAATAACTGCACCAGACGACGACTCGTGGAATACGTCGTTCATCTCTTCGGCAATTCCTGCAGGAACCATTTCTAAGCGTGCCTGACTAGTCGGGTCTGCCGGCTGAACAGTTGTGATGTATTCAGGGAAAAGATGGCCACCCACATGCTTGCGCAACTCCGTTAGCGGCAACTTTGCATTGGCATAAATGAGGTCGAGCACATCGTCGCCCGTGAGTTGCATACCTGGCGTGATGTCTCCACCTGCCATCTTGATTGTGATACCGAGTCGCGCCGCAACCTCGGTATACACCTGCCACTCTTGGCGAATATCACCACGCATTTCCAAAACAGCAGGCGTGTAATGCTGATACGGCTGATCGAACCAACGGTCGATAGTTGTAGGAACATCGGGTCGTTCCAAACTCAACGTACTCGCAATGACGTAATGGGCAAGTTGCGCAGACGGCGACACGTGTACATCCATGAGTACATGCAAATCAAGAGCACGCAGTGCTTCCACTGTGGTGCGTTGGTCTGGCCACGACACCACAGGGTTTCCACCCAAGGTAA
>Ga0114974_10002370_pt1 | contig 14461 bp, 3 predicted proteins | sample S_130206_EF_Meta_FD_87318 | JGI IMG/M metagenome (GOLD analysis project Ga0114974, IMG submission 87318) | Freshwater microbial communities from Lake Simoncouche, Canada to study carbon cycling - S_130206_EF_MetaG | ecosystem: Environmental > Aquatic > Freshwater > Lake | place: Lake...
TCTTTTTTGACCAACAATGGTTCGGGGTAAGCTTACCAACCAGTCGTCATAAGAAGTTAATGGTGTAAAAGCATTAACATTATATGGTGTTATCTCAACATCTGTAGTGTTCATCGTCCATTTTGCCACATCAGTATTTCTGTTTTGAACGGTCCAACAAAATTTCTTGGAAGTACTATCCCCATCATTAAAACTTTCGTAATATGGAGTTGGCTGAGCGATACATGTTGTAAAGAAAGTAATTGGACCAACCCAATTGCTTTGATTCGTTGCATTACAATAGGACCGTACAAAAAATTCATATTGAGTAGATGGAATTAAACCTGTGTAAGTATAAGGATTGGTGTTGACTATTATTCCTGAAGCTGCTGCAGAAGGCATTCCTGTTCCCATAGGTTGTGCAATAATTTCCCATTGAGAAGTATTGTAACCATTTGTCCATGATAATTCTGCCGAAGTACTTGTTATCGAACTAGCAGTAACCGCTGGATATATTGGATCTGAACAAGCAGGCATATCTTCAATATAAACATCATCAATAAATAAATTGGTTGCTGTTTGAGACGAACCAACTGGCAAATACCAAGCAATTGTAATATCTCCAATGATATTTTGTGGAATAGGAACAATTTTTTCAATCCAATTGTAACCCGTTTGATACGTTCGTAAAGGATCGAGTATGGTAGTAAAATCTGCAAAACCAATTCCAGTGGTAGAAAGTTTAATCATATAAGATGATTCTCCACCAACAAATCCGGTACTGTTAGTATAACCACCATATCCTTGGAATTTATATCGTAATCTTTTTTGAGTTACACCATCCAAGTGAACTGTTACACTAACCAACATGTCATTTGTTGTATTTCCCGAATTGGAAGTATACAGTCTGGCCATTTGCCCACGAGTAGGCGGACTAGCTGGATCATTTGAATACGTAAATTTTACAGAATCTAGATTTAAGTCTAAAGAAGTCCAACAAGGTTCTGGAATAGTTGGGGTTGCACCTGTAAATCCGGTATAATATGGTGTGGTGAAAACGGTACATTGCGTCCTAAAAGGTAATGGCAATGACCAAGGTCCAGGTATACCTCCACACACAGAGCGAACATAAAAATTATAATTCGTACCTGGAAGCAATCCTGTCAACATATTATCTACATTGGAATTGGTAGAAATTAATGTTTCTGTGCCATTCGGACCATTTGTAGGAGTTGGAATAGCAACATATTGCCATGAACTTACTAAATTCCGAACATTATCCCAAGAAAATTTTGCACTGGTTTGTAATAAATTGGTATATGCAATTGACGTAGCTGAAGGAGCCGAACAAGTGGATGCACTAATAGTAAAAGTAAAACAAATACTTGCTCCTGTAGCACTGTGCTGGTAAGGTGACGAAATAACTATAGTATAGGTTCTACCTGCTTCTACATAAAAATTATAAAGTGTAGCTGTTGGTATTGAAGGATTACTACTCGTAACCACAGAACCTAAACAACCTGCTGGAGTTCCAACGGCTAAACAACTATCATATATTAATACTGCCGAAGACATATTTCCAAAACAACCACCCCCAGATGTTGAACTGACAGCTTGTGTGAAATTAACTAAACCGGATTGAGTTGGTGTAAATGATAAAAAGGCATGATCACCAGCCAAATAATTCCATGTTGAAGGAGTGGCGGGTGGCAAACAACTTGAACCCTGAGTGGTGTAATTTATATAGGTTGAATTATCATTAAAAGTATTTAGATTCGTACTTAATATATAGGGAGTTGTAAATACATTTGGCGGTACAATAAGTGGTGTATTACACGACAAACCTAGAACACTTGTCCTAAAAGTAAAGGGGCCTGCCCATGTACTTAATGTAGTTGCATCGCATCGTGTTTGAATGTATACATCGTATGACGTTGATGACGTTAACCCTGTAGCAGTATATGTAGGTGAATTTACAATAGTTCCAACAGCTCCATGTCCAGCACCAGTAGGTACTACATCAATTCCAAATTGTGTAGCGAATGGATGCGTCCAATTGATAACTGCACTATTTGAACCATTTGCTGTAGTAATTCCCGTAACAGGGGAACATCCTGGAATAGCTCTAACATTATCAACAAACCACGTGTCGCCAATAGTTGCTGTTGTCCCGGTTTGATTTGTAATTGCTACAAATGCAATGTAAACCGGAATTCCTGCAGGTATTGATCCAATAGAAACGATTTTTTCTTCATAAGTTGTAGCAGAAACATTTAATTGTGTTTCTGTCCACGATTGTAATACAACATTAAAACTACTAATATCAGGTTGATTGGCAGTTGAAATTCTTAATTGATAAGTAGTTCCCTTATTTGTAAAACTTCCTTGTTTTGTATAAAATCGAATTTCTCCACTATCGGGTGTCAAAAATTGAGAAGAAATCAAAAAATATTCAGCTGTAGTTCCTGTAGTGGTATTTAAAGCTGGATTAACAGATGCACCTCCAGATCCTAAGTAACCTGAAGTTGGAGACTGAATCCAGTTATTTGCAACGGTTAAATTACTTCTTATTGCCCAAGAAGTTGGAATACCAGTTTCAAAATATTCAGTTGCTAATTGGCTATGTCCTAAAGTGGATACCATCAGAAAAAACAGTAGGGAAAATTTATTTCCTAACTTATTTATTGATTGCTTTATTTTAAAAAAATGAAATATGTTATTTACCGAACACAATGAACTTGCACATATAAAAGCATATTTGTTTTGCATTTGTTTGTAATTTAATTATTGTTAATTTAACTCTTAATCTATTTAAAAAAACTAAGGCTATCTATAACGACAGCCTTAATGATATAAGTTATTCTAAAATTATTTTTTAATGACTTTAATGTCTTTTGTAACTCCATCGGCATACAATTTAACTAAATAAATCGCACTAGGTAATCCTACAAAATCAATTTTAACATCTGAAATATTTGGTTCCAAATAAATAACTCTTTGTCCAATCAAATTATAAACTTCAATTGAATTAATTTCAGTATTAGCAGCAATCCATAATTGATCTACAACTGGATTTGGATAATAATTAAATGTAACACTTTCAAATTCTTGATTGGCCAATGTAGTAATTGTTACCGCTAAACTTGAAGTACTAGTACAACCTCCTATGGTTTGTGTAGCATAATAAGTTGCATTTGCAAGTAATGTTGAATTTGGCAATGGATTCGTTCCAGTTGCGGCATTTGATGCAGAAGCATACCATACAATATTTGTTCCAGTAACTACAATATTTCCAACAGTAAGATTCGAAGATAATGATTGTGCCGCTGCTCCAGTTGGTGCTGATGTACTATTTACAGTAACAGTCATAGTGGCTTGAGTGGCACACAATCCTGTTGTTGGTGTAAATAAATAAGGCATTGTCATTGTATTATCGAATGCAGGAGACCAAGTTCCTGTAACTCCATTATTAGAAGTTGTTGGCATTGCAAATGAAGCCCCTGAACATACCGCCGCAACTTGTGTAAATGATGTCGTTACAATTGGATTCACTGTAATGGTCATTGTTGCAGTTGTAGCACACAATCCTGTAGTTGGAGTAAAGGTATATGTTGCCGTTGCTGTATTATTTATAGCTGGTGACCACGTTCCCGTTATACCGTTATTTGATGTTAAAGGCAAAGCTGAAAGCGTTGCTCCTGAACAAATAGCCACTACTTGTGTAAATGTAGGTGTTGTATTTTGTATTACTGCAATTGTCATTGTTGCCTGAGTAGCACATAATCCAGAAGTTGGTGTAAAAGTATACCCTGTTGTTACAATGTTATTTATTGCTGGCGACCATGTTCCTGTAATTCCATTATTAGAGGTCAATGGCAATGCCGCTAATGGTCTTCCTGAGCAAATAGCTGCTACTTGAGTAAATATTGGTGCTACATTTGGATTCACTGTAATTGTCATAGTAGCTGGTGTGGCACATATTCCTGCAGTTGCTGTAAATGTATAATTAGTCGTAGCTGTATTACTAATCGCTGGTGACCAAGTTCCTGTTATAGCATTGTTTGAAGTTGTTGGCAATGCAGACAATGTAGCTCCTGAACAAATTGCTGCCACTTGTGTAAAGGTTGGAGTTACATTTGGATTCACTGTAATAGTCATGGTTGCAGTTGTAGCACACAATCCGGTAGTTGGTGTAAATGTGTAAATAGTCGTTGCAGTATTGCTAATAGTTGGTGACCAAGTTCCTGTAATAGCATTGGTTGATGTCAATGGCAATGCAGCCAATGTAGCTCCTGAACAAATTGCTGCTACTTGCGTAAACGTTGGTGTTACATTTGGATTCACTGTGATAATCATGGTAGCTGTTGTAGCACATTGACCAGTTGTTGGTGTGAATGTATACGTAGTCGTTGCTGTATTACTAATCGCTGGCGACCAAGTTCCTGTAATTGCATTGTTTGAAGTTGTTGGCAAAGCAGCAAATGTAGCTCCTGAACAAATTGCTGCAATTTGTGTGAACGTTGGTGTTACATTTGGATTCACTGTGATAGTCATCGTAGCTGTATTTGCACAAACTCCTGTTGTTGGAGTAAATGTATACGTAGTCGTTGCAGTGTTACTAATCGCTGGCGACCAAGTTCCTGTAATTGCATTGTTCGAAGTTGTTGGCAAAGCAGCCAATGTTGCTCCTGAACAAATTGCTGCAATTTGTGTGAACGTTGGTGTTAAATTTGGATTCACTGCGATAGTCATTGTAGCTGTTGTAGCACACAATCCTGCAGTTGGTGTAAATGTATACGTAGTCGTTGCTGTATTACTTAGCGCTGGTGACCAAGTTCCTGTGATAGCATTATTTGAAGTTAAGGGCAATTCAGCCAATGTAGCTCCTGAACAAATTGCTGCTACTTGTGTGAATGTTGGTGTAACCGCTTGATTTACTGTTGCAATAACTGGTACTCTTGCAGTTTCACAATTTTCATCGATATTAATATTGAAGAAACAGTTATAAGCAGCAGCTGTAGTAGCAGGTGCAGTACTTAAATCTGATACATTTCCTGTTATTGTGAATGAACTGTAGGCAGTAGGGAAAGTTTGTGTAGATAATGTACTTGTTCCTAATGCATTAGTCGCACTTAATCCATAAGCAGCTACTAATCTATAACCCGTTCCAACTGGAATAGTATAGTTAAGTGTTACTGTTTGAGGAGTTGTATTTGCCACAGTAGCTACTGAAGGAGTAAATGTTACATCAGAAGTACCCGCTACTATATTTCCAGTATTATCATACAATCGAATAGTAATTGGAACAAGTGTAGTAGCAGTATTTTTAGGAAATACAGTTACTGAATTTAATTTAAATGCTCTAGTTGCATCAAATGACAACCCTTTGTAGTTTGCTGTAGCTAAAGTTGTTCCTGCTGGTAATGGTGTTGCAGGTTGACCTGCAGTTGCTGTTGAAGTAACTGTTGAAGACACATAATAAGTAGTTGTAGCACTAACCGTTGGAGCATAAGTTGTTCCTGAAGTTAATAGTGAACCACCACTTGGGGCGCTATACCAATTTAATATACCAGCACCTGTTGCTGATAAATTGGCAACTCCACTAGTACAAACTGTTGCTCCAGTCACTGTAGGTGTTCCAGTATTAGAAATAGTAATGGCCACTGGCGTTGAAGCCACTGATGTTCCAGCAGAACAAGATACATTACATTGGTAACTTGAATTTGCTGTTGGATAAGCAATATAAGTAGCAGCAGTAGCATCAGAAATATTAGTGAAAGTAGTTCCACCATCTGTTGAAATTTGCCATTGGTAGGTAACATTTGCACCTGTTGTAGGAGTTTGTAGACTCAAAGTAGTTGGAGCTCCACCACATACACTTGATGAAGAGGCTAAGGTATTACCTGGAGTTGGAGTACCTGAACAAGCAGCTCCTTGAGCGTAAGAAAAATAACCTCCCGTATAACTGCTATAAAATGGAGCAGCTGTAAAAGTAAGTTGCGGGGACAATGGAGTACTCGTTCCATTAATTGTAGTGACAAACGGTGTAACAGCATTTATTGAAGCTGTTGCACTAAAATTTGGTGTAGTTTCAGCAACTACATCGTAAGTACCTTGATCTGTAGGTGCTTGAACAATTATATTTGAAGAAGTCATACCAGGAGCACCTATATAAAGGTTGAAAGCAGTTGGTGAAGCTCCATCTCCACTTACTCTGGTGATATTCCATCTTCTAGGTGCTAAATTTGAAGCATTTGCAGAAGTAGTACCTGAATTAGAGTTTATTGCTTGAACAATAAACTTACCTCCACCTGCGCATCCTAAAGATGCAGGCATAAATACACCTCCATTACCTAATGGCAAGGATTTTACTTGCGTAATTGAAGTGTTAGTAATTATCGAAATTTGTACTGGTCCATCTATATAAGTAGATTGAGCTAATGCTACACTTGGGAATGTTATACCAAAACTAGGATTACTAGAAGATGTATCAGTTAAAACATCTGTTCCTGTTGTTAACAAATTAGTAGATGTAGTACGAAGGATACCAGTTGTTAATGTAACGATAGGAATCCACATAGGTCGATTTAAAGTAACACCTGATGCACTCGTATTATTTACATTAAGTGAATTTAAATTAGCATTTACTTTTCCAGCTGTTAAAGCCCATAAACTAGAAGCATAGGTTCCTGAACCTGAAATACTTTGTGCTACAGTAGCAGGAGCAACAACACCATTAATAAAATTACCCATATAAAGCCCAACACCAGCCGATGCGGTAAGTAAAGTACCGCTATTAATCAAATTCCCACCTAAATAAATAGTTGAATTTGCTCCATGTTTTCTGAATGCACTTCCAGCGGTAATGGTAAAATCACCCTGAACATTCATATTACAAGAACCGTTATTACCTAATCCTGTCATTGAATTCATATATCTGCTTGCTCCATCAGGGGCATCAACAATTAAATTTCCTAATGACAGCATTCCTCCTACAATATATTTTTGAAATACACAGTTGAATCCATAAGTTAATACCGCTCCTTTTTGAGTAGAAACTCCATCCCCTATTTGCAATGTATGGCCTAAACCTGCTGCATAATGGTTTTGCGAATCATAAACAAAAGCACCCGACCCTTCAAAGTTTTTTGGATAAAAACTTAAAGACAATGGAGAGGGTGCTCCTGCCTGAATAGGTTGAGAAAGTTTTATAGCCGTTCCGGTAACATCAGTGACATAAGTTCCTTCTAAAAGACCTGGTCCAGCAACAATCATACCCGGTAAAATGTTTGCATTCGCAGCTGCTAATATTGTGCTAAAAGATCCTGAATTTACAGCTCCAAATGACAAAGTTTGTTGCGAAGTTATTGGAGATGTTGTTAATCCTGTAACAGGTAAACTTAATGTGATTTTACAAATTGCAGTAGTTGCATTTAATCCATTAACTTTAATTTCTGTGATTGTTGAACCTGCTTGAATACCCGTTCCAGAAACAGATTGTCCAACTGCCAAATAAGTGTTTACTGCATTTGCTTCTAATAAAATGGTAGCTCCATTATTTTGCATTGTTGAAAAACTTAAAGCAGTTGCAGAAGCGATTTGTGCGGTTACATTATTTGACAATGTTAAAATATATGGTGGATTTACTCCTGTTGCTTGGGTTACAGCTGTGATATAAGTATTTGCTGGAATAGCTGCATTTCCTGAAACAAATTGACCAACACCAAACATATTACCATATGCGGTACTTGCTATTGAAATAGTATTAGCCCCACTTGCAGTAATAGCATTAACAGCCGCACTAAAAATTCCTGTTGTACTAGCGGTATTTGCAGTATATTGACTAATTGAAGATGCCGTAATTGGTGAACCAGAATTCACAAGAGGATCAACAATAGTAATTTTACCACCTGTTAAATTCAAATTAGAAGTTTCAATTTTAAAGATAGTACCACCAAAACCAACACTCGTAGCCACATTACCATTATCATTACCATCTACAACAATATCACCACCTGTATGATTAAAAGTACTGTTTGCTCTGTGCGCTATATAACCATTAACGGTTAAAGTACCACCATTACAAGTATACGTTCCATAATTTTCTAAAGCAGAGTTATTGCCTGAACAACCTACTGTTAATGATCCCAATGTATTCACTAAAGTAGCTCCATTATTAATCATTACATTACCCGCAACAGCTGTTCCACTTACAGTTACTGTATGCCCTGAAGCAATAATTACGGTTTGACAAGCTGTAGGAACAACTCCCCCAACCCATGTTGTACCACTAGTCCATGATCCTGTACTTGCAGAAGTAATTGCTCCTGTAGTTGTTACCATAGAAGCAGCCGCTGTTCCAACATAAAGTGGTGCAGCAGTTAAAGATGCAAAAGGAATTCCTGTTCTAAATGCAAACGGAGTAGTTGTACCATCTTGATGAGTACCACCCAAAGCAGATGTAGAATTCATAATACGAGAAGATCCATCTTTTGCAATGTAGCCGCCTGTGGAATATATACCTAATCTAATGGTATTTGTTGTAGCATTTGGTGTGAAATTGATTGCAACTCCTGCACCTGAAGTATTACTGTTTGGCGTTGAAACCGTCCAGTTTCCTTCATATCTGTTATTAATTGTATAAGAACCATCTGTTACTGACAATCCGGTTGCAACAGCTGTAGCATCAGTATATGAAATAGCCACCTCACCTGCAGTAGCAGGAGTAGCGTCAGGATATACTAATGTCCAACGGCTATTTCCTCTATTATCAAGTAATTGAAAAATTGTTCCATAGGAATTGGTTAAACCAAAAGGATAATCAACACCCGCAGGAACTGCAGTAGTATAAGCAGCACTAATCCATTTAGAAACTGTACCCCCAATAAATCCAGTACCTACAGAAGGGGTTTCAGCAATTGCTGCATAATTTCCTAAAGTTATTTTATTAGTACCAAGAGAAATTCTACCTGTAGTATTTAATAATTTACTACCTATTCTTACATTATTGACATTCCAAATAATGTTTGGGGTTGCAGTACTTGTATTTGTAATTTGCAAATTAGCAAGTACATTTTGTGTATTTGTTGCGCTAACTGTAGTTGCAGTTGTTCCTCCAACAAAACTTGAACTATCAACAGTTACAGTTTGAAGAGTAGAACCATTTAAATTCAAAACTGCAGAATTAGAAGTGAAAGCAGGACTAGTCGTATCAAATCTACCTCCAGAAACTACATTAACATCGTGAGCTACAAATAATTTTTTACCGTTTGCAGGAACGCTAGTCTCATAAACATTGAATCTAGCACCTGTTCCACCAATATATAAATCATGACTTATAGTAAATATATCTTGAATTGTTCCCGTATTAGCCCATTGAAGTGTTGCATTAGTACTCGCAATATTTACATCATAAGCTCCGGAAAATTTTGAGTCAATTGATACATTAGTATTTGCATTAACAATTACATTATCAGCAGGAGTTGGAACAGCAATATCCCAAATAGAAGCGTTTGACCAAAGTCCAGTGCCAACACTGCTAATATCAGTAAAAACTCTAGAAACAAGTGAAATGTTATCAATTGCTGCAGGAGGTACAGTAGCCGATGAACTGTTATTAGTCCACACAAAAATTAAGCGAAAAGAGGTTCCAGCAAAACTTGGCGGTATAAATGCTGTTTGTTTTGTAGACCCTACTTGAGAAGTGTGATTAAAAGCAATTAAAGTAGCTCCTGTCCATACTGCATTATTTAAAAATGGGGAAGTTACTTGAGTATCCGTTCCTACAACTGATTGACTAGTTGGTGCAACCCATACCTGCCATCCATTATTAGTTGCATTAGGTGACTTCACATCAAATGTTAAAGTCATCGCTTTTTCTGCGCTAGAAACAGTTACATCTCTATAAAAATAAAGGGTTCTATTTCCATTAAATCCAAAATAAGCATTAGAAGCCCCTCCATCATTTGAAACATAAGCAGCATTACCAGCAATGTTAGAATTTGTTGCTCCAAAGCTAAAAACCACAGGAGTTGTTGCTGCTAATATAGTTGGTTGTGATAAGGTAATCGTTGTTCCATTTACATTCGTAACAAAAGTATTAGGCGCAAGAACTGCAGCACCAGAAGTAACCGATACTGATTGTCCTACAACAATACCAGGATTTGCTACTGTTAATGTAATTGTACCTAACGCTGCAGTTACTGTAGCTGAAGAACCCACAGCTCCTGCATTTGATGCAAAACCAAATGTTAGAGTAACTGGTGTATTTGATGACGCTATAGTTGCATTTGACAAAGTTAAAGTAGTTCCACTTATTGCAGATACATACGTGTTAACATCAAGAACACCTCCAGAAGCAGTAACTTTCATACCTGGATAGATATTTGTGTTTCCAGTTGTTAAGGTAATTGAATTTGATGCCAAAGTCACTGTAGCAGCTGATGCAGTTGTTGAAGTAGAAACCGCAGTTCCTACAACCCACTTAGAAGGATTTACTCCCTGATTGGCAACTGTCCAGCCATTTGCAGCAAATGTGCTTCCGTTATTAAATCCACCATCCCCAGAAGGATTGATGATTGTGGTTTGGGCTTTTAAGCTAAATGCACTTAAAATAACAAAAACAAGAAGTAGGTAAAATGATTTTTGGGAGTAATTTTTAATCATAACAATTTTGAAATTATATACATTAACAATTTTGAAAGTTTAAAAATAGTAAAAAATACCATTCTAATTAAAACTTGCCTTTAGATTTTACTGAATTTTAAAAGAAAATAAGAGTAAAAAAAAACTTATATAATCAACATTAATAAGGGTTTAGTGATTTTATTTTTCGTTTTGCAACAATTGAATATGTTCCTTTACAATTTTAATTTTTCTAGCTTTTTTTCTGATAATAAAGATAAATATGACAACTATAACAACTAAAGAAAATAATAATCCAATAATTTTATAACAGTAACTAGGAACTTCATCCTTGAATTTTTGCTCAAAGTATTTATCCTTTAAATCTAATGATTCACTAACAGATTTTCGCTCGCGATCTTTAATTAGTTTTTGGGTAAAAAGGTATTTATTTTGGTATTTTTTAAAATTCTCCCATTCATTAACAGCAAGATAATTCTCAGACAAACCTTTGAAAATTTCTTGGTTCAAAATTAAATCATTTACTTCTGCAGAAATAAACAATGCCTCCTTTAACGTTTGAATAGCCAATGGGAAATTACCTTCTATTGTATATACTTGAGCCAACCCTTTTAGAGCAAAAGCTTGCAAACTTTTTGCATTTACTATCTTAGCATTTTGAATTGCTTCCTGAAAGTTAACACTTGCCAACTTATTATTTAGCATCAAAATATAACAATTACCTTTATTATACTTTGCTATACTTATTGCCGAATTGGCCATTTTTGATTTCGACTTTATAAGTTCTAAAATTCCTTTATCAAAAAAATCAATAGCAATTTCGCAATTAAACTTTTCTTTATAGATGAATCCCCGCACAATGTAATTTCTCCCAAGATAAGACCTTATCGAATCTGGAACAGGGTATTCCATCATTAAATGTTCCGCTTGGTCTAAATATTCAATTGCCTTGTCATAAATTTTTAATTGGTGGTACTGAATTCCTGTCTTATTTAATGTGCTTATTTTTAATAATTGATTGTTGGTTAGCCCTAATAATTGATTTGCTTTTACAACATACTCTAAAGATTTCTCATAGTCCCTTTTCGAAGAATAACCATCGGAAATCAATTTATAACCCATTATTTTATGGTCAATATTATTTCCCGATTCATTTACAATTATCTGACCATTTCGTATTACTTTATCAGGGTTAACATACATTTCAATAGAAGCAAATTTTAAAATACTGTCAATCTTTTTGTTGTTTTGGGCATAACAAAAGTTGGTAATCATTAAATTAATAATGACTAAATAATATATAGAATATTTAATATGTTTTTTATCAACTATCATTATTCTAATGAATTTGTTTTTTCACTTTTTAAAAAATCAATGAATTTTACTGGTGATATTCCTGTTATCGATTTAAAAACTGTTGCAAAACTACTATGAGAAGCAAAACCGCAATTTTCTGCTAAATAACTTATTCTATATTTAATGTAATTGGGGTCGGTTTTTAATTTTTCTGTAATATAGTTTATTCTGAGCCTATTAATATAAGTATTGAAATTTACATGGTAATGTGAATTGATAATTTCTGACAAGTACTTTGTATTTGTATCTAATTGACCTGCTAATAAGGCAAGGGAAATATCTTTATTGACAAACCGTTTTGAATTTTCAAATTTTTTCAATTTAATCAATAGTTGTTCCTCTGTTTCTTTTAGAATTATTGCTTTTTTAGGTTCTTGCCTTTTTTCTGAATATAAATCGATTATCTTCTTTTTGCTAATTTGCAAATAGTTATCAAGTTCTGTAAGGTTTTTTATTCGTTGCGTAAATTTTACCCAGAAAAAAATAGAAACAATACTTAACAATAGAATCAATACTGAAATATAATTAAAAACAGTATCGTACTGTTTCTTCTTTTCTGCGAAAGTATCCGAATATTCTTTTGTAATGAGATTATACGCTGCATTTACAGCTTCCTGTTCAAGCACTTCAATATTGGCTTTGATTTGAATAAAATTTGCATTAGTTAATTTATACTTTGAAGCATCATTCAAAGCCAAATAATTAACATTTTGTTGCTGAATAATTTTTTCTTGTAAAAAAACATTTTGAAGATTTTGAGAATCAACAAATGCCGAATTTAAAATAGTTGTTACTACATCGTGTTCTTTTTGAAAAAAATGAATAGCTGCTAATCCTAATAAGACTTGTATTTTAGCATACTTATTTATATTGTTTTGCTGATTAATTATAGATAAGGCAATACTAAATTGTTTTTTTGCATCAGTCAAATTTTTCTGCTCTAAATAAAACTCCCCCAAAGTTATTGCATAAGACAACTCCAATTCTGGAAACGCTTCAAATAATTGTTTAGAATTTTGTTCTTGCGCTAACAATAATTCAACCCCCTTACTATATTGATGTTCCTTCAGTAACAATTTTGCTTTTTCGAGCACAATAATTTTTTGTGTATAAGACCCCCATTTTAGATTGGCAATTTTTTGAGTACTTAATTCTAATAAATCAATGCGCTTTTTCGATTCCTTATCCAATGATAAATCTCTTAAAATAGCTATTTTGGTTATTGCTATATCAATTTTTTCTTTTTCGGTTAAATAGGAAGTATAATTTTTCCCTTCAAATAATAATTTTAATGAGGTACTGTAATCCCCTTTTATAAAATAGGCTTGCGAAAGAACATAATTGATTTTGGCTTCACTTTTAATCGAGTTATTCTCACTTTTTGATAACTGAAGGGCGATTTTTATAGACTCGATTGGGTTCGAATAAACCAATTTCTCAGAGGCAACTATTATTGGGTCTTTTTGTTCTGTTAACGTTTGGGCACTACTGATTTGGGGCAGAAACCCAAAAGTTAGAATTAGAATAAAAAAATTAAATTTTATACCGATTTTTCGCACTCAAACACTTGTTAAAATAACATTAATTTAAATCTGAAAAACAAATATATCCATTATTATTAATAATAGAAAATTATTTAGATTTATTGCCGAGATTGAGTTGTTATTTAGCTTTTAAACACGTTTTCTTTATTCAACTTAACACAATTTATTCAAATCACACAGGTGTCAATATCAATTTAATTAGCAATTCTTCCCTTAAAAAACCCTAAAAATTTATCAAAATCTTTAAGCAAATTGTTCGATATTTCGTCTGAATAGTCTACTAGAAAGCTTCAGAGAAATCTGGAGCTTTTTTTTAGTTTTACTCTACAAACTTTCAGAAAAACACTACATTTGATTAGACCTTAAATCAATACTGTACTAAAATAATAAGTCAAACTTCCTTTTCGATTTTGTGTTTTTTTGTAGCAAAAATTTCTTTTATAACCAAACGATTGGTCCCGCCATCCGCTATATCTGTTCTGGCGAAAACCGACACAACAGGATGCCGCTACTGTCGCGGCTAGAGATTAGGTTTTGAGATTCATAATTACATTCTATAAAGAGAATCCAATTCACAAACAAAAAAAACATCCAGTTAAGCTAACGAATACCTTTTTTAACTGTAAGCATTAAATTAAAAAGGAACACAAAATTGTGCTCCTTTTTAAATATCCTCTCTTACTGTTATTACATTTTAAACTTGTTTTATCATTTTTTTTCGAAATAAAACAAACATTGCTATCAATACAATTACTAAAATTGAAGACCTATAATCGTCTATTGAAGATACAGGAATGTCTTGAACATTATCTCCAGCATCGCCAAATCCCGGTTGAGCTCTACAGAGATCACTTATGAATAGTACAATTGATACTAAATGATAAGGTACTTTTTTTATGTTTTGAGTTTTCATACTATCTACTTCTATTATTCTACAA
>Ga0114974_10002373_pt1 | contig 14449 bp, 7 predicted proteins | sample S_130206_EF_Meta_FD_87318 | JGI IMG/M metagenome (GOLD analysis project Ga0114974, IMG submission 87318) | Freshwater microbial communities from Lake Simoncouche, Canada to study carbon cycling - S_130206_EF_MetaG | ecosystem: Environmental > Aquatic > Freshwater > Lake | place: Lake...
AAGACCCCGAACATCGACAAGCTCCGTTCGGAAAGCGTGCGGTTCACGGACTTCCAGGTCTCGCCGACTTGTTCGCCGACGCGCAGCGCCTTGCTGACCGGGCGCCACGAATTCAAGAACGGCGTCACGCATACCATTCTTGAGCGTGAGCGTATGGCGCTCGGAGCAGCAACGCTCACCCAGCAGCTGCAGAAGGCTGGCTACCGGACGGGCATCTTCGGCAAATGGCACCTTGGCGACGAAGCCGAGTATCAGCCTAACAAGCGAGGATTCGACGAAGTCTATATCCATGGTGCGGGTGGGATCGGGCAAGCCTACCCTGGCAGCTGTGGCGACGTTCCCGGCAACTCTTACTACGGCCCCACGCTCCTGCATAACGGTAAGTTCGTGAAGACCGAAGGCTATTGCACCGACGAGTTTTTCAAACAGGCGAGTGTTTGGATCGAAAGCGAAGCCGCCGCCAAGCGTCCGTTCTACGCCTATGTCGCGACCAATGCTCCGCATGGTCCTTACAACGCCCGGCCGGAGGACGCCGCCCTCTACGAAGGCAAGGGGCTGAGCAAGGACACCGAGAACTTCTTCGGCATGATCCATAATATCGATCAGAACGTGGGTAAACTTTTGGCCAAGGTCGAGGCGCTGGGTATCTCCAAGGATACCCTCGTAATTTTCATGAATGACAACGGCGGCACCGCCGGGGTTCAGGTTTTTAACGCCGGTATGCGTGGGCCCAAGGGGACGCCCTTCATGGGAGGCATCCGCGCGATGTCCTTTTGGCGACTGCCGAGTAAGTTCAATCCCGCGGACGTCAAGGCGCTCGCCGCCCACGTCGATTTCGCCCCGACGATTCTTGAACTCACGGGTGCTCCTGCGTCGGATCAGATGAAGTCGCAGATCGAAGGGCGTAGCCTCGTGCCGTTGTTACAGGCCAAGGTCGGCGAGGATATCGCTTGGCCTGACCGCGTACTGATCACTCATCTCGGCCGTTGGGGCAACATGGTCAAAGGCGTCGACCCCGAGGTCGGTAAGTACGCTGAGACCAGCGTGCGCACCGCCCGCTGGCATCTAGTATCATCGGCCTCGTTCGCTAAGCCGGCATCCAAGGGGGCGGCCAAGAAGACGAATTCCAAAGCAGGTAAGAAGCCCCAGCAGTCGCCGGCCGATTTCGAGCCGACACCCGCCAACTGGCAGCTCTTCGATCTCAGTGCGGACTATGGCGAGAAGACCGATGTCGCTGCGCGGCACCCGGAAGTCGTCACTGAGCTCATCGCCAAGCACGATGCCTGGTGGAAGGAATGCCGACCGCTGATGGTCAACGAGAATGTCGCCGGCCCCGCCGAGAATCCGTTCAAGGTGCTTTATCAGCAGCAGATGGGGAAATAACCGAGGGGCCGTGGGCCTGAGGACCGGAGGACTGGAGGTTTACGCCAACAGCTTCTTGACGACTTCGCCGTGGATATCGGTGAGGCGGAAGTCGCGGCCTTGGTGACGGTAGGTCAGACGGGTATGCTCGACGCCCATCAGGTGCAGGATGGTCGCATTCAGGTCGTGCACGTGCACGCCGTCCTTGACGATGTTGTAGCTAAAGTCGTCGGTCTCGCCGAAGGTCGTGCCCTTGTTGACGCCGGCGCCGGCCATCAGCACCGTGAAGCAGCGAGGATGGTGGTCGCGACCGTAGTTCGTTTCCGTGAGCGAACCTTGCGAGTAGGTCGTGCGTCCGAATTCACCGCCCCACACGACGAGCGTATCGTCGAGCAGCCCGCGCTGCTTGAGGTCGGTGAGCAGACCTGCGGTGGCTTGGTCGGTATCATTGCATTGGCCTTTAATGGCCTTGGGGAGGCCGCCGTGGTGATCCCAGCCCATATGGAAGAGTTGGACGAAGCGGACGTCGCGCTCGCAGAGTCGACGGGCAAGGAGGCAATTGGAAGCGTAGGAGCCTGGGCGCTTTACGTCGGGCCCGTAGAGGTCGAGCACGTGCTGGGGTTCCTTGGACAGGTCAAGCAGGTCAGGCACGCTCGTCTGCATGCGGAAAGCCATCTCATATTGCGAAATGCGCGTCTGGATTTCTGGGTCGCCCAGGACTCCGTGGCGTTGGTTGTTGAGGGCCGCGAGCTCATCGAGCTGTTCGCGACGGACTTCGCGCGGGATGCCTTCGGGGTCTTTCAGGAAGAGCACGCGTTCACCTTTATTGCGGAGCTTCACTCCTTGGAGTTTGGAAGGCAGGAAGCCGGCGCCCCAGAGGCGATCGTAAAGAGGTTGGTCGTCGGGGCGACCGCTGCCGAAGGACGACATCACCACGTAAGCGGGAAGGTCGGCGTTCTCGCTGCCAAGTCCGTAGGCCGACCAAGCACCAATGCTCGGACGTCCAGCCAGCTGACTACCCGTCTGCATGAACGTGATGGCCGGGTCGTGGTTGATGGCTTCGGTGTGCATCGCCCGGACGACACACCATTCGTCAGCCTTTGAAGACATGTGAGGCATCAGCTCACTGAACCACGCGCCGGACTGGCCATACTGTTTGAATTTGAAGATCGAAGGAGCGACCGGGAAGTTCTTCTGCCCCGAGGTCATCGTCGTCAGGCGCTGACCCTTGCGGATAGACTCCGGGAGATCCTTGCCGCGCATCGCTTCGAGCTGCGGCTTCGGGTCGAAGAGATCCATCTGCGACGGCGCGCCGGATTGGAAGAGGTAGATGATGCGTTTCGCCTTAGGCTTGAAGTTTGGGAAGCCCAGGCCCGGGTTGGCGGCGAAGGCCGGTGTGCCTATCAGTGAGCCCAGCGCGGCGAGGCCGATGCCGCCTGCGGAGCCCTTGATAAAGGTGCGGCGGGAAAGGGCCATCCGGGTGGCCTGGTCGAGTCCGAGGAATTGGCGGTCGTTGCAGTTCATTCGCGGGTGACGGTTTCGTCGAGATTGAGGAGGATGTTGGCGGTGGCCGTCCACGCGGCCAGTTGGTTGCGGTCGAGGTCGGTCGCGGCCGGGCTGAGGCCTTGCGCGAGCAGCTTAGGCGCGAGGGTGGCGTCGGCGGCATAGGTCGCCAGGCGCTTGTCGAGTCCCTTGCGGAGAACGGCGAGTTCCGCCGGCGTGGCATCACGCCGGACGACCTTGCGGAAAGTCCAAGCCAACTTGGCATCTTTGTCGCCGGGTTGACGGAGGGATTGTTCAGCGAGCTTGCGGGCGGCTTCCACGAACGTGACTTCGTTGAGGAGCGAAAGGGCCTGCATCGGCGTGTTGGATCGGGAGCGCTTCACGGTGCAGACCTCGCGGCCAGCGGAATCGAAGAGCAGCATCGTGGGCGGAGCCGCGGTGCGTTTCCAGATCGTGTAGAGCGAGCGGCGCCAGAGTCCTTCCCCGGTGTCGGCTTTGTAGTTACGCATGTCGCCGTAGACGCTGGTGTCATCCCAGACCGCTTCGGGCATGTAGGGCTTTACGCTGGGACCCCCTTGCTTGTCGATGAGCAGGCCAGCGGTCCAGAGGGCCTGGTCGCGGATGACTTCGGCCGGTAGACGGAAGCGCGGGCCGCGGGCGAGGAGGCGATTGTCGGGATCCTTCTCGAGCATCTCCGGAGTGACCGCCGCGCTGCGACGGTAGGCTGCGCTGGTCATAATCAGCTTCTGCATTGCCTTCATGTCCCAGTTGCGGTCGACGAATTCGACGGCTAGCCAGTCAAGAAGTGCAGGGTTGCTGGGCCATTCGGCCTGGGAGCCGAAGTTCTCGGACGTCTTCACGAGTCCAATGCCGAAGAAACGTTCCCACGAGCGGTTCACCCAGACACGCGCGGTCAGCGGGTGTTGGCCGTTGACGAGCCAGCGGGCGAAACCGAGACGATTATTAGGTTCGCCGGCAGGCATCGGGGGTAAAACGCGGAAGAGTGCGCGTTCGACCTTCGGTCCGATCTTGTCGTATTCGCCACGGAGTAGCACGAAAGCGTCGCGAGCCTTGGGGAGTTCCTTCATCACCATCACGTTCACAGGTTCGCTCAGGGCGGTATCATTCGCCAGTTTGGAGGCGGCGACCTTAGCAGTAGCGACGTAACGAGGGTGTTCGGGACTATCGGCGAAGAGCTTTATGAGGGCCTGGCTATCTGCCTTGGTTAGCTGGTCAGCTGGCTTGGCGAGGAGGCGACGGGCAGCTTCGGCGGCAGGGTCGGACTTCAGTGAGAGCAGCTTTGGATCTTGGCTGGAGGTGTTCAGGCGGAAGCGGCCGATACTATGGTTAGCGAAAGAGTCGTGGCGCATTACCACAACCAGCTTAGCGCCGGCGGGAATCGTCGTCGGCGTGACTGTGAAGATCGCCTTACGCGGGACGCGATTCTCGGGAAGATTGCCGCCAATCGCCCAGCCAACGTTCGTGTTGTCTGCTTTCTTTGCCTTGCCCTTGGCCATGGGCGCTGGGCCTAGTTTAGCGATGCTCCAGCCCGGTTGGTCATAGTCCGCCTCGGCCTTTACGAGGGGGAGAGTCGTCGTCTTGCCATCGGCGGTGCGAAGGCTGACCTCGAAAGAGCTGAGCACGAAGTTGCCATTGAAGGCGCGGCCGAGGCTCTTGTTCGGTAACGACTGATCGGGCAAGGCCTCGAGACGGACGGCGGTGATAAGCCCGGGGGCGACGGTGGCCTCGACGGTGTAGGTTTCCTTGGCGGCAGTGCCGCCGGAAACGAGCCAAGTACCGTCGTCCAGTCGTTTGAACTCGGCGTTCTCTTTGGCAGAAACTTTCTCGTCAGACAAGGCCTGCCAAGCGACACCTTCCTTGGAGAAAGCAGCGCGCTGGCGTTCGAGCCACTTCGCGAAGAGTTCGGGCTGCGCAGTCGGGATTGCCTTGAGAGCAGCTTCCGCGGCAGCGAGGGTGGCCGTCGTCTCGTCAATCTTCCGTTGCTGTTCGTCTGTCGGCAGCGAAAGGGTCGGATAAGTGTTACCTCCGCGGCGGGTCGTACCGGCGCCACCGAAGTCGCCGAGCACGCCGGATTCATCGTTGGAATTAAAATAGGCAAAGAACTGGTAGAATTCCTTCTGCGAGATCGGGTCGTATTTATGGTCGTGACAGCGGCAGCAGTTCATCGTCAGGCCCATCCAGGTGGAACCCGTGGTTTCAATACGGTCGATGACGTTCTCGGCGAACCACTCTTCCACGATGCGGCCTCCTTCGCCGTTGAGGCGGTGATTACGATGGAAGGCCGTGGCGACGATCTGGTCGCGGGTAGCGTGAGGAAGGAGGTCGCCGGCGAGCTGTTCGACCGTGAAAGCGTCGAACGGCTTATTGTCGTTGAAGGCCTTGATCACCCAGTCGCGATAGGGCCACATCGTGCGCTGCGTGTCGCTCTGGAAGCCGTTGGAATCGGCGTAGCGGGCGAAGTCGAGCCACTGCATCGCCATGTTCTCGCCGTAGTGGGGCGAAGCCATGAGACGATCGATGGCTTTAGGCCAGGCTTCGGAAGATGAATCGGCCAAGAACGCCTGCAGGTCGGCATCAGACGGCGGTAGGCCGGTCAGGTCGAGGGCAGCGCGGCGGAGCAGGGTGGCCTTGGGGGCATCACTGTTGGGCTTGAGGCCCTTGGCGGCGAGTCCTCGGGCCAGGAAAGCGTCGATGGCATTGCCGCCAGCTGGGATCGACGGTGTAGCCGGTTTGATCGGTGTCTGGAAAGCCCAGTGTCCTTGGTATTCGGCCCCTTCTTTGATCCAACGTTCGACGAGCGCAATCTGGTCCGGCGAGAGTACCTTGTGAAACTCTGCTGGCGGCATATGGTCATCGGCATCCTTCGTCAGCAGGCGCTTCATCACCTGACTCTTTTCCGGATGGCCAGGCAAGATGGCTGGTTCGCCGGACTTGCCGCCTTTGCGCGCGGCGTCGAGGGAGTCTAAGCGCAGCTTACCCTTCACTTTATTTTCATCCGGACCGTGGCAGGCGAAGCAGGTGTCGGAGAAGATGGGACGGATATCGCGATTGAATTCGACGCGCTCGGCGGCGTTGGCCGAAGAGAAGAGCAGTGAACCGGCGACGGAGAGAAGGGGCAGAGAAAGACGCATGGGGCTTGCGATGAGTGACAATTAAGACGCTCGCCGGATCATAGCAATGGGCAGTTAATAAAAAACCCCTCTAACGAGGGGTTTTGAAGCTGGGCTGACGGGTTGCTTATTTCGAGTCGATGACCTTGAGCGAGAGATTCCGGAAGCCGACCGGATCATTGTGCCCGGCGAAGCCGAAGTAGCCGTGGGTATTGTCCTTACCCGGGTGGGCGCTTTTGCCCATCACTGTGGTCATATCGACCTTGGACAGGTCGGCGTCTAGAATTAGGTAGCCGTTGAGCTCCACCTTGATGGTCGATCCGACGACGGTGACTTCCTCGAAATTCCATTCACCGATCTCGCGCTGGTAGCCGCGCTGAGCGGCGACCATGCCGTATGCCGAGCCGTGGACCTGACGGGGGTCGAGTTTGCCCTTCACCTTGTCGTAGTTGTCGTCAAGGACCTGAATCTCGCACATGCCGACATAGGCCGTGTTGCCCTGTCCGGGGAAGCGGATGCAGAAGCCATTATTACCGCCGACGGGTATCTTGATCTCGGATCGGACGGAGAAGTCCTTTAGGTCTTCCTTGTAGAACAGGTTGCCACCCTTCTTCGGTTTGCAGAAGATCGCGCCGTCGATGACCTCGTATTCTTCGAGGGCACCGCGCCAATCTGTGAGGCTCTTGCCGTCGAAGATGGACTGGAAGCCCTGATTGCCGTGGGCAGCTAGGATTTGGTTGGCTTCGGCGCCGCTGATTTCGCGGATGGCGATATTGCGCCACTTGATCTGGGCGCCGTGGGTCTGGAGGCAAATCGGGCCCTTGGCTGGGATGGCCGACTTGCGATCGTAGTAGTTCTCGAGGATGGCGTGGTCGACGGTCTGCTTGCCGTTAAGCCAAACGCTCACACGGGAGCCCACCATGAGGATGCGCATCGTGTTCCATTCGCCCGGGGTCTTATCAGCGAGGACGAGTGGGTCCTTGCCTGGAGCGCCCTTGCTGTTGTTCCAAAGGGCACCAGAGCCGAGGTTGCAGTTGTTCTTGAACTCCTTGGCATTGGACGGGTCCCAGATCTGGACCTGGGGGCAAGCGCGGAGGTAGATGCCGGAGTCGCCCAGAGGGGCCATGTTGTATTCGAGCACCAGTTCGATGTCGCCGTACTCCTTGTCGGTCGTGGCGTAAGCGCCCGTACCCGGATTCACCAGTTCGCCATCCTTGACGGACCAATGTTGTGGGAATTCGTCGCGCATCTTCTTCAGGACAGCGTCCTTCTTCTCGCCGGTTTGCTTGCCGACGGAATGCGGATTGTAGCCATGCCAACCGGCAAGGTCTTTGCCATTGAAGAGCGGGGTGAAGCCGGCGGGCGGGGAATCCGCAAAGAGAGCGGAAGCCGCGACGGCGAGGAGGGTGGTGAGGAGACGCATGACTAAAGAGGGATAGGGGTGGGGGTAGGGGTGGGGTTATTACTTAGAGGGGTTCGAGGGTGCAGCGCTTAACTTCGAAAGCGCCGCCTTCGACCTGCAGGCCAATGAAGCCTTCGGAGAGATTCGTGCCGGTCGCCTTGTTCACTTCCTTGCCGTTGACGATGATGGTGACCGTATTGCCGTCGCAGATCGTCGTGAAGGTGTTCCATTCGCCGGCGGGGTTCTCAGCGTCGAGCTGCTTGCCGAGGCGGTAGCCGCGAATCTTGCCGCTCTTCTTGTCCTTGAGCTCCGTACCGCCCGTGAGCGTCGCACCATTCCAGAAGTAGAAGTCGCCTTGGTTCTTGTGCATACCCTGGCACTCGATGCTCTTTGGCCAGATGGCATCAGGGGGTGTCATGTGAACGACCACACCGGTGTTGCCCGGCTTGGTGAAGCGCCATTCGACCGTGAAGCGATATTGCTTGTAGCTCTTCTCGGTACGCAGGAAGCCGTTGGGCTTGCCGACGCAGGCGAGCACGCCGTCCTTGATGGACCATGTGTCCTTGGAGGTCTCGGCCGGGAAGACGACCCAGCCGGCGGTGTCTTTGCCGTTGAAGAGTTCAGTCTTCGCGGTCGGCGTGATCGCGTCGGCAGCGAAGGCGTTGACTAAGGCGGACGCCAAGAGGGCGACCGTCAGGGTGAGGCGGTGGAGGGGCATGGCTTCACCTTATGATTTCGCACCCACCGTTGAAGTCTAAACGACGTATTTAAACGGCGTTAAAGTGTCGTTTACTGCTTAGGCCATGATGCCCTTGACCACCTTGCCGGCGATGCCCGTCAGGCGAACGTCGAGGCCTTGGTATTTCACATTCAAGCGATGGTGGTCGATCCCCATCAGGGCGAGCATCGTGGCGTGAAGGTCATGGACATCGACAACGTTATCGACGGCGTTGTAGCCGAGCTCATCCGTGGCGCCGTAGGTTGTGCCGGCCTTGACGCCGCCGCCGGCGAGGAAGACCGAGTAGCCGGCAATGTGGTGATCGCGGCCGGTACCTTGGCCCATTGGCGTGCGGCCGAATTCACCGCCCCAAAGGATGAGTGTGTCGTCCAGCATGCCGCGTTCCTTGAGGTCGCGGATGAGGGCGCCGGTGGCCTTATCGACGTCTTCGGCACCCATCTTCATGCCGTTGTCGAGGTTACCGTGGAGATCCCAGGCGCGGTGGTAGAGCTGGATCATGCGCACGCCACGTTCGGCGAGACGGCGAGCCATGAGGCAGTTGGAGGCGAAGGAACCGTCGCCGACTTCCTTGATGCCGTAGGATTCGATTGTCTTTGCGGATTCGCTTTTGAAGTCGAGTAGTTCGGGGACGCTCGACTGCATCTTGAAGGCCATCTCGTATTGGGCGATGCGCGTGGCGATCTCGGGGTCGACCGTCTCTTCGGCAAGCTGGCCATTGAGACGGCGGATCTCGTCGATGACTTGACGTTGGGTGCTCTGGCAGACGCCTTCAGGGTTACCGATGTAGTGGACGGCTTCGCCTTTGGATTGAAACTGGATGCCTTGGTACTTGCTCGGCAGCACGCCGCTGGACCACTGACGGGAGGAGATCGGCTGCTGACCTGTGCGGCCGGCAGAATTAAGCACAATGTAGCCGGGGAGGTTTTCGGATTCGGCACCTAGGCCGTAAAGCAACCACGAGCCCATGCTTGGGCGGCCCTTGATGATCGAGCCCGTGTTGAAGAAGGCGTGGGCGGTATCGTGATTAATCTGCTCCGTCTTCAGCGAACGCACGACGCAAAGGTCGTCGGCGACCGAGCCGATGTGCGGGAAGATATCGGTGAGTTCCATGCCTGACTTGCCCCACTTCTTGAATTCAAAGGAGCCACCGCGGGCCTTGAGGACAGCGCCCTGCAGCTGGGCGATCTGTTTTCCTTTAGTGAAGGATTCTGGAAAGGCCTGACCGTGGAGGCTTTTCAGGACCGGCTTATTGTCGAAGAGTTCAAGGTGAGGCGGGCCGCCGGCCATGCAGAGGAAGATGACACGCTTGGCCTTCACCGGCAGATCCGGCTTCTGGAGCACGCCCTTGGAGAACGAAGCGGTTTGGAGGCCGCCAAGGCCATGCTGGGCGGCGAGCATCGCGAAGGCGGCACTACCGAGGCCGTAGGCGCTCTTGGTGAGGAAGCTCCGTCGGTTGATCGACAGAGCGTGGGCGATGGGGTCGTAAGGGCGCATGATCTTAGTAGCGGGTAATCGCTTCGTGGGAATTGAGGAGGACGCGGCACGCCTGCGTCCAGGCCGCGAGTTCGGCTGAATCGCCGACGGTCGGCGGACTGAAGCCGATTTTGAGCAGCTTAGTGGCTTCGGCGGGGTTGGCCTTGTAATAGGACGTCTGCTCGGCAATCAGCTTTTCCATCGAAGGACGTTCCGCTGACTTGACGTCTCGACCCATCGCGAGGCGGAAGCCTTGACCCAATCGCTCGTTGGCGGGCAGGGCAAGGAGACGGGCAGCCATGGAACGAGCGGCCTCGACGAAGGTCGGGTCGTTGAGGAGCGTCAGGGCCTGCTGCGGTGTATTGCTGTAGCTCCGCAAGGCGGTGCACTCATCACGCGACGGAGCGTCGAAGTTGATCAGCATCGGGTGGAGGAACATGCGTTGCCAATGCATGTAGAGGCCACGGCGCCACTGGTCGGAGTCCTTGCTCGCGACGTACGTGCGATTCGGGAACTGCATCGGCTCGTAGTAGCCTTCGGGCTGGTAGGGCTTTACGCTGGGACCGCCGACATCCGTGACGTTGAGGAGGCCGGCGACGAAGAGGGCGTTGTCGCGCACGAACTCAGCGTCAAGGCGACGCGGGTTCTGGGAAGCCAGCAAGCGGTTGTTCGGGTCAAGCTCTTTGAGCTCAGCGCGCAGGCTGCTGCTCTGGCGGTAGGTGCGGCTCGTCACCATCAGGCGGACCATCTTCTTCACGTCCCAGCCTTTGTCGCGGAACTCCAAGGACAGCCATTCCAATAGCTCCGGGTGGGAAGGCAGTTCGCCTTGCGAGCCCAGGTCATCGAGACCGGCGCTAAGACCGCTGCCATGGAAGATTTGCCAGAGCCGGTTCATGACCGTGCGGGACGTGATCGGGTTATCCTTGGAGGTAATCCAGTTTGCCAGATCTAGGCGGGTGAGACGCTGCTGTTCCGTGCTGGTGCGTAGGCCAGGCAGGAACGAAGGCGTCGAGGGAAGGACGACCGGTCCCGTCTCATCGAGGAAGTTGCCACGTGGGAGGATGCGCACCGTCAGTGGCTTGGAGGCCAAGGTGACCATTGACCACGCGTAGCCTTCGTATTGCTGGCGGAGATGACCTACGATCGCCCGCGACTTGGCGAGGGTGGCACGATCGGAGCCTCGCGCGTTCTGGTAGAGGGCGACGGTGCCCGCCGTCAGGCCCTGTTCCTTGAGGGCTGCGAGGGAGGCCGAATCCGCCACCTTCAAGGGCTCGTCATGAGAGAGGGGCGACACGGCGACCATAAGTGTCAGCGCGGCATTACTTTCGAAATGAACGACGAACTTCTCTTCCGGCTTCAGGATGACGGGAGTATCCAGAAGCCAGACCGCATGGACATCGGCGTCGGGCATCTTCAAGGTCCAACCCGTGTTGATATCGGTCTGCTCGACTGTGCTGTTGTAGCGCGGTTCGCGATGGGTAGCGTCAGCGAGATAAGTCGGGACAGGACGCTCTTTGCCCTTGGCGTCGACGATGCCAAAGCGGGCCGTGATATTGGCGGAAGCGCCAGAAGGCAGGGAGCCCTTGGGGATGTCGATACGGACCGAGGCGATGGGGGTGGCGACGTCGGCGAGGGTGATTGCAAAGTCGTCCCCCTTGGCGACGCCTTTGGGCATCTTGATGGCGACACCGGCGGCGAAGGCGACAGGCGCCGGGGCTGTGACGGCTGGCTTCTTGACGACCGCGGCATCGGTATTTTTCGCGGGCGCCTTGGCGGCCATCTTGGCTGGGGCGGCCGGAGGTGCGGCCTTAAAGAAGAACGTGCCGGCGGGGGAGATCAGTCCAGTCGGATAAACCGACATGAAGGCGGCGATGTCTTTCTGCCAGGCGGTGAAGTCGGCGAGCGCTTTGCTGTCCTTCGAAATCCTGGCGGTATCCTCGACGTAGAAGGCAGCCAGTTCGGCCCGGAGTTGCCCGTCTTTCTTGGAGCGATAGGCGTTCTTGCTACGAATCTCGGGGTAGAAAGGGTGATCATTACCGACACCCCTCAGCTCAGGTTCTGGCGTGTAACCATAATCCGCATAGACTCCCCATTGTTTCACATCGGCGAAGAATGCCTGCAGGGAATAGAAATCTGCCGCCTTGATTGGGTCGAACTTATGGTCATGGCACTCCGCGCAACCGAAGGTGCTGCCGAGCCACGCGTTGGAGACGGAACGGACGCGCTCGGCGCCGTACTTCGCGAGGTATTCCTTCACTTGGGCGCCCCCTTCGCGGGTCATCATGTTCAGGCGATTATAGCCGCTCGCGACGAGTTGTTCTTCGGTCGGGTTCGGTAGGAGGTCGCCGGCGAGCTGCTCACGCGTGAATACGTCAAACGGTTTGTTGGCGTTGAAGGCGTTGATGACGTAGTCGCGGTAAGGGAAAATGCGCTGATTCTGGTCGCCGTGGTAGCCGACCGTGTCGGCGAAGCGGGCGACATCGAGCCACCAGACTGCCATACGTTCGCCAAAACGAGGAGAGGCCAATAGGCGATCAACCTGTATCTCATAGGCATCGGGAGACTTGTCGGCGAGGAAGGCGGCGCTCTCGTCGGGTGTAGGCGGAAGCCCGGTCAGATCCAGCGAGGCACGGCGTAAAAGCCTTTCCTTGGTGGCTTCACCGGAGGGGCTGACTTTTCTCTCCGCGAGTTTGGCACCGATGAAAGCATCGATCGGGTTCTTGCCTCCGGTGGGCAGGGCGGGCACGACGGGAGCTTCGAGCGGCTTGTAGGCCCAGTGGGGCTCATAGACGGCACCTTGGGCGACCCAGCGGCGGAAGAGTTCTTTTTGGGCGGCCGTGAGGGTCTTGTGCGATTCCTTGTTCGGCATCACGTCATCTTCGTCCTTGGTGAAGAGTCGCTTGATAATTTCGCTCTCGTCGGGCTTACCCGGGACGATGGCGATGGCGCCGCTCTTGCCGGCTTTCAAGGCATCGGCACGCAGGTCCAAGCGGAGGCTACCTTTGCGGGACTTCGGATCGAAGCCGTGACAGTGGAAGCACGTGTCCGACATGATTGGACGGATGTCGCGATTGAAGCGGACCGTGTCAGCGGATTCGGCTGCTCCGAGGAGGCCGACGACCAGCAAGGGGGCGACTAAAGGCAGGACGCGCATGGGGATATCTTTATGACAACCCTGCGCTCCACAGGTTTCAATGGATTTCTTGATATAAAGCCGACCTAGCGACCAGCGGACTGCTTCGCGATGAAGTTGAGAATCGCGAGGCGGGCCGGGTCATCGAGGTGGCGGATGCTATGGCCGACCGAACCATGATCGCGGTCGTCGACGCGGAGCGAATAGGTCTCGGCATGGCCCGCTGCCTTCAGCGTCGATACGAAGAACTGGTTTTCTTCGGCGCGGCTGAGCATGTCGTTTTGGGCGTAGATGGTGAGCACCGGGGGCAGCGCCTTCCGAATATAGAAGGCAGGGGCGGCCTCATCGCACGTGATGGCGTAGCGGGGTTGGCGACGCTCTTCGCGGATGGTGTAGTGTGTGAGCACCTGGGCGCTGACCTGGGCGATGCCGGCAACGGAGCCGAGCGTCAAACCGTGCGGCTTCAATCGGTTGGGGTCCATGCCCACAAGGAGGGCGAGGGTCGCGCCGGCGGAATGGCCACCGATGAAGACTTTATGGGGGTCGCCGCCATGTTCGACGATATGCTTGACCGTCCAGGCGAACGCGGCGGCGGCATCATCGACATAAGCAGGGTACTTCACCTTGGGACTAAGACGGTAGTCAGGGGTGACCACGGCAACCCCGCCTTGCGCGAGGCTTTCGCGGATCTCCGTGCAATATTCAGAACGAAGATCCTTCGCGCCGTTCTTCAGGCCGCCGCCATAGAACCAGACATACGTGGCGAAACCCTTGGTGCCGACGGGGATGGTCAGGTCGAGCTTGCAGCGTTCCTGCTCGTAAGGGGTCTGCGAGACGACGTCGTCTTTGTAGGGGATATCCTTGAGGACCTTAGTCTCGAGAGCGGAACACGTCGAGGCGGCCAGGCAAAGAAGAAGAAGGATGCGCATCAAGCAATGATCTGTTGGACGATCTTACCGTGCACATCGGTGAGGCGGAAATCTCGTCCCGAATTACGGAAGGTGAATTCCTCGTGGTTGAAGCCAAGGAGACGCAGGATGGTCGCATGGAGGTCGTGCACGTGGACGACATCCTTGACGGACTTATAGCCGAACTCATCGGTCTCACCGTAGACCGTACCGGCCTTCACGCCGCCGCCGGCCATCCACATGGTGAAGCCGTGGCTATTATGGTCGCGACCGTTGATCTTACCGGCGTTGGACCCAGGGGTCGGAAGCTCGACAGTCGGAGTGCGGCCGAATTCACCGCCCCAGATGACCAGGGTCTCCTCGAGCATTCCGAGGCGCTTGAGGTCGGCAAGCAGGGCAGCGATCGGCTGATCGGCTTCCATCGCGAGACGCTTATGGTTCTTCTCAAGGTCATCATGGCTATCCCAGGGTTGACCAGCGCCGTGCCAGAGTTGAATGAAGCGCACGCCACGTTCGGCGAGTCTGCGAGCGATGAGGAACTGTCGACCCAGCGTGGTGTCGCCGTACATCTCGCGCGTTTTCTCGGACTCGCGGCCGATATCAAAGGCATCTGTGGCCTCGAGCTGCATGCGGTAGGCCATCTCGAAAGACTGGGCGCGGGCCTCGAGGGCGGCGTCCTGCGGGCGAGCGGACTGGTGGGCGGCGTTGAGCTTTCCGAGCAAGTCGAGCTGCTTGCGTTGGGCGGGACGAGAGAGGCCGAAGTTGCGAATGTTCTCGATGAGTTCCTCGACGCTTCGC